>SXGU01181379.1_pt1 | contig 30347 bp, 32 predicted proteins | sample 3174531 | NCBI WGS metagenome assembly SXGU01 (sample SAMN11356863, study PRJNA531348) | freshwater metagenome | isolation source: freshwater sample F1-140 | place: China: Fuxian Lake, Yuxi | collected 2017-12-25 | reverse complement strand
ATTATTTTACCTTTTCAATTAATTACTAATTGGTGGTTAACCTCAAGAAATATTGTTATGTATAGACCGGATGCAATTATAGGAATTAGAATTGCATCTGCCCCGATTGAGGATCTTTTATTTGGGTTTGCGCTCATACTCTGTGTGATGGCGATGTGGGTATTCTGGGGTAAAAAAGATATTCAAAAACGGTAATTACCTAGAGCTTACTGCCCTTAGATAAGCAGGAATTGCAACCTTCATTCTTCGCCAATTTGAAGTTTTTGCTCGCTTACTAAATATTTGATAATCAATCTTTTCAACCTCATCTACTATTCCACAATAAAGTTCACTTGCTGCCTGAATACATGCCCGGCTTTGGATCGACAGCATTTTGATTCCAATAGCAGACTCTCGCTGCAGCCTTCTGACCCTTTCAATCTGTTCTTTTAGTGCACTTTTAATTTGCGGTGTAAGGATTTTATCTTCGAGCATTTCTCGTGTAACACCATGTGATTGTAATTCAGCAATTGGGAAATAAACTCTTCCTCGATCTAAATCCTCACCTACATCTCTAATAAAATTAGCTAATTGAAAAGCCACACCAAGTTTTTCCGCTGCAGAATTTACTTCATCAATTGAGCTGCCCTTTTCTCTGCCGAGTACTGGAACCATTTGAAGACCAATAACAGCTGCTGAACCATATACATACTCCCGAAGATCTTCATACTCTTGATATTCAGTAATAGTTAAATCCATTGTCATAGAATGAAGGAACGCTTGAAAGTATTGAATTGGAATATCAAATCTTCTTACTGTATCAACTAGTGCTTTACCGATTTGATCATTACTATTTCCAGATTTAATATCAGAGATAACACCCTCACCCCATTGTTTTAATGAGTTTGCTTTTTCTTCATCAGTTAAAGTTGAAGCAAGGTCATCTACTATTTCGTCCGCATAGCGTGCAAAGCCATATAGTGCGTGAACAAACGGCCGTTTTGCTGGTGGTAATAAAAGTGTGGCTAGGTAATATGTCTTGCCATGTAGTGAATTAAGTCTCTTGCACTCTAGATATGAAGTTCTTAGTGCCGGATCAGTTATACCAGCCTTGGATAACTCATCCATTTAATTATTTAACTGGCCCAACAATACGCTCAGCAGCTAATCGTCCGGAGATTAATACCATTGGTACACCAACTCCTGGTTGAGTTCCTGATCCAGCGAACACAATATTCTCAAAACCTTTTGCTAGATTTTTTGGCCTAAAGGGTCCTGTTTGAAAGAAGGTATGGGCACTTGCAAATGGTGCACCCTGTTCCATTCCTTGATTTTTCCAATCAAGAGGCGTTGTTAATTGTTCTACCTCAATTGCATCGCCAAACCCGTCGTAGCCACGATCTTCTAGAGATTTAATCATTTCATCACGGTATCTTGGCCCAATTTTTTTCCAATCAATATCAGCGCTTAGATTCGGAGTCGGAAATAACACGTAATACGATGATTTACCTGCAGGGGCTAAAGCAGGATCATCTTTTGAAGGCACAGTGACTAAAATACTTGGATCACTCATAAGTGTTTTCTTCTTTATGAGCTCATCAAATACACCAGCCCATGATTTACCAAAGTGAATATTATGGTGTGCAAGATGATCATAGGTTTTACTTGATCCAATTAATAAAGTTGCACATGAAGGGGAGTACTTAAGGCGTTTAACTGATCGTGGTTGCTTACCAAGTAAATCACGCCAAGCAACTGGTAGATCTGGATTTAGTACCACTACATCACAAGGTATGCGCTCACCATTATCTGTTAATACTGCAGTTGCCCGCCCATTTTTTCTCTCAATTGAGGTGACAGTTCTACTGTATTTAAAAGTAACGCCATGCTTTTCAGCAGCTCCAGCAAGTGCGCGTGGAACAGCATGCATTCCACCCTTAGGGAAGAAGACACCATTTACAGAGTCCATGTATGCAATCACAGCATAAATAGCTAATGCTTGTTGAGGGCTAACACCAGCATACATAGCCTGGAATGAATAAACTTTTTGAGTTCTTGGATCCTTAAGAAATTGATTTACTTTTGGTGCTAATTTACGAAATCCTCCGAGTGCAATTAATCTTGCTAAGTTCGGTGTGAGTAAATTTAGCGGCGAATCAATATTACGATCAATAAAATCTTTCATCTCATACTTATAAAGCTTGGTTACAAATTCAACGTAGCGAGCATAACCTTCAGCCTCTTTAGAACTAATACTTTTGGCAATCTCAGCTTGCATTTGGTTTGTATCAGCATGCACATCTAATTGGGAGCCGTCATGGTAGAAAGCTCGGTATAAAGGTTTTAATGGAACAAGATCTAGCCAATCTTTGATGTCTTCGCCAACACAAGCTAGTGCATCTGAGATTAAATCAGGCATAGTTAAAACAGATGGTCCAGTATCAAATGAATAACCTGATTTTTTTAGAAGACCATTGCGCCCACCTGGCACTGCCTCCCGCTCAACAACAGTTACTTTTCGGCCAGCACCAGCAAGTCGCAGTGCTGCACTTAATCCAGCAAGCCCAGCACCAACGACTACAACATGATCAGTCGGTCCCTTTACTTTTACTGGCATCAGTTAGATCTTTCTGTTAGTAGCAAGTATTGCTAATTCTGTTAATAAATTAATTCCAACAGGAGTAATTCCACCATGCTTTAGCGCTGCGAGGGAAGTATCTGTTAGCTCTTTGATCATACTTTCGATGTGAGAAGCAGCACCTGTACTAATAATTATCTCTTGAAGAAGATTAACTTGTTCACTAGTGAGGTTTGGGTCACCAAAGTTTGATTTTAGATCTTTTAATTGCCCATTCGTAGCCCGATCCATAGTGATCGCAATTAGCGCAGTTCGTTTTCCCTCTCGTAGGTCATCACCGACTGGTTTACCTGTTACCGAAGGATCACCAAAGACTCCAAGAAGATCATCACGTAGTTGAAAAGCTTCTCCTAAAGGGATTCCATAATTTGTATAGGAATTGATCAATTCTTCAGATGCTCCTGCCAAGGAAGCACCAAAGTGCAGTGGTCTTTGAATTGTGTATTTACCTGATTTATATCTTGCCACCTTAAGTGATCGCTCAACATTTTGTGTTCCAAGAGATTGTTCATAAACATCTAAATACTGCCCAGCCATTAATTCAACTCTCATTTCATCATAAACAGGCAGGGTTCTAATTAACTGATCATTTTTAATACCAGATGTATGCAGCATTTGCGCAGACCAAATTAATGCCAAATCACCAATTAATATTGCAGAAGATATTCCAAACTGAGGAGCAGAGCCTACTAGTTGGTCTTTTGTATGCATTTTTTCAAATAACTTATGAATACTAGGTGATCGTCTTCTGGTATCTGATCCATCCATAACATCATCATGAACAAGTGCACAGACATGAATTAGTTCAAGTGATGAGATTGCTTTAATTATCTCTGGCGAAGCATCTGCGCCAGCACCTAATAGACCCACATATGCAAATAATGGGCGTAGTCTTTTACCGCTATCTAAAAGAAAGGATTCAATTGCCGTGGCAACGGGATCTAATTCGGGGCCAATTTTAGCTAAATATTTATTCTCACTTTTAACAAACTCACTTAGCGCCTGATTTATGGCAGCACGCATCGAATTAATATCGGAGGTCGAAGAAAAACTCACGGCGCAACGGTACCCTGCTTGCTATGAGCGATTATCTGAAAACCACCTTCTTCTCGCTGAAGTTTTCCCCACCCAAAGATGCAGGCGGTGAGGCTCGGCTGCGCCCTGCGCTAGTGAGGCAGCATTCCCTATTAGTTGTACAAGAATGTGAGACTAATTAACTTATGAAGCAGCAGGATTTTTTCATAATTTGGAGCAAACTACACGGTGATGCAAAAATTGCCAGAATAGTGAAGGCTTGGCTCATAATTTCTTTTGCACTTGTTAAACCGCTTTCAAAACTTAAAGTTACTCCGAATATATTAACGCTTTTTGGCTTATTTTTTGGAATATTACTTTATATAAATGCTCAATCACCTTGGGCTGCACTTATATTAGTTTTATCACTTACCTGTGATGGCATTGATGGAAGCCTCGCGATACTAACTTCAAAATTTTCAAAATGGGGCGCACTCCTTGATTCAACTGTTGATCGAATTACCGAAGTTTTTTGGTTACTAACTCTTTATAAAATTGGCGGTGATATAAAGCTCCTACTTGTCATAGCTGTTTTTGCTTCAGTTCAGGAGTATTTAAGAGCTCGCGCAGGAGGTTTAGGAATGTCACAAGTGGGAGTCGTTACATTTGCAGAAAGGCCAGTTAGAGCTTCATTTATTTTTATTGCACTGATCGTATCAGCAATTGATATTGCAATTATTCCCCAAATAGTGATTCTTTGGCTATTACTGCAAGTAATTAGTTTTTTTATGATTGCTAGATTTGTATTTGTAAACTTACGTTAGGCCTTACCGATCGCATTTGCGACTATTTCAGCACTTATTCCAACTAGTGGTAAGCCACCACCTGGGTGAGATGAACCACCAACACAAAATAAACCTTTTATTTTTGACCGGTTCTTTGTGCGCAAAAAAGCAGAGACTGCTGAGTTGCTAGAACTACCATAAATAGAACCACCTGGAGCCATCGCATAGTTCTCAAGATCAGCAGGAGTTCTGTATTTCATAAAATCTAATCTAGGGGTGACATTCAAACCAAGGTCATCTAACTTTTTAATAATTTTTTGTCCATACTCAGCACCGCCATGCTGCCAATCCCAGCCACCATCTACTTTGTGGCGAGGTGCGTTAACTAGTACAAACCATGCCTCTTTTTTTTCTCCCTTGGTCATTTGGGAGTCTTTTGGTGCACATATATAAATTGTTGGATCCGTAACTGGGATTTGCTTTGTAAAAATATCATCAAATTCATCATCATAATTATTTGGAAAGTAAACATTATGGTGATCAATTGAAACAGCGTCACCTTTTGAATTATCTAAGCCAAGTAGAAGTGAAAATCCAGACAAAGATTTAGTAGCTAATTTGAGTTTTCGCCTTTCAGTTCGTGCTCCACTAACATTTTTAGGCAATAGTTTATTATAAATATATTCAGCATCAGAATTCGCAACTACTAAATCAGATTTAATATCGATTCCATCACTAGTTCTAACTCCAGTAGTTTGATTATTTTTTACTAATATCTGCGCTACTAAGGAATTAAATTTGAATTTAACTCCTAAGTCAGTACAGCGTTGTTCAAGTGCTGCAGATAGTTGCCCGACTCCACCTTCAATATGCCAGGCCCCAAATGTGCTTTCAACAAATGCAATAGTCAGCAGTACGGCGGGTGCACTTCGTGGATCACTGCCTGTGTAGGTGGCATAGCGGTCTACAATCATTTGTAGATGTGGGTCTAGTTTTAATTTCTCACTTAATTTGCGAAGTGAAGTAAAAGGTGCAATATCTTTAATTTCACGGAGTAAGTTTTTACGTTTAAGTAGCGAGAAAATTGATTTTAACTCCGATTCGATAAAAGGTTCACGGGATACTTCCCACATTCGTTCTGCTCGCTTTATTAATTCTTTCCATTGATTACCTGCCACTAGACCGTATGATTTTTCAATTTCATTATAAGTATTAGGCTTGGACAGATTTGGAAATAAAACTGAACTACCATCTGAAAAATGATAATTAAATGCAGGATCAACCGGCTTAATATTTAAAATATGCTCTATACGTTTACCAGTTTTAAGAAATAAATCACGATAAACAGCCGGGAGTGTTAACAGTGATGGACCAGTATCAAATGCATAGTCACCAAACCATTCAGTTCTACACTTACCACCTGAGCGTTCACTATTTTCATAAATAGTTACATCATGTCCTGCTTTAGCAAGTCGCGCCCCAGCGCTCATTCCACCTATACCTGCACCGATTACTGCAATATTCGCCACTATTTTACCGGCCGATCTCGCCAAGTTAAACTCTTAGTTATTTTACCAAACCATGAATATACAATTAAGCCAATTAAAAATAATATTGCTATTGGATGTAGTAGGGCTGTGTTCGGCTGAGAATTAGTTCTAATTGAAGAAAAAATTCTGCTAAGGAATATTAGGCCAAATGAAATTAACCCAATCTCTGAGCCAAATAAAGCGGTAATAAAAGGTAGAACTCCAGTAACGAATAGAAAAGTAATGGCAGTAATACTTCCGAGGGGTGAACCAAAAGCTCGCCAAAGTGATTTTTGATAACCCTTAATTAGTTGCATTGGTGTGTCATACATTTGGCAAGTTGCAACATTACTTGCTTCAGCAACCCCACCCTTGAAACCAGTCTTGAGTAATTGTCTTGCAATCATCAAATCATCTAAAATTTCAGACTTTATAACCTTAAAGCCACCCGATTTTAAATAGGCATCTCTTTTTATAATAAGGAACTGACCATTTGCCACTACCATCGATTTAATTGAAAATTTATGACTGATAATTAATGGTACAGACGCAAGCCAAGACCATTGAAGTAATGGCTGGAATAGCCTTTGTATAAATCCACTAGCTATCTGTTTAGGATAAGCAGAAATAAAATCCCAATCTTGCATTTGCTTAATTGCCGAAGCAACTGCATTTGGAGTGAGTCTTACATCAGCATCTATAAAGACCAGATATTTCCCGCTGCTTGCAGTCACTAATTGCTCTAAAGCCCACAACTTACCTAGCCATCCATCGGGTAGTGATTCTCCACTTAAAAGTTTAATATTGGAAAATTCAGATAATTCCCTCACAGTTTGATCTGTTGAGCCATCATCTACTACCAATACTTCAAAATTCTCTAGGCCAATTTGTGAAGTTAGAGTGGCCACACAATTAGCTGCATTCTTCTCTTCATTGCGCATTGGGATTAGAATTGAAACAGATTCACTTACCTTTGCGGACTGATTTCGTACAACTCTAATTGTTAAGCTATTAAGAGTTACAAGTGTTAAGACAAGGCATGATAATGCCAGAGATATTTCCATTAATCGTTAGCTGGTGGGCCAAAACGTAAAACAAAGATATAGGGCAGTAAAATTAATCCAAATACCACTCCACCTATTAGGGCTACTCCTGGTTTATCAAAAAAGAAAATATTTCCAACTACTCCCGCAAATAAAGTCCAAAAAAGAAAAAAATCTGGCACAACAGTAGAAGTTTTAGTCTTTCGTCGATCTACTTGTAAAAACTTATTTAAAATTGCCATTAGACCCATACCGGTTAATAGCCATCCGAACGCATTTGAGAGTGGAATTTCTGGTTGAAAGGGTACGTGCGAACCAGAAAAATCCCATCGCCATCTTTCGGCCGCAACCATTTGTGGATCTAGAAATAAGTCCCAAGCCATCATTCCCAAACCACCATAAAGGAATACCCAATTTTTAGTTATTTTCCGCGCAGCAATTAGTAATGGATGAGCGATCATTACCCATGCGAATGGAACAACTAGAGGCACTCCATATATTTGATAACCCAAAGATCCAGAGTACTCATAATCTCCAAATGCCCAGCCGGTCTTGCTACCAATCTGCTCAATAATTAGGGCATATGTAAATGTTGTCGTTAAGAAAATTAGAGCATAATTAATTCCATACGCAAGTAATGCATGTATACACATGGCAGCAGCAGCCCAATAAACAGTTGCAATCGTGACAACTCTTAGAGCTTCACCATCAATTAATGGGTAAGAAATTTGAAGTACGATTGCAATCGCAGTTGCTATATAAAGTATTGCTATTTTCCATGATGAAACTTGGTGGCGACTATTTCGTTTTGGATAAAACTGGCGTAATGACATGGGGTAATTGTGCCGTATTACTTAAGATTGCCCCGCTCTTGTATAACTGCAAACCGGGAAAAGAGCTCTTCTGAGTACCACTTATTCTCTTCAGTCGCCTTTATAGCCTGAGTGTGCGCCTGGCCCTTGTAGGCGAACTCTCTAAGGTGAGCAGAACTTTCCCATAGAGAAAACGTTCCCTGTAATCCAATAGGTGCCTCACCAATTCCTATGGCATTTATCAAACCCGGAGATTGATGAAGACTAATCGTTACTGGTGGAACTGCTCTCCAAAAAACTACATTTTTTCTCCAAACGATTCTTGCTCGAGTGATGGCGGCGATTTTTCCATTCCAATCTAATTTTTCAACTTCAAATGGTTGCTTACCTGACCATAAGCCATGCACGGAAACTGGTTTTAAAATTGCTCTGTACTCTTGCTTTGCAATTTTATTCCACCCTCTAATAGCTTTAGAATTATCCAGATTATCTAAGTGACTTTCCTTGATTGTAACTAAAGCGCCCCATCTATATGGATTGGCATCTTTTGGAGTAAAACTCTCACCTTTTCCAGTTCCAAGTAGTTTCACAAATGACACACCTGGCAATCTCATTAGCGCAAACTTATGAAATGCCATAAAAAGTATGGCAATTGGTAGGAATACTTTTTTAATCTGCCAGAAATACACAACAGTAATCATTTAGCAACTCCGGTAGTTGACATAATTTCAGATGTAACCTCATTTGGGCTATCCCACATAGGTACATGACCAGTTTGTGGCAAAACAATCCACTTTGCGTGAGTGGGAGCTAAAGAGCGCTCTTGGCAAGTCTTTTGGGGAAGTGTGTGATCACTATCGCCAAAAATTATTGTAATTGGGATCGAAGTTGTAATTTGCTTATCAAATCTTTTTCCAAGAAGTGCATCCCAAGCTGGAAAATATCCAGTTGAACTTGCCATTGCATTTGTGGCGTCAAGGCAGAGTTTATAACTTAACTCGCGCCAACGAGGTGAAACTGTTTCAAATCCGATTTTTTTTGCCCAGGTATAATTTAAGAATGATGGCGCAACTTTTTCCACTCCACTTGCCATAAATCGAAGCGCTACTTCACCTGGGTATCTTGAAGTGAAAGGTGTTAGCCATAATCCAGCTGGGGCAAGTGCGGTAATACTTTCAACATTTTCAGGATTACTAGCCGCTATTTCAAGGCAAATCCAGCCTCCAAGTGAATTACCAACTAGGTGAAATTTATCTATTCCTAAACTATTCAAATTCTTTAAAACAAGCTGCGCTAGTGAGGTTGGATCCATTGGCTGTACTGGCGAAAAAGCGGTCCTACCGTGGCCTGGTAAATCAACTGTGACAACCTTAAATTTATTCTTCAGATCACTAATTATTGGCTTCCAAGCTGTGGCTGCAGAGCCCATGCCGTGAATGAGCACTAATGGCTCACCTGTTCCAAAGGACTCGATTGCAAGTTTCATAACGATAAGATTACCTTCTAATGATAAATCTAGATGCCTCAACATTTGCACAAAAAATAACGGAAAAAGATGTTATCGTACTTGATGTTCGAACCTTTGAAGAATTTAACCAAAGTCATATACTGGATGCGCTTAATATTGATGTTCAAGGCGATTACTTCACCGCCGATGTTACTGCACTTGATAAGTCAAAAAGTTATGCAGTCTACTGTAGATCAGGAAAGAGATCAGTGCTCGCATCTGAAGTGATGGGGCAAATGGGTATAGCCAACGTTTATAACTTAACAGGTGGAATTATGGAATGGCAAGAGTCTGGTCGAGATACCGTTAATTAGATTTAAACAGAGTAGGAATTAATTCCTCAACTAGTTTTTTTATTTGGTCTCGAATTGGTCTAACAACTGTAACACCTTGCCCAGCAGGATCAGGTAGTACCCAATCTAAATATCGCTTACCAGGAAAAAATGGACAAGCATCCCCACAGCCCATAGTTATAACAACATCTGATTGCTCAACTGCTGATGTTGTCAGAACCTTGGGTATTTCATTTGATATATCTATACCAACCTCTTTTAATGCATCAACTACCACGGGATTAATTGCGTCAGCAGGAGCAGATCCAGCTGATCTAACTTCAACCTTACCGAGAGTCAGATGCGTTAAGAAAGCAGCCGCCATTTGCGATCTGCCAGCGTTATGTACGCAGACAAATAGCACTGAAGGTTTATTCATTTGCTTCAAGTTTTGGATTTGTAATATAAAGCGCAGCGGCTAGTCCAATAGATGCACCAATTAATTGCGCAAGAATAAAGGCTAAAACAGATTCATTAGCAATTCCAGTTATGGATGTTGTAAAAGAGCGGGCGATAGTCATTGCTGGATTTGCAAATGCAGTACTTGAAGTGAAAAGAATTCCGCCAATTATCCATAGTGGGGCGTATACAGCGATTAAGTCATCACGTTTAGGAAATCTTAAAATTATCCAAACCAAGCCTGCTGTAGCCAGCACCTCTGAAACAAATAAGTTTGAACCACTTCGCACTGTAGATCACTGGGCTAGGACTGATTGATCAAAAATAAAAATTGCAAGTGCTACCCCCAAAATTCCACCTGTAATTTGGGCAACTATGTAGCCAAGTGATAATTTAGGTTTGATTCTTTTCAGGTAAAGCATAATCAAAGTTACAGCCGGATTAAAATGAGATCCGCTAGTTTTAACCCCTAATCGGATTACAAATGCCAAACCAATTCCAGTAGCCAATGCATTAATGAATAATCTAAGGCCAGAGTCTGTAGTCAGATTAGATGCCATCTGTCCTGAACCAACTATTGCTACTGCCAGTATCAAACTTCCAATAAACTCCATACCGATTGCACGTTGTGTCTTCATTGATCCCCTTATATAAATAATTCTGTGATAATCGTAAATGCTGCTATTAAGAATAATAAAAATGCAAAGCCTCGTTTTAGGTGAACAGTTGGTGTACGAGGGGCTAGATGTGAGGATATCGAAGCGATTATGAGCGCACAGATTGCAATTATCAGTGGATAGCGCCAATTAATTTCACCCCAAATAGCGTGCTTTGCTAGTAAAGCGGTTAAGCAATTTACGGCAATAATTAGAAGTGATGTGCCAGCTGCTTTATTTGGAGGTGTATGAAAGAAAAGTATTAATACAGGAATTGCTAAAAAACCACCTCCGATACCAAATAATCCAGTTAGGCACCCAATTAGAAGTGATAAAAGTATTAAAGCCCAAACTGGCATCTTCTTTTCTGGCTTAACACTAATTGGAGCACGAAGCATTGAATAGCCAGCTCCTATTAATACTAGTGAAAATCCGATAAGAATTACTAGGTCAGGAATTTTTGTAACTATTAAACCTAGGCCAATATTTGTGATAAGACCGAGTGCCCAAATTGTTACAGATTCCTTTATTAATACATCTTTACTTTTAAACCTTGGGATAACTCCGGCAAGAGATGCTAGAAAAACTACTGCAAGTGCGGCGGTTGTGGCATGAAGTGGCGAGAAATCAAATAGGTAGAGCAGGATAGGAACTGAGACCATCGCCCCACCTGCACCAATTAGTCCCAAGACTGCCCCTATGAAAGCACCAGATGCGATGGCGGTAAGTATTAAGGTGGCGCTCATGTGTAGATACTTTCACAGATAATTACTTTTTGGGAAGAAAAAACCACCCGCTACTAAAAAATTTTAATGGGTGGTTTTTTAAATGATTAGCTAAAGAAAAGTAGAGTTCCTACATTGCTTCCAAAATCAGCTCCACCTCGAAGGAGAGCGAAGATGATTAAAGCAGCACCAGCCAGGGAGAGATCCTTGAAAAAAGCAATTCTCTCATTAGATTTAGCTGTTGCATCACTTTCTTTCCAAAAAGCATGCATTAAAAATGCGGTTGGAATTAAGAAGATTGCAATTAAAAGTGCACCTAGGTCGGCGTAGAAGCCGAGCGCTATATAGATTCCACCAAGCACAAGTATCAAGCCGCTCAAGTAAACAGCTATCTTTGCCATGGGAATTTTCTTATATTGAGCGTAGGCAGTCATTGCAGAGTTTTGTGCAAAGTGATTAACACCTGAACTAATGAAAAGTAGAGCAAAAAGCACTCGACCTACGATTAACATGATTTCAGTTACTGACATTTTTCTCCATTGCTTAGTTATAGCCTAGTTCGGCTATTTGCTACAGATTAAACCCTAATGTCAGGTAGATAAACTAAACTTAGGGTGTGTCTCGTGAAAATATCGCCACTATCTTGCATGTTGATATGGACGCTTTTTATGCATCCGTTGAGGAGAGAGATAATCCTAAATTAAAAGGTAAGCCAGTTGTTGTTGGCGCTGGCATTAGGGGCGTTGTATCGGCAGCAAATTATGAAGCAAGGAAATACGGAATTCATTCTGCCATGCCGATTTTTCGGGCAAAAGTTTTAGCTCCACATGCTGTGTTTATACCACCAGATATTGAAAAGTATTCAGAAGTATCAAAACATGTAATGCAGATATTTAATGATGTCACACCTTATGTGGAGCCAATCTCACTAGATGAAGCATTTTTAGATGTAACAGGTGCAAGGCGTTTACTTGGAAGCGGTAGAGATATCGCAGATTTAATTCGAAAGCGAGTGGAAAAAGAGGCGGAAATTACCTGTTCAGTTGGAATTGCCCATAATAAATTTATTGCAAAGATTGCCTCGGCTGCCTGCAAACCAAATGGCGTACTTGAAATAGATCCAGATAAAATGCTTGATTTTCTGCATCCACTACCAGCATCGCAAATTTGGGGGGTAGGTGCAAAAACAAATGAACAGTTAGCAAAAATGGGATTATTTACCGTTGCTGATATCGCCAATACGCCTCGAACTACTCTAATAAAAATATTAGGTCAAGCAAGTGGTGCTTCACTATATGAACTAGCTTGGGGGAGAGATTATCGAGATGTTATAACTGAACATATTGAAAAAAGTATTAGTGCATCTGAAACTTTTAGTTTTGATATTGATAAGCAGGAAGAGATACTGAAAGAGTACCTACGGCTAACTGAAAAAGTTGCTGAGCGAATGAGAGAGAAAGGCTTAGCCGCCAATACAATTACAATTAAAGTTAGATTTGCTGATTTTAAAACTATTACAAGATCAAAGACATTAGATCTGCCAACTACTGGCACACAAGAGATTTTTGAAGCGGTAAGGGCGCTTTACTTAGCCCTTAATTTGGATAAGGCTTTAATTCGACTAGTCGGAGTTGGTTTGGATTCATTGGTAGAAAATGAAGATTTGCAGCAGATGGTTTTAGGCCAGCGCGAGAGCGGTTGGCAACAGGTAGATAGGGCAGTTGACCTGGTTAAGGAAAAATTTGGGCGCTCTAGCCTTAGGCCAGCCCGGTTGGTGAGCGAGGATGATGAAGATAACAGTGGTTAAGTTTTAAAATTTTAATAATTGCTATATATTGCGAATATGGCACTTTCAGATAATGAGCGCAAGGTTCTGGCCGAGATGGAGGCTGCCCTTGAGCAAGAGGATCCACGGCTACTTTCAACCCTAACCGGAAAGGTCCGCACCCGCCAAGGCTCTAGAGCGCTTTTAGGATTAAGCATTTTAGTAGTTGGGCTTCTGGTTTTAATCAGTGGGTTAATTGCTAAGGCAACTGCAGTTGGGGTAATTGCCTTTCTAATCTCCTTAGCTGGGCTGGTATTAATTATTACTAATATCAAGGTCGGCTCTACTTCGGCACGGATTAAGAAGCCAGGCTGGGGCAGTAATCTAGAGCAGAGATGGGATAGGCGAAATAACGATAATTAGTATCTAATCTGGCCACGGTTACCACCCGTACGGGTGGTTTTTTTATGCCCAAAGGCCCCAAATGGGCCTAGTCGCTGACGGGGGTGCCAATGGGCAGGGACAGGGTTGAAAGTGGGCCAACAGGGTTGAAAGTGGAGAAAAAGGGAGTAAAGTGGTGGCCTAAGCCATAACGTAAGCGTGGGGAGGTCAAGTGATGTTCCTTGGCACCCATGAACCCAAACTTGATGAAAAGGGCAGATTAATTCTGCCCGCCAGGTTTAGAGACGATTTAGCAGATGGTTTAGTAATAACTAAAGGTCAAGAACATTGCCTTTATGTTTTTCCTGCCGCTGAATTTGCTTTAATAACTGAAAGATTGCGGCAAGCACCAGTTACACAAAAAAATTCTCGTGATTATTTAAGAGTGATGTTTGCTGGCGCCCATGATGAGGTGCCAGATAACCAAGGTCGAGTCAATATTCCAGTAGGACTTCGCAGCTATGCTACTTTAGAAAAAAACTGTGTAGTTATTGGTGCGAATACTCGCCTTGAAATTTGGGATGCAACTGCATGGAGTAAGTATTTAGCAGATCGCGAAAAAACATTTGCTGATGTTTCTGAGGAGGTGCTGCCTGGATTGTTTTAATCCAACTAAATATCTATTTAGGCCACCGCCACTTTAAATATTCGCGGCGCCACTTCCCCGGTGCCGCGCGTTATTAACTAGAGCTCCGTCAAGTGGCGGTGACCTAAGTAGATATTTAGTAGTAAAAAGTAGTAATTATAAAAGAAAATTAGAAGAGAAAGAAGGGGAGGCAATGAATACAAATGTAACACACATTCCAGTTGCATTAAAAGACTGTATAAAACTGCTAGCTCCGGTAATCATAAATAAAAATAATCCTGTTTTAATTGATGCTACTTTGGGATTAGGCGGACATGCTAAAATATTTTTAGAACGCTTTGAGAATTTAAAATTAATTGGAATAGATAGAGATTTAGATGCATTAGAGATTGCAAAATCAAATCTGAGCCAATATGTAAAACGAATTTTTTTTAGTCACACCACTTATGATGAAATTCAACTTGCTCTTAGGCAGGCCAATGTAGCGGCCGCGGACGCAATTCTTTTTGATTTAGGTGTCTCGTCTATGCAACTTGATCAAGTGGATCGGGGATTTTCATACTCACAAGCGGCGCCACTTGATATGAGAATGGATCAAAGTAGCTCAACTACAGCAGCCATAATTTTAAACACTTATACCCATGGCCAGTTAGCTAAATTGCTACAAAACTATGGGGAAGAAAAGTTTGCCAGCAAAATTGCCGAAAACATTATTAAAGCTAGAGATAAAGCAGCTCTAAATACCACCAAAGACTTAGCTGAGATTGTTAAAGATTCAATCCCAGCACCAGCAAGGCGCACCGGTGGTAATCCAGCAAAGCGAACCTTTCAAGCCCTTCGGATTGAGGTTAATCAAGAGCTAGCGATATTAGAGCGGGCCATTCCAGCAGCACTATCCGCCTTAACTATCGGTGGCCGCCTTGTTGTCATGTCCTATCAATCACTTGAGGATCGAATAGTTAAGAACCATTTTATGCAGGTATGTAAATCTAAAACTCCACTGCAGTTACCAGTTGAGTTGCCAGATTCAGCAGCTAGTTACAAGTTGCTAATAAGTGGCAGCCAAGGTGCTGATGAGGATGAGCAGGATATAAACCCGCGTTCGCAATCTATGAGGCTTAGAGCAATTGAGCGGGTGGCTGCCTAATGGCGATATTTGACTTAGCACCTGCAATTAAGATCTCACGCAAAATATTTAGAGAAAAAACAAACCAAGTAGTGCTGCGATTAGTTCCAGATACTAAAACAGGTCAGGTGGCAGCAGATCGCACCTTTGGATTGTTCCTAGTAGGTATATTCACAATCGGCCTCCTAGCTTTGCTGGTGATAAATACAGCACTCGCCCAAGATGCATTTATGCTTCAAGATTTAAAACAACAGGCGCAGATACTTACCGATCAGCGCGAAGCCATTTTACGTGAGTTAGCTGCCCAATCATCACCAGATAAATTAGCTCAAAATGCAATTGATCTCGGCATGATAGCTTCAAATAAAATACATTTTTTGGATTTAACGGTAGGTAAGTAATGACTCAACAACAATTAGTGCAAGATAGAATTAGAAAAATTGTGGCAATTGCAATTGTGATTTTTCTACTTTTTGGACTTAGATTAATTGAGATTCAAGCAATACGCGCAAAGGGTTATGTCGAGCGAGCAGACAATGAACTAAGCAAATCGGCCACCTTACTTGCACCCCGAGGTGCTATTTACGATATCAATGGGGTAGAACTTGCTCAAAGCATTTCAGCAATCAATATTGCGGTCGATCAAACAGTTGTTAATGATCCAATCAATACAGTAATGGTAGTTGCGCCAATTCTTGGGATGAATCCAGCAGAGTTGCTGCCAATTCTGACTGGCCAAAAACGCTATGTTTTAATAGCTAAGGATGTACAGCCATCAGTTTGGCGAGAAGTAAATAATGCAATTAATTCTTACAACACAAGAGTAGTTAAAACCAAAAGTGATCTTAATAAACGAATTGGCGGCTTTGTACCAGAGCGTAGCTATATTCGAGATTATCCAAGTGGAAAATTAACTGCTTCACTTATTGGAGTAGTAAATGATCAAGGTGTTGGGTCTGGTGGACTTGAAAGTAGTTTAAACAGCATCTTATCCGGCACAAATGGAAAATATATATACGCAAACGGGCGTGGAAACATAATTCCTGGTTCTGAAGAAATAAGAGTTGAAGCAAAATCAGGAACAAGTATTCGTTTAACAATTGATCGAGATGTTCAATGGGTGGCCCAAAACGCAATTAGCCAAGCGGTTGCATCGTCAAAAGCAAAATCGGGCACAGTCATTGTGATGAACCCAAAAACTGGTGAAATTCTTGCGCAAGCAAGTGCTCCTACCTTTGACCCAAATGTACCAAGCACAATTACAGTGGATAAATTACATAATCCATCTGTGCAAGAGGTTTATGAGCCAGGGTCAACAGGCAAAGTAATCACAGTTGCAGCTGCGATGGAGGAAGGTTTAATCACACCGGAGACTGTATTTTCAATTCCATATTCAATGAAGGTTTCTGATGGAGTATTCCGTGATCATGAGAAGCACCCTACGCAAAGGCTAACCACTACTGGTTTATTAGCAGTTTCCAGCAACACTGGTTCAATTCAAATTGGTCAAAAATTAGGTAAAGATAATCTATATAAGTATCTAACTAAGTTTGGAATTGGCCAGAGTACAAATTCGAAGTTACCAGGTGAATCTGCTGGTATTTTGCACCCTGTTAAGAATTGGTCTGGCACATCACTTCCAACGATTTCATTTGGTCAGGGCTATTCACTAACAGCAATGCAAGCCACTTCAGTATTTGCCACAATTGCTAATAACGGAGTTAGAGTAAAACCTTCAATCCTTGCTGGCGTTGTTGACGAGAGTGGAAAATACACACCAGCCGGTGCAAATGAATCAATTAGAGTACTAAGTGAACAAACAGCTATAAATATGCGAGCGATGATGGAGAATGTAGTTTCAAAAAATGGCACAGCACCCTCCGCCGCAATAGCTGGTTATCGAGTTGCTGGTAAAACTGGCACTGCTGAAAGATATAACACCGTTTGTAAGTGCTACAGCGGATATACCGCATCATTTATCGGGTTTGCACCAGCTGATCACCCAAAGTACGTAGTTAGTGTGACTATTCAAGATCCAAAAGGTATGCATTGGGGCGGTGTGCTTGCCGGGCCGGTTTTTAAAAAAGTTATGGGATTTGTCCTGCAAAATCAACGCATTTCACCCACTGCTGAAACTAAGACTTTTTACTCTTTAACAGAGGCAGCTTTAAAGCAGCGCAGTAAAATTACTCCAAAGAGTGGAGCTTGATAAATGAGCGCCAGACCAGCACATATAAGGCATAAATCTCTCTCCATTTTCGATAAAAATATTTTCAGTGGAGATATCAAAATTTCTGGAATTGCAATTAATGCCGCTCAAGTAATAAAAGGTGACATATTTGTTGCCTTAGCTGGGCGAAAAACTCATGGTGCAAATTTCGTTGATCAAGCAATTCAAAACGGCGCAGTGGCAGTTTTAAGTGATAAAAAGCTTGACCTTTCTATCCCGAGTTTCATTCATCCTTCACCGCGTGAAATCCTGGGAGAGCTATCAGCATGGGTCTATGACGAACCATTTACCAAACTAACTTCAGTTGGTATTACTGGCACAAATGGAAAAACCACAACCAGTAATATCCTAGAACAGATTTGGCAATTAAGTGGATTAAATCCAGGTTTAATCGGAACATTAGGAGTTGAAGTTGGTGGTGACACGCTTAAGGGATTAAGAACAACTCCAGAAGCAGATGAGTTACAAGCATTAGCTGCTCTGATGGTAAGTAAAAATTTAAATCACCTTGTGATGGAAGTAAGTAGTCATGGCCTTGATCAACTAAGAGTTAAAGGTGCAAAATTTAAAGTAGTTGGATTTTCAAATCTGACTCAAGATCATTTAGATTATCATAAAAACATGGATAATTACTTTTTGGCCAAGGCCAAGCTATTTTCAAAAGAGTATGCAGAAAGTGCTGTCATTAATATTGATGACGAATATGGTTTAAAACTAAGCAAGCAAGTTAATATCCCTACTCAAACAGTTTCAAGAAATAATAAAAACGCAGATTGGTATTATGAAAAGATTGAATCAAAGATCAGTGGGTTTGAGATAGAGATCAATAGTAGAGATGGTAAGAAAATTAGTGGAAGGTTTCCATTAATTGGTGAATTTAATCTAGACAATCTCTTACTAGCTGTTGCCCTAGCAAGCAAAGCTGGGTTAGGAGAAGCTAAAATTTCATCTGCTATTGCAAAGTTGGCGAGCGTTCCGGGCAGATTAGAACAGATTAAAGTTGGTCAAGAATTTATTGCTTTAGTTGATTATGCTCACACACCAGATGCGGTAGCTAGAGTTTTAGAAATAGCAAATAAGTTGACTGAGGGTAAAGTAATTGCGGTTTTGGGTTGCGGTGGAGATAGAGATATTTCAAAGCGTCCGCTAATGGGGCAAGCACTATTTGTAGGAAGTGATAGGGCAATCTTCACAAGTGATAATCCACGAAGTGAATCTGCAAATGAAATTCTCAAAGCAATGGTGGCAGGAATTGATCTTGCAGAGAAAGGTTTTGTAATTAAGGATCGCCGAGCAGCTATTGATTTTGCAGTAGAGCAGGCATCCGTAGGTGACTTTGTATTGGTTCTAGGAAAGGGACACGAAAGTGGCCAAGAAGTTAATGGAATCATTACACCATTTGATGACCGAATAGAGTTAGCTGATTCAATAAAGCGAGTATTAAAAAAATGATAAAAACTACAGCTGCAGAACTTGCAAAAATTCTTTCGGGTAAATTAGAGAACCTGCCCGCAGATACAGTTATCGATCAATATCCAGTAATTAACTCTGCAAATGCAAAGGACGGGACATATTTTGCCGCATTTGAGGGAGTCAATGTTGATGGTCATGCCTTTGTGCAAGATGCAATTAAATCTGGGTCAAAATTTGCGTTAGTTTCAAAGCCAGTTAGCGCACCATCAATTGTTGTGGCAGACGTTAGTCAAGCACTGCTAACCCTGGCTGAGTTTGTTAGAGGGCGCCTTACTGAAATGAAAGTTATAGGTATTACCGGATCACAAGGTAAAACTACAGCAAAGGAATTTTTATATTCAATCTTGAAATCTGCAGGTGAGTGTGTTGCCACAGAGGCAAACTTTAATACCGAGATTGGTGTTCCATTAACACTTTTAAGATGTAAAGAAAGTACAAAGTTTTGTATTGTGGAGATGGGAGCTAGGCATTTAGGTGATATTGCAAAATTAACCAAGGTTAGTTCACCAGATGTCGGCGTAGTATTAGTAGTTGGCTCAGCTCATATTGGTGAGTTTGGATCAGTTGAAGCGATTGCTAAAACTAAATCCGAGTTGATCACAAATTTGCAACCAGGCAAAGCTGCTGTTCTTGGCAGCTACGACAGCTGGACACCAAAAATGGCTACTGGTCTACCCCTAGAAATAATTAATTTTGGTGAAACTTCGATGATTCGAGCAGCAGATATTCAATTACCTGGCGGTTATGCCCACTTTGATCTAGTAACTCCAAATGGGCGAAATCCAGTTTCACTTCAATTATTAGGTGAGCATCAGATCCCAAACGCACTTGGTGCCGCCGCCGCCGCTTTTGCCCTTGGTATTAGTAATGAAGTAATTGCAGTTGGAATTACAACTACAAACCCTGATAGTAAGTGGCGGATGCAGATTGAAGAACTTAACGGCCTAAAAATTATTAATGACTATTACAACGCAAATCCTGAGAGTATGAAAGCTGCAATTAAAACTTTAGTTTTGCTAAGTCAGGAAAGTGGTGGGTCATCTTGGGCGATTCTTGGAAAAATGCATGAGCTAGGTAGTGCTGAAATAGAGGCACACAAACAAATAGCGATGTATTCCCAAGAAATTGGGGTTGATCACCTGCTAAGCGTGCGCACTGACCTCTATAAACTCTCTAAAAATGAATCAAATCTGGAAAATATGGTGGTGCATCAATGCCCAAATACAGATGCTGTTTTAGAGTTAGTCAGTAATTTTTCACATGGAGATGTAGTTTTACTAAAAGCATCACGATCTGAAAAATTCGAGGACATGGCAGATTTAATTACCCATAAATGGAGAGGAGGACAAGAATGAGAGGAATATTGCTTTCTGGTGCAATTGCTTCCATCTTTGCTTTTTTTGCAACTCCATTTCTAATTAAATTACTTTCTAAAAAGGGCTATGGACAAATTATTAGAGATGATGGACCTACTTCTCATCAGGTTAAGCGCGGAACTCCCACCATGGGAGGACTGGTATTAATAGTGGCAGTGGTAGTTGGATATGGACTTAGCCATCTAATTACTGGTGTTGCGAGTACCATATCAGCTCTTTTAGTAATTGCTTTAATAATTGGTTTAGGTCTAGTTGGCTTTATAGATGATTATCTTAAAGTGGCAAAACAAAAGTCACTTGGACTAAACGCCAAGCAAAAGCTATTTGGTCAAGCAGTTGTCGCCGGTGGCTTTGCCTATACAGGTTTGCAATTTCCTGATGAAAGTGGATTAACGCCAATATCTTCTTATCTTTCAACAGTTCGCGATACTTCAATCAAGATGGGGCTTGTTTTAGTAATTGTTTGGGTAATTTTAATGGTGTTAGGGACAAGTAATGGGGTTAATTTAACTGATGGCCTTGATGGATTAGCCACTGGCGCAGCAGTTATGGTTTTTACAGCATTTATTTTGATTGGTGTTTGGGAGTTTGGACAAAGCTGCGCCGTCTCACCTGGTCTTAAATGTTATGAAGTTCGTGATCCACTTGATTTAGCAGTCCTTGCAGCAGCACTTGCTGGAGCGTGTGGTGGCTTTTTATGGTGGAACGCCTCACCTGCAAAGATTTTTATGGGAGATGTTGGTTCATTAGCATTAGGCGGAGCTCTTGCGGGGTTAGCAATAACACTAAGAATTCAATTATTACTAGTAGTTCTTGGATTTATATTTGTATTAATAACATCCTCAGTAATTATTCAAGTTGCATATTTTAAAATTACTGGCGGTAAGCGGATATTTAAGATGGCTCCCTTACAACATCATTTCGAATTAATCGGCTGGGGTGAAGTAACAATTGTTATTAGATTCTGGATTATCTCTAGCCTTGGGGTTGCGGCAGGATTAGGCCTGTTTTATGCCCAGTGGGTTGTATCTTGATGAACTTTGTTCAGTCACTAAAGGGAAAAAACTGTTTAGTTATCGGGGCTGGCGTTACTGGTAGGGCTTGTCAGGTTGCCTTAGTTAATTTCGGTGCTAATTCTAAACTTTTTGATGAAAAAGTAAAAATTGGTGAAGATGTCGTAAATCAAATTCCAGATGGAGTTAAATTAGCAATTATTTCTCCTGGTTGGAGAGATGATCACCCAGTGATTAACAAACTTAGATCAGGTGGAGTTGAGATCTTAGGTGAGATTGATTTTGCTTGGCAGGTCAAACAAGTACTTGCCCCTTCGCAAAAGTGGATTGCACTAACTGGCACTAATGGCAAAACCACAACAATTAAAATGGTTGACTCTATTTTTAAGGCAGCAAAAGTTAACGGCGTAGCATGCGGCAACGTTGGAGAAACTGTGATTGCATCAGTTTGCGCTAAAAAACCAGCAGATTATCTTGCAATTGAACTTTCATCATTTCAGATCCATTGGAGTAATTTGCCGCAGTATCAATCTGTTTCAATTCTTAACATTGCAGAAGATCATATCGATTGGCACGGTAGTTTTCAGGCTTATGCCCAAGCAAAGCTGAAGCTACTTAATCATTCAAATAAGATGATAATAAATAAGTCTGATGCGGAATTATCTCGTAAAACTTCTAGTGATTTACTTACGTGGTTTTCACTAGATACTCCAAATGCAGGTGAGCTTGGGGTGGTTGAGAATCTTTTAATTGATCGCGCATTCTCTGCGTTACCTAGCCAAGCAAATGAGATAGCTGAACTAGTAGATATAACACCAACTGTTCCACACAATGTTTTAAATGCCCTAGCTGCAGCAGCACTTGCGCTATCAATTGGTATTAAATACGAGGATATTAAAGTTGGGTTAAAGAATTTTTCACCTGATCATCATCGCATGGAATTAGTAATTAATAAGAATGAGATTAATTGGATCGATGATTCGAAAGCAACTAATCCACATGCGGCTACAGCATCATTACTTTCAAACTTTAAAGTAATTTGGATTGCTGGTGGGCTAGCAAAGGGTGCAAGTATGAGTGAAATAGTAAAAAAATGTGCATCTAGAATTAAAGCCGTAATTTTAATCGGACAAGATCGTGAATTAATTGCAAAAGCAATTGAAGAACACTCACCTAAGGTTGAGGTTGTAAGAGTTGATCAGACGGGTGATGCTAAATCTTTAATGAATGATGTGGTAGCCGCTGCGATCAAATTAGCCCAACCTGGTGATACTGTTTTATTGGCACCGGCATGTGCCTCAATGGATCAATTTGATTCATATACACAGCGCGGACAGCTATTTGCACAAGCTGTGAAAGCGCAGGTTTAGCGTGGCTAGTAACTTAACTGTTAGAAAATACTCGAAAATACTAACTCGTCCGGAGTTACCATATTTTCTCATTATCTGGAGCACCATATTTTTATGCGCACTTGGCTTAACAATGGTTTTATCTTCTTCGACAGTCACGTCCTTGCAAGAAAGTGGTAATAGCTACTCAATATTTATCAGGCAATTCTTCTTTTTAATTCTTGGCGCAGCCGCTTCATATTGGGCATATAAAGTGAAAAGTGAAATATGGCCAAGATTAGCCAAAGTAAGTTTGACGCTTTCAATATTTATATTACTGCTTCCTTTTGTTCCATCTCTAGGGAAAAATATTAATGGAAATAGAAACTGGATTGAAATTGCTGGTTTGACGCTACAGCCGTCAGAGTTTGCTAAATTTGGCTTAATACTTTGGTGTGCATTTCAATTGCGACGGATCGATTTAGTTGCAGGTAGAAATCTTATTAGCTTAATTTTGCCCGGTTTAGTTGTTATTGAGGCACTAATAATATTAGAGAGGGATTTAGGTACTGCATTATTAGTTTTAATGATTTTTGGCGGTATTTTATTTGTCTCTGGCGCTCCAATTAAGCATTTTGCTGCAGTAGTTATTTTGGCTAGCGTTATTAGTGCGGTGCTTATATTTAGTAATAGTTATCGAATGAGTCGATTTGCTGCCCTTTTTGATCCATTTGATGAGAGGTATTACAAGTTCTCTGGTTGGCAACCAGCTCATAGCATTATGGGATTAGCGAGCGGTGGACTTTGGGGAAGTGGCCTTGGGGCAAGCAAGCAAAAATGGGCGAATTTAGCTGAGGCTCATACTGATTTTATTTTTTCAGTAATCGGTGAAGAACTTGGTTTATTAGGAACACTTCTAGTCTTAGCCCTTTATGCAGCTTTAATTTATTCTATGTTGCGAATTGCTATTAAAACTAAGGATGATTGTTCAAGATATGCGACTGCAGGAATTGCCTGCTGGTTTATTGCCCAAGTAACCGTGAATATCGGATCAGTTACATCAATAATTCCAGTAATTGGAGTTACTCTGCCATTCATCTCATACGGAGGATCTTCTTTGCTGGCTAATCTGCTTGCAGTTGGCTATGTGTTAGGTGTTGCAAGGCGAACACCTGAGATATCTGAAGGTATTAAGTTAAGCCGGATGAGAAAATTAGACAGATGACTCCTAAGATAATTTTTGCGGGCGGTGGCACTGCTGGCCATGTTGAGCCAGCGTTAGCTGTTGCCAAATGGCTTAGAGATAGAAAGCCAGATTGGCAGTATCAATTTGTTGGTACGAAAACAGGTCTTGAGAATCAACTTATTCCAGATGCAGGTTTTGATCTTGTCCATATACCTAAGGTATTGATGCCCCGGCAGTTAACTCCGAGTACATTATTTTGGCCAGTTAGAATTGTGCTAGCAACTTGGCAAGGAATTAAGATCTGCAAAGATGCTAATTTAATAATTGGATTTGGTGGTCATGCCTGCCCACCTATTTATCTAGCCAGTGCGCTTTTGCACAAACCAATATTTATTCATGAAGCAAATGCGATTCCAGGATGGGCTAATAAGTTAGGTGCTCCTTTTGCACGCAAAATATTTATTGCTTTTTCTCGGGCCAGGCTCAAAATTGGGCGTTGGCGAAATGCCCAGTTAAGTGGCATGCCAATAAGAGCAGAGATAATTTCTAGTATTGATCAATCAAAAGAGGTAATTGCAATAAAACGGAAAGAGCAATTAGAAAAATGGCGACTTTCAGTTGATAAGCCAACTGTTTTAGTTTTCGGCGGATCACTTGGCTCTCGTCATATCAACGAGGCAATCTTGCAATCTCTTTCTAGCTTTACTGAAAAAGGTGTGCAAGTAGTTCATTCAGTTGGGCGTAATAATCCATTACCAACTCGAACAGAAAATTACCTTGCACTTGCCTATATCGAAGATATGGCATCTGCCTACCATGCAGTTGATCTTGTTATTGCTAGAAGTGGCGCACTGACCTGTGCAGAACTTGCAGCAGTTGAAAAGTTTGCAGTTCTCATTCCACTACCGATAGGAAATGGTGAGCAAGCCGTAAATGCCTCTGATTTACAAGCTACCGGAGCAGCAATTGTTGTGGCCGATGATAAATTTAATTCTGGCTGGCTTTCCAGCAACTGGGATGAAATTTGGCGCAACGCCTCAGTGTATCAAGGCGTCTCTAATAGTGAATTATCAGCGAGTGAGTTAATTGGAAATGCAATCATTCAGGAGGTCAGTGGAGATAAATGAGTTTAAAACCTGATTACTCTCTATCTCAATTAGCAAAACTAAATATCCACTTTATTGGTATTGGCGGTTCTGGTATGAGTGGAATTGCCAGGATAATGCTAGCTAAAGGCTTTACTGTTTCAGGTTCAGATAAAAATGATTCACCAATGCTTACCTCGCTAAAAGCACTCGGTGCAAAGGTAGAGGTAGGACATAAACAAGAGAATTTGGGAGCAGCCGAGTTAGTAATTATTTCAGCTGCAATTGATGAAAATAATCCAGAGTTAGCCCTAGCGCGTAAGAAGATGATTCCTGTGGCGGCCAGGGCCCAAGCTCTCGCTTGGTTAATGTCAGAATCCACATCAATTGCAGTTGCTGGCACACATGGCAAGACCACAACTACAGCAATGCTGGCAGTGGCGTTGCAGACTGCAGGAGCTGACCCATCTTTTGCAGTTGGTGGAACAATTAATACAGCTGGAACAAATGCTCACAGCGGTAGTGGATCAATTTTTATTGCCGAAGCTGATGAGTCAGATGGATCATTTTTAGCATATAAGCCAAGTGGCGCCATCATCACAAACGTTGAGTTAGATCATGTGGACCACTTCGCTGATGAAGAGGCAGTTTTTAAAGTGTTTGAGCAATTTATTTCCTCAATTCAAGATAATGGATTTTTAGTTGCCTGTGGAGATGACGCAGGAGTTAAGCAACTACTTACTCGGATAACTAGAAAAGATCTGAAAATACTATTATATGGGCAGGGTAAAAATAATGATTTTCAAATACAGCGAATTCAACTAAACCCACTATCTTCCCTAGCCACAGTTTCAAGTACTGGCCGCAAGGTTGGTGAATTGAGTCTTTCAGTAGTTGGAGAGCATAATCTATTAAATGCACTAGCTGCCTTTACGGCTGCAAGTGCTTTAAATATGGCAGAGGATAAGTTATTTTCTGGGCTTAAGAGTTTTACTGGAACCCGGCGGAGATTTGAATTAAAAGGTGAGGTATCTGGAGTTAAAGTAATTGATGACTATGGCCATCACCCAACTGAAATCATAGCTACCTTAACTGCAGCTAAAAATTTAGCCCGATCTGGACGAGTGCTAGTAATTTTCCAACCACATAGATATTCAAGAACTGCAGCTTTTTCACAACAATTTGGCACAGCACTCTCAAATGCTGATTTTACTTTTCTGTTAGAAGTTTACGCAGCCAGTGAGAAACCAATTGCTGGTGTCTCCTCCTTAATGATTGCGCGCAATATTAACCAAAGCAAGGTTAGATTTGAACCCTCGATGTTAGAAGTGGTTTCAGATATCACAAAAATGGCAAAGAGTGGCGATGTGATCATTACGTTAGGAGCAGGAGATGTCAGTTCACTAGGTGAACCTATTCTGCAGTCACTTGCTGATCGGTAAAGCTTAATGAGATTTGGAATTTCTAAGCGGTTAAAACGATTATTAACATCTATCTTGGTAGTCAGCGCAATCTCAGCCTCTACTTTTCTTCTTGGCTGGTCTTCACTTCTTTCGGTAGCGCAGGTATCAGTTAGCGGTAGTAGTGCTGCGAATCTAGTTTTAAATGAGCTTTCTCGAAGTGGAATTGAGCCAAAGACTGGCGATCAATTGGCTAGGGTGGATGTTAGATCCATAAAAAGAACCCTTAATCAATTAGATTGGATATCTAGTAGTGATGTTTCTAGGAACTGGTTTAATAAAAAGCTATCGATAGTCGTACAAGAGAGAGTCGCAATAGCTAAAACGATTTCCGTGCAAAATACCTCAGTAAATTTTGATAGCAAGGGCTTTATTTTTACACCTACATCACCAAATCAACTTATGGCGCAAGGAAAATTACCGTCGATAACAAGTCAGAGTCAGAGCATTCAGGATCTGACCGCAATAGCTACTTTATTAGAGCAGATTCCAACTGATTTGAGATATTTGTTGTCAGATCTTCAGTCAATCGCCATCACAAAATCAAGCTTTATTTTGATGGATACTCGAATTAATGCTTCAGCACTTCGCATTAATTGGGGAGGAGCTACTGATATTGGGCAAAAATCAAAAGTACTAGCCGCCCTTTTGGAATTGCCGGAAAATAAGTCGATTAAACAGGTGGATTTATCACAGCCAGATTCGCCAATAGTCAGTTAATTGAGACTAGGAATAATTCAAAAATTGGCAATAATTTTTAACAAAAATTCGTGAATTGCATAAATATTTATCTCGCTAAATATCGTGTCGGTGTTTGATTGAGGTGCCTCTAGTGCCTACTTTTACGTAATCGTAAAGGCAATAACTTTAACTCTCAAGTTGAGATTTAGGGCTAGGGAAGAGGCGCAACGTGGCAACTCCACAAAATTATTTAGCTGTAATTAAAGTTGTTGGTATTGGCGGCGGTGGAGTTAATGCTGTTAACCGAATGATTGATGTTGGATTAAAAGGTGTTGAATTTATTGCAATCAATACAGATGCACAAGCATTGTTAATGTCAGATGCTGATGTGAAATTAGATATTGGTAGAAAGTTAACAAGAGGATTAGGTGCAGGTGCTGCGCCAGAGATTGGTCGTCAAGCAGCTCTCGATCATATTGATGAGATTGAAGAAGTATTACGTGGCGCCGATATGGTTTTTGTTACCGCGGGTGAAGGAGGCGGAACTGGTACTGGTGGAGCTCCAATTGTTGCAAAGGTTGCAAAAGATCTCGGTGCACTAACAGTTGGTGTAGTTACAAAACCATTTACATTTGAAGGAAAACGTAGAACAGCACAAGCTGAAGAGGGAATTGAAAATTTAAGAGCAGAGGTCGATACCTTAATTGTGATTCCAAATGATCGTTTGCTTGCAATTTCAGATCGTTCGATTAGTGCTCTTGAAGCATTTAGAACTGCTGATCAAGTTTTATTATCTGGAGTTCAAGGAATCACAGATTTAATCACAACACCTGGATTAATAAATCTTGATTTTGCTGATGTTAAAAGCATCATGTCAGGTGCGGGTTCTGCTTTGATGGGAATTGGTTCCGCAAGAGGAGAAGCAAGATCTATTCGCGCAGCAGAGCTAGCAATCTCAAGTCCACTACTTGAAGCTTCAATTGATGGTGCACATGGTGTATTACTTTCAATTGCTGGTGGATCAGATCTTGGTTTATTTGAAATATCAGAGGCAGCTGAATTAGTTGCAAAATCGGCTCACCCCGATGCAAATATTATTTATGGCACTGTAATTGATGATGCCTTAGGTGATGAGGTGCGCGTTACTGTTATCGCAGCAGGCTTTGCGGGTGGGGAACCAAAGCGAGTATTAATGCCCGTAATTAGTGCGGCCTCATTAAGTGGTGAAGCAGATCCAATCGCTGCTAATGATCCAATTTCAGTTGCACTTGATCTAGATGTTAATGGCGGCGAGCAACGCTCTCGTAAGCGAATAACTTTTGAAGATTTAGTAGCAGAAGATGAGATCGATATCCCTGATTTCATGCGCTAGGAAGCCAGCATGGCTCGCCTGCTCTTCACCTCGCGACACTTCGGCTCACTAGATAATCCACAAGCATCTGATAGCGCAAGACAGCTTTCAAAATTAATTGGTAATCCCATTTATTTTATGAAACAAACGCATGGAAATATAGTAACTGTGATCGATAGCCAGAGCTCACCAAATGGGGCAGTTTATGATGGCGATGCAGTTGTAACTGATAAACCAAATGTCGCACTAGCAGTACAGGTAGCTGATTGTCTGCCACTACTGCTTATTTCAAAAAGTGTGGTTGCAGCAGTTCACGTTGGCCGAAAGGGTTTATTAAATAAAGTAGCTCTAGCTGCGTTAGATCAAATGAAGAAGTTAGGCGCAGATCAGATATCCGGGGTGGTTGGCCCGCATATTTGTGGCAACTGTTATGAAGTGGATCCGGTGATGTATAGCGAGATTGTTAAAGAGCATCCAGCAACAGGTGGCAAAAGTAATCACCTAAATCTGTTTGCAGGTCTAGAAGATCAATTAAGTGAGGTTGAAATAACAAGTTTAGGAATTTGCACAAAGGAAAATTCTGACTACTTTTCACACCGCGCAGATGCCACCCTAGGCCGGCAGGTTGGTGTAATTAGCTTATGAACCGCATTGATGAAATTAGTGCAAATCTTGAAAAGGTAAATGAGCAGATTAAGTTAGCGGCTGAAAATGCTAACCGGTCAACTGATGAAATAACTTTAATTGCAGTTACTAAAACCTTTCCAGTATCTGATATCGAAATTCTCTATTCTCTTGGTATCCGAGAGTTTGGCGAGAATCGCGATCAGGAGGGGAGTGGGAAGGTTTCATTGTTACCAGATGATGTTAAGTGGCATTTTCAAGGCCAAATTCAGAGCAATAAATTAAAATCAATTACATCTTGGGCAAGTTATATACATTCAGTTGACCAACTTAAATATGCGCAAATTATCTCTCAGCACAGCGGTGGAAAGGAAAAGCCAATTTTTATTCAGGTCTCACTTGATAAGCCGCCGCAGTCTAGATCCGGTGTTAACCCTTCTGATTTACTTGAATTAGCAGGTGCTATTTCTGAGTTACCAGGAATTAGTTTGCAGGGCTTAATGGCAGTTGCCCCAGTTAATTCACCTGCTGAGGATGCCTTTGCTGAATTAGTGGCTATCCGCAGTGATTTCCTGCGTACTTTCCCAGCTGCTAAATCCTTATCAATTGGTATGAGTGGTGACTATCAAATAGCCATTAAATATGGTGCGACACATATCAGAATTGGCAGTTCAATACTCGGTATTAGATCTCCGATCGCATAGCCTTTGACCTATGGCTAGTGCATTTAAGCGGGTTGCAGGTTACCTCGGTCTGATGGATGAGGAAGAGCTTGACCATGGCAATAATCAACTAACTGAGCGAGCACCTAGATTAGTTCGTGCTAATTCAAAATCTGCTGCAAAGTCAAATGTTGAATTACTTCCAGCATCTGCACAAAGTAAAGTTATGGATCATATTATTTCGTTAACTCCTAGAACTTATAGTGAAGCCCGGTTAATTGGTGAGCACTACCGCGAGGGTAAGCCAGTAATTATGAATTTAAGTGACATGGAAGAGACAGAGCGAAAGCGTTTAGTTGACTTTGCTTCTGGTCTAGTTTTTGGCCACCATGGAAGTATTGAACGAGTAACTCCAAAAGTATTTTTATTAACACCGCCAAATGTTTCAGTTAGTGTTGAAGATAAAAATTCAGCAGCACAAGCAAGTTTTTTTAATCAAAGCTAAAAACTTTTAAACCATGGGTGCAATTTTTGGTTTAAT
>SXGU01108986.1_pt1 | contig 30378 bp, 15 predicted proteins | sample 3174531 | NCBI WGS metagenome assembly SXGU01 (sample SAMN11356863, study PRJNA531348) | freshwater metagenome | isolation source: freshwater sample F1-140 | place: China: Fuxian Lake, Yuxi | collected 2017-12-25 | reverse complement strand
TGGACGCTTCCGAGGGAACGGCCGAGCTGGGGTTCTGGCGCCTGCTCGCCCCGGGGCTCCGCTCGGTCGGGCCTGGTTGATGGCGAGCAACACCGTGGCAGACCACGATCGACCCACCGCTTCCCCAACGACGACCCTCATTCCGGCACTCCCGCACTCCCCCACTCCGGCACTCCGGCACTGCGGTCCCGAAGGCTCAGCCTGTTCGGGGCCCCGGCCGAGGTCACCGTCACGCCCCGTGCGTCTTAACTCCAGCTCGACAACATTTGCGCGAGATCCTCGCCGCCCACCACACCGTCATCGTTGATGTCAGCGAGCGAAGTTGGATTCGGTCCCCAGTCACTCAGAAGCACCGCCAAGTCCTTGCCGTTCACGCTGCCATCTCCGTTGATGTCCGCAGGCGAAACGACGGTCCAACCGCCGGCCATGAAGTTCGCCTTGTTCGGCAGCACTCGAACGTACGAGATAGCGGTCACTCCTGGTGGCAGCAGCGCAGGCGGTGCGGGAAACACGTACTCCGACATGGTGATGTTGCGCAACTGTGCGCCATTGGGGCCGGGCACGATCGATCCCGACACGGTGATCGGAATCGTGCCGGTGAGGTCTTGGGTACCAGCGACCACTCCAGTGTTCGTGTTCACAAAGCGGACCAAAAACTCAGCCGTGAAAGTAAAGGACAGGCTCGTCAGGTCGATGTGGACTGGCGCCATGAGCGTGTGGCTGGTGAGTTCGGCGTGCACATCAAGATGTTGGCAGCCCATGAGTGGGCAGAAGAAATCGAACGAGTAGAAACCGTGCGTGGTCGTGATCTCCATTGCGCTGATGTCAATCGAGTGAAACGGTGCCATCGATGGTTCGAGGCGTGCGCTCATCGAACCACTCAACGGCGGCGAGAACTGATCCTGCTCGGTGTCACTGATTCCCCGCGGAGTCGTCACGGTGAATCGAAGATTCGACGGTGTGACCTGGCCTGGTGGAACAGCTGCCTCCCAAATGAGATCACTCTGTGCGACTGCGGTAATCGCCGCGGCGGCGGCGGTGACGATGACAAAGTGAGACAGGACACTCCGGGTGTGAGATTGCAACATCGAATGAACTCCTCTGCATGACGAGACCCGCAAGTGTGACGACACTCGCCGCCATACTTGCGGCGCGGGTCTGCACGGGGACTACGCGAACGGCAGATCGCGCGAAAATGTCGAGGACGGCAGACTGCGAGGAGATATGGGAACTCGATCGCGGACGAGAGTAACTGCGGACAGTCATGGCTTGCGAAGTGAAGTCCGCCCTGAACGCGCCTTCGACGTGCGCACCGAGCTGGCCCCGCGGATCATCAACCAATGCTCGTGCCCACAGCGGAAGGCGATCATCGCCCTGAGTCGCTTCGCAGGTCTGCGCTGCCCCTTCGAGATCGTCGAGCTCCGATGGGCGACATCAACTCGGAGCGCAGCCTGATGACGGTGCGTCGCCCAAAGACCGCCACCCGCGCCTCACCGACCCGACCACGAACCTGCGTACCACTTTCATGAAGCTCATCGCCCGCGCGGTCTACGAGCCAGATGTTGAAGTATGGGCTGAGCCTCTTCCACACGATGCCGGCGCGCGTCGCGGCGTGAGTTGAACACCAACTCAATATGTATTGTGTTTAGCGAGCGCATGCACAGCGAAGTCAGCCAGCGCGAGGACTGTCGCCGCTCGAGTTCCGGCATCGCCATCGCCATACGGATGCGCCCCCGACGGTGTCGAATTGAGCAGCGCATCGAGCGCCTCTGCGATTTCATCGTGGGAATCACCCCTCACGCTCTGCACATTATCCGCGCGCTCTCGGCCGGACTGCCGTGTCCCCACATTCAGCACGCGCATGCGGAGCGCTGCGCACTCGATGAGCCCCGCGCTGGAATTGCCCACCAGCGCGCGAACTTCCGGTCGCTTCAACAGCCCAATGAACTGCGATCGTTCAAGATGAGGCACCGCGCGAAAGCACTGCGGGCGGCTCGTTTGTGCGCGGCTGATCGCCTCCGCGATTCCATCGCTTCCTGGATCGGAGTTGGGTGAGAGCAGCAGCGATCGACCTCGGGAGGAAAGCACTTCGAGCAACCGCTCCGCAGCGGCGGATTCGTCGGTGCCGCTTCGACCGATGGGATGGAGGAGGAACACAAACTCCGGCTTGCCGAGTGCTGCATAGCCCGCGTCGTTCAACATGCGGCTCGTTGGCAGTGCGTCGATGGCCGGTGAGCCAATCACATGGACGCGCGCGGCTTGCTCACCCATCTGGCGAATCCGCTCCGCACTCGCCGCCGTCGCAGCGAGATGCATGTGCGAGAGTTTTGTGATCGCGTGACGCATCGCCTCATCCGCCACGCCTTCCGCACGATCTCCGCCATGAACGTGCGCAACACGGATGCCGCCCACGCTCGCCGCTGCCGCACCCGCGAACGCCTCGATGCGATCGCCAAGGACGACCACAATGTCCGGCGCCAGAGCATGAAAGAGTGCCGAAAGGTGCTGCACTCCGCGCCCAAGCGCGGCTGCGTCCGCAAGGCGGCCAGTTTCACCAGCGCGCTGCATTTCGAATTGCATCAACGCTGGGTACGCCGCGCGAACCTCTTCGATGGTGTTGGCAGGAGGAAGCAGATGCGCACCACCCGCAAGGACCGTGAGCGAGAGATCTGTTCGATCTCGAATCGCATCGCAGACGCAGCGGAGCAGGCCCCAATCCGCGCGAGTTCCCGTGACGACCGCGATGCGTCTCATGCAAGATCCTCGTCGTGCAAGAGCCGATCGGATGCAACCGCGCGAGAGAGCACGCGACCGATCGTCGCATCCCAATCGGCCGCAGGTATGCCCGTACCCGGGCGCTTGCACACGAGGTCATGTGCCGTCAGCACCTGCCCCACTGCGAGATCTCGGCTCGCAACCAACGACTGCCGACTGACGCTTCGCACATCCCGTTCGACATCCTGCAGCAGTTTGTGCGGAGAGGAGAGCATGATTGCCGCGCGATTCGCAAGGTGCACATACTCCTTGAATTGCGTGGGATTCAAACTCGCCGCGTGATCCGGCCCCTGTGCAGCACAGTCATAGGTGAGGTGCTTCTCGAGAATATGCGCGCCCGCCGCCACGGCAAGTGCGCCGGTGTCAATCGCTCGAGTGTGATCGCTGTACCCGACAACGCGCCGAGTGATCGCTGCGATTTCCTGCATGCCTCCGATTGCGGCACACGCATCGGTCGTGGGATACGAACTCGTGCACTGCAGGAAGGCGACTTGCTCGATATCACGAAGCCAATTCGCGCCCTGCGCGACCTCTTCACGCGTCGACGCTCCGGTCGAAACGATGAGCGGTCGTTCGAGTTGCGCCATCGCCCGCAAGAGTGGTCGATTGACGAGATCGGGCGATGCCATCTTGAATGCATGCCACGGCTGCGCGGCGGCCTGCGAAACGAGTGGCATGGAGAAGACCGTCACGATCGGATAGATCCCGACCCCAAGGCACTCCTCGGCGAGTGATCCGAGGACGGACGGCGAGAGTTGCAACTGCTGCAGGAGTTCGCGCGGATCTCGCGCACCTTGCTCCCGTTGATAGACCGCAAGCACCGCGTCGAGGCTCATGAGCATCGATGCGTCGAACATCTGAAACTTCGCGGCACTCGCGCCCGCAGACTTGGCGGCATGGATGAGCGATCGTGCGCGCTCCACACTTCCATCATGATTCACGCCGATTTCAGCAATGATGAAGGGCGCGCCGCCGAGCGACAACGTGCGACCGCCGATACGAAACGCCGTCGTGGTCATACCGTCCTCTCCTGATCGGCCCGCAAGATCGCCTCAGCCATCTCGAGGTCGAGGGCAGTATCGACATCGATCACCGCGCCCTCGGCATTTTCGATTCCACGACGATCCTTCCCGAAGAATGCATGCGGCTCGCCTTCCCGCGTCGTGAAGAGCGATGATCGCGTAACCGCAATCACACCACCATCCGGCATGTACAGCGGCGGAAGTTCCTGTCGGCGATAGATCTGATTTTCCACGAAGGCACTCACTCGACCGTCCGCATCCAACTTCGACATCCAGTAGGGATGCGTCTTTCCAACTCGGTAGTAACTCTGCACGCTGTCGGCGCCCGTCGAACGAAGCATCAAGATCGCCCGGTCAATCAGACCTTCCGGTCGCACCGGCACATTTCCATAGAGCATCACAACCACCGAGGCGGTCGATCCGCACGCCTCCACGGCGTGTCGCACCGCGCTGTCGACCGTCGCGGTGTCATGCGCGAACTCCAGGGGACGCATGCACACCTCGGCGCCTGCCTCCCGCGCAATGTCCGCGATCTCTTCGCCGTCGGTGCTCACCACAATTCGTCCCACATGCTTCGCCGCGCGCGCCGCGCGAACAGTGTGCGCGATCATGGGAACACCAGCGATGAGCAATGCGTTCTTCCGTGGAAGTCCCTTGCTTCCAGCGCGGCCAATGATGATCGCGATCACTTCAGCTTGAGGGTCCGAACCAGTCATGGCGCCCATGTCCTCAACTCAAGCGCGTTGACTTGCCCATCCCGTTTCGCCGCGCGTCGGCGTGAAACGAGCTCCCGCCAAAGATCCGTGAGCGAGGTGCGATCGAGATTGCCGGCAATCTGGTCGCCGCGAATGTCGAGCTCGCCGGCCGAAACCGTGCCATCGGAGTGGATCACCATGCGACGCATCACTTCGCGATACATCGCCCCTGCTGGCGCGCGTGCGCTCGCAAGCGGGTCCGCCGGTGCTTCGGCGGTCGCATCGATCGGTGGTGGCCCTTCGAGCACTGGGGTTCCAAGCAGGTATTGCCAACGATCAAAGAAGCTCTCAACATCCACCAAACTCTCAACGCGGCGCTGCAAGCGAGGAACAATCCAAGGCGTGTAAATCGCCGTGGCACCCGGCGCACCCGAGACAAGCGTGCGAAGCGACATGAGATACTCAAGATTGCCTATCGCATCACCGAAGCGCTGCACGCCCGTCATGCGTTGATAGCACGCCGCCGTGTCCGCGTGCAAATCGACGCTCACAATGTCGACACCAGCATCAACCATCGCGGCGATCTTCTCTCTCGGCGCGAGCAGTTCGGTTCGGACATGAACAGCGCGAATCCCCTTGGCCTTGGCTGCGCGAATGAAGTCTGCAAGGTCAGGGTGTTGCAGTGGATCGCCTGCGCCCGCGAAGGTGATGACCACATCATTCGCGGCATCCGACTGCTCGAGGAGCCGATCGAATCGCCTTCGTGTCATGATCGGCCGCTGCACGCTTCCGAGGCGATGCGGGCTCGAAGGACCCGAGTGCTGACGACCCGTGCAAAGTTCAATGATGAGGTGCTGTGGTGGGAGTGACACCCCTCCCTGCTCTGCCGAGGCTTCGAGAAGTTTCACGATCGTCTGCGCGTCGAGCCCGCGGAACGAACGACCGCTCTGCGTTAGAAATGGCTCAATCGCCCGACGAATCTGCTGTGTTCCGCGCAGTGAGTCCGCGCTCACGCGCACCATGCTCTTGCGAACCTCTTGCGGAATCTGCACGCAAAGATCCTTTGAAATCGGGTCTTGCTGCGGACGCGTGGGTTCGTAACCGAGCATCCATCCGAGCGTCGCATGACGACCACCCGCACGCATGGACTCCATCGTCGAGCGATCGAAGAGCACGCCGCAAAGACCGGGAGGCGCCTGTGAAAAAACGAGGTGCATGAGATCGGGGCGGACACGATGCCGTCGGACGAGATCATCACACCCCGCCGCCCCATCGACCACCACCAAGGGCCAATCGGGAGCCACAAGCACCGCCGCAGTGAGTTGAAAGCGATCCATCGCCTCCGCCGCAACGCGCGAGCATCGCACTTCGTCATAGACCGTCATGCCAGCGACACCGCCCCGCCAACTCGAATCCGAAAACGCGCGTGCTGCCGCAATCGCTTCCCGACCAGGGTCATATGGTGTTGTCCCAGAGCGATGAAGAAGCACAGGCAAACCGATCTGCGCACGATCAATCAGCGCGTCCACTTCCGCCTGCACGCGGTCGTCGTCGGCGATCAACAGGATGATCGACACGCACTCTTTGGACGCGCCAAGGCGCTCAAGCGTGCGCTGCAAGATTGGACGCTCTGCAATTGGCTCCGCGAGCGACCGTTGCATCATGAGGCCGCTGCGAGATAGATCCACCGGCACGATGAACGCCGCACGAACCTCGGCCATCGTCGCTTGGGTCCCACTGAAGCTCGCCTCCAACTGTCGCTCGGCTCGCACGGTCGTGGCTGCCTCATCGTCCGTGTCGGCGGTGGCGACCTCAGGTGACTCGAGCGCGCTGATGGTCTCGTCGAGTCGCTCGATGTAGTCAACGCCGGTCTCAGCGAGCCAACGGACATTCACCAAATCGCGGTCAAACTGCAACTGCTGCGTCGCTTCCGGCGTGAGCGCTTGGGAGAAGTGAATGCGTCGGTCGGCGCGAGCTCGGCGGAACACCCCCACCTGACTGTACTCATCAAGGAGCGCAAATGCCTCCATGCGCTCAGCGACTTTCGCCCGCTCCGCGTCAAGCAGTTTCCACAAACGATCGATCGGCGCCTCTTTCGGCGCATCGCCCGAGATCTGCGGAAGCAACTCCGCCGTGCGCTGCGCGGCGCGCTGAATGGTCTTCACATCCGCGCGCACCGTACGCAGTCGCATCGCGGCGGCCGCGAGGCGCTCCTGATCAAGCTTCATGTCCGGTGCGGGAAACTCCGGATTCGTGCGCGTCGCGAATTGTGCAAGCGTGTGGGCCAGCGTCGCGATGTCCGTCCCCGCCTTGCGCACGCCACCCTCCGTCGCGTCAATCGTGGTGAGACCTCGCCGCTTGTCCTGCAGAAAGAACCCCTCGAAGCGCTGGAGGTACGACTCCATCTGCGCGTCGGTATAGATCGGTCGACCATGCACATCCTCGTGTTTGCGAAGGTGCTGCCGATGACGCACGATGCGCGTCCACTCAAGATTTTCTATCGTGTTGAACGGATTCAATTCCGGCGCCCACACCTCATCAATTGCGGTGCCGCGTGCGTAGTAGAGTCCGTCGGTAAAACCGAGATCCTGACCGATGAGCGCGACGGGATCACAACCGAGATACCGCGCGATCTGATAGCAGAGATGTGCAACCGTCGCGCCTGCGGGAAGCTCGCCCTTCGACTTCGCGAGTGGACCGAGGAGTTTGTCGAAGTGCGCGGCGGCAATGCAACGCACCGGCCCAGCGTAACTGTGCGCAACCACGGGATTCGCTTGCGGATCGAGGATGAGTGTTGTGTCCCGAACATCCTCGAACTCGAGGCCCTCGAAGAATCGCTTGGAGATGCGATGCCAATCGAGGCTCGCGACGAAGTGCGGGCGGATACCTTCTTGGAGCAGCGGCTTGAGAACGGTCTGCACCGCGATAATGACGCAGCGATCACGCACACCAGGTTGCGCGAGCAAGTGGAGATTGCGCCGAAGGCTTGGACCGGCGCTCACGACGACTCCGAGCCGACCTTGCGCGATGCCCTTGAGCGGAGCGAGTCCCTCGCCCCCGACATACGGCCGCGCATTGCGGAACACGGATTGAATGGTTTGTGTCGAGCGAACAAGCGCCGTCGACACCGTCATACGCGCGCCGCGTACAAGCTCGGTCACACACTCGAGGAACTTCTTCGGCGAATGCCCGAGCCGTTGACGACTCGGCGGATGCTCCAGAATCTGCACCCCCATGGTCAGCACCGCATCGGAGCCGCCGAGGCGATCGACAAACACGCTCGTCTCTTCGCTTCCATCAAAGAGGAAAACATTCGCGCTCGCCAACCAAGCCGAGTGATCGATGCGCTCAAGCACGGCGCGCAAGAGCGCGTAATCAGGCTCGAGGACCACGATGAGTCCGCTGCGTTGCACGCGCGTGGCAAGCGCCGCAACATGGTGGCCGAGTCCGAATCCAAGAATGATCGTGGTCGCCTTCTCGCGCAAGTCGACGCGCGAAGCGATCTGCTCGGCCTCCTCCCGCGGCGCATGGCGAGATGCGAGTGTTTGCGTGGCATACAACCCCGTCAATGTGCCGTCTGTCGCAGTCACCCACGACACATCCCCCGCGGTCACGGTCGCAAGACGCGCCGCCAGTTCCGGATTTCGAATGGCCAGTGAGGCGAGATTTCGCCCGAGCAGAGAAGGCGGCTGCAAGTCAATGTGTACGCTGGGGAATGCGTCAGAAGGGGCAACGGGAGTCGGTGTGTTCGACATCGTCAATCTCCCGCACCCACGACTGCACTCGGCGGGATGAACGGCGGAATCGGAAGCAGTTTGAGTAACCGCGCATCCAGATTGCTGTCTTGCACGCCAACGCGAACATCCCGACCGGAGAGCTTTCGTGCGCCACCAGGAAAGTGAAAGACGCGAATCGCGGTCTGCCCCGGCTGGAGGTCCTCAATGGGTTTGCAATTCTGGGTATATCCATCAGCCACGGCGAACGCTTCCACATCGAGCGGTCCCGCGCTGACATTCGTGACTCTCGTTGTGACCACGAGGTCGATTCGATCGCTCTCCACACTCTTCGCGAGCCGCCACGAGGACTCGAGGGAAACTTTTTCGAATCCCGTTTCGACGACCGCGCATAGTGGGATCGAGTACTCCTCTGCTCCCGACACCCGCGCGACGGGATGCAGATCGATCTCGCCTGATGGTCGACTTCTTGGCACTCCGAGTGCGACTTCGACTCTTGCTTCCATCGAGGGCTGAATGGAGAACGGCACGGCGCGAGGTGCAAGATCGGCATCGTCGACCTGCGGCAGCAAAAGCGTTCCGCTGATCTGGTGTTTCCACGGGTTCCGCAGCACGATGCTGATCGGTTGTGGTGCGCGCCGTGCATCAATCGATGCGGGCTCCACTCGTACCGATGCTCGGAACTGCAGCACTTCGCGCTCAATTCCCTCCAGGAACACCGGCTCTCGCACAAGGGCAATCGTGTGCCCATGCTCAGAAGGAGCGATTTGCTGCATCCGACCCCACAAGTCCGTCGCCGTCACGACCGATCGACCGAGCGCGATGTTGCACGACACGCCCTCTCTGCGCGATTCATTCCACGCGATGAGGCACGCGCCGCGCGGGCCATCCGCAAGAACACCGCGCAGACCTTCACCAAGAGGGACATCCGTCACGAAGGTGCGACCACCGAGATGGGTCGAGAGTTGTCGCCATGCGGCAACTCCAATCGAGGGGCCCGGAACGCTCGTGTTGACTTCTGCGTCCACCGCGATCGACGAAATGCCGCACTTCCACGCGTCGATTGCACGCAGCGCAATGTCGATCGCTTCATCTCTCGGTGCAATTCCGAGTTGGCTTTCACCCACCGTTGCGGACAGTGGCTCGATGGTGGCAAAGAGCCTGTCGCTTGGTGGAAGCGACGAAAGCGGCGCCTCGCCCGCACTCAACGACCAACCGGGGGCGAGTGGCAGTTCCACCCAAGAGCGCGCGGCGCGAAGCTCGTCCGCCATCGTGACGGGCATTGGTTCCTCCGGCATCCAGGGCGTCACGATTGCAGGACCGGCGATGAAGTTGCGCAGCGCATTCGACGCGCGGAGCAACTTTGGCGCGAGTTCTGGCGTGGATGGGTCTGGCGCTTCCCCGCCGAGGAACCAGTGCGTCACATGCTGCCCGAACACGATCAGCCACGGCTCGAGCGCACCCTTCCAACGCCTGTCATCGCCCGCGAACAAATCGATGACCTGCGTCGTGTCGAGTTTCTCAGCCGTTGCGAGCGAGGAGGGAATCCCTTCAATGCGAAACATCGGGCGAATGTTTTGTTCGAACATCCCATCCGTCAAGGCGCGTAACTCGTGCACGAGTAGATCAGAACCGCCCAGATCCGTTTCCGCGTTCCAGATTGGCAGCACCGCAAACGCTGCGCGAGCAAGCGACGCTTGCGCAAGGGCACGCGATCGATCCTCAAGCGCGCGAGGTGCGAAGACCACGCCAAATCGCGGCGGCTGATTCACCTCCAACGAATCCTGTCCAACCACACAGAACTGCGCGCGGCGGGTTGCGATGCGCTGCCCTTCGTCGAAGAACAACGCGTCAGCGGAGTACCAACCAGGCGCGAGAGTGCCCAACGCAAGGCTCCACTCCTGCGCATTCTGAAGCGCGTTCGCCTTGCGCACAACGACCGCGCCCGAGACATCGCGAACCACGACGCGCACGGATAGGTTGGTCGCGATGGGATCACGGCAAGCGACAGTCAAGGTCGGCTCGATGTTCGCGTCGAAAATCCCATCTTCCGTCGCGGTGAAATCCGCAGTCGGAAGCTGCCACACGACCAAGTCATCAACCCATACGGAACCGGTGACATCGCGGCGCGCTGGAAGTCCATCGACTCCAGACGCGCCATCGGGTTGGATGACGGCGACTTCCACCGTCATCGCGGTTGCCCCCTCGGGAGCCTCGGGCAATTCCATTTCAACTTTGCGCCAACCGTGCTCACTTCGCACCGGCGCGGTCGCCCACACTCCCTCGAGAGCCGTTCCGCCTGCATCGACAAATCGCGCGGTGACCCGAACGCCCGCAGACGCAAGGCCGCGCGTGTGGACAACCGCACTCACTTGTGGACGCGCGCGCGCAGTCAAAGGGATCAACGATGGTGACGACGCGACGGCAATCGCCGAACCATCGAGTTGGAACGAAAGTGCCCAGTGCCCCTTTGGCACCGGTGCGCCCGCTCCGTCTTCGCTCCATCCCGCATCACGACGCACGAGTCCAACTCTGCCAAACGGTGGATAGCCTGGCTGACCTGACTCACTCGTCAAGACGCGATAAAAACCAGGCGGCATTTCTGTCGGAAACTCCTCGGCACCCTCGAAATCGAAACGCTTGAGGAGTCGACGCCCAGCAGCACTCCCCTGCTCGGATGACGGTGCGGCGAGTTGCGGCGACGCCATGACCAAATCGCCCCACGCGATGCATGCGAGGAATGACGAAGCGAAGAAAGTCGAGGCAGAGGATGGCGACAAAGATGAGCGTTGCAACGGTTGGATCTATCGGCAGTTCGGGTGCGAGTGACTGATTTCGGACTCCGCCTCAGACGCCTTCCTTCGAACCCTCGCAGACGCGCCAACGGCGACTGACGGTGCGTGAGGAAAAGCACGCGGCGGAGGCACTCGTTTCAGGGATCCTCCTGCCGAGCCGTCATTGGTCATAACTTAAGTATTGACAGATATTTAGCGTACTACTTGATCCCGTGTTCGCGGGTCGATCCGATCACGCGAATCGCCGCTACCCTCGCATCATGATTGATCTGAGAAGCGACACAGTGACTCGCCCGACCTCCGCCATGTGGGAGGCGATGCGCGCCGCTCCGCTTGGGGACGATGTGCTTGGCGACGAACCGACCGTGCGAGAACTTGAAGCAAAGGTCGCGGCGCTCCTTGGACAAGATGCAGCGCTCTATGTCCCGAGTGGAACGATGGCAAATCAACTCGCCATTCGAACGGTGTGCGAAGGCGGCGACGAAATCCTTGCGCACCGAGAGAGTCACATCATTCACTATGAGACGGGCTCGCCGGCTGCGCTGAGTGGATGCATGATCTCCCCGCTTGATGGCGCGGGAGGTGTCTTCGACGCCGACGCGGTACGCGCAGCCATTCGCCATCGCGATCAGCACGCACCCCTCTCGCGAATGCTGGTCGTGGAGAACACCGCCAATCGTGGCGGCGGAACTGTCTGGAGCGTCGAACAGTTCGCCGCGGTCGCGACGGCGGCGCGTATTGGCGGACTCCACCTCCACATCGACGGCGCTCGATTGATGAACGCGTGCGTCGCGCTTGGCGTGGGACCTCGCGACTTCACCGCGCACGCGGACAGCGTCTCGCTCTGTTTCTCGAAGGGGCTCGGCGCTCCGGTTGGAAGCGCGTTGGTGGGGCCGCACGCTTTCATTGCGCGCGCACGCCGCTTCCGAAAAATGTTCGGCGGCGCGATGCGGCAGTCTGGGCTGCTTGCCGCCGCAGCAATCTATGCCCTCGATCATCATGTGGCGCGGCTTGCGGACGATCACAAAAACGCCCGCGCGCTTGCGGCAGCCATCGCGCAAATCCCTGGCCTCAGTTTGGAAGGCCCCCCTGAGAAAATCCCGACAAACATGGTCTTTTTCCGTGTTGCTGCAGCATTGGGGAACGCGCAATCCTTCTGCGACCACCTTCGAGAAACCGGCGTCCTGGCGCTCGGACTTGGTCCGGATCGAGTGCGCATGGTGACACACCTCGATGTCAGCGCACGCGACATTGAGAGCGCAAGCGTTGCCCTCGCGACCGTCGCGACTTCCTGCAAAGGATCCCATTGAACGCCGCAATCTTTGATCTTGACGGAACGCTTGTGGATAGCTACGACGCGCACTTCGAGGCATGGCGAGGTGTGAGCGCATTGCATGCGGTCGAGATATCCGTCGACGACTACTACCGACACTTCGGTCGGCGCAATGAGGATCTCCTCCGAGAGGTTTGGCTGCGGGCTGGAAAGGGCAACCTGAGTGCAGATCAATTGCGCGAACTTGATCATGAGAAGGAAGCGGCCTATCGCGCACTTGTCGGGTCGAGGTTCCCCGTGATGACGGGGGCGCGCGAACTCGTGCGTTCGCTCCGCGCCGCCGGTTGGCGCCTTGCCGTTGGAAGTTCTGGTCCGCCACTGAATGTGCAACTCGCCCTCGATGGACTCGGGCTTGAAGATTGCTTTGATGCGCTTGTGACGGGAAATGATGTTTCGCGATCCAAACCCGATCCGGAGTGTTTCCTGCTCGCCGCGCAGCGACTTGGCGTCTCGCCCCGCCAGTGCGTCGTCCTTGAGGACGCGCCCGCAGGCATCGCCGCAGCGAAATCCGCTGGCATGGCATGCGCGGCCATCACGAGCAAGGGCCACAGTCGCGAACGCCAGTCGCAAGCGGACCTCATCGTCGATCGACTCGATGCGTGGACGCCGCGAGTCCTCGCGGACTTGATCCTCGCCGTCGCCTCCCGCTCGGTATCTTGAGCGGTTCCCGTCTGTGCACCCGCACGAAGTGAGCACCATCCGATGTCCGACCCACGATTCGACCAACTCGCGCAACTCCTCGTCAAGCACTCCATGACTCTCAAGGCGGGCGAGCATGTGCTCATTGAGACTTTCGATGTGCCGAGTGAAATGGCCATCGCCATGGTTCGCGCCGCTCGAAAGGCCGGAGCGCATCCGCATGTCGCGGAACGATCCACCCGAGTCATGGCCGCGCTGCAGGGCGAGTCGGGCGACGACGGCCTCGCCACATGGTGCGCGAGCGATCTTTTCCGCATGGAGAAGATGCAGGCGTACTGTGGAATACGGGGCGCGAACAATGTAAGTGAGGCTTCAGCAGTTGCGCCTGACCGAATGCGTGCGTACTCAAAGCTCTATGGAACACCGGTGCATTCTGAGCGCCGCGTGAACCACACGAAATGGGTCGTCCTCCGCTGGCCGAGCCCGTCCATGGCACAACTCGCGGGGAAGTCCACCGAAGAGTTCGAGGACTTTTACTTCCGCGTCTGCCTCGTGGACTACGCCAAGATGGCGCGGGCGTGCGAGCCGCTCGCCGCGCGAATGCGCGCAACCGATGTTGTGCATATCAAGGGTCCGAGCGATACCGACCTCACCTTCTCTATCAAGGGAATCGGCGTGATCCCCTGTTGCGGCAACATGAACATTCCGGATGGCGAATGTTTCACAGCGCCCGTGCGCGAGTCAGTCAACGGCGTACTCCACTACAACACCCCCACGGTTTATGAGGGGCAAAGCTTCGACAATGTGCGGCTCGTCTTTGAAAGGGGAAGAGTCGTTGAATCGTCATGCGTGGGAGATGCTTCGCGTCTAGCACAGATTCTCGATCGCGACGCTGGCGCGCGATACATCGGCGAGTTCGCCATCGGCTTCAACCCCCACATTACGCACGCGATGAAAGACATCCTCTTTGATGAGAAGATCGCAGGGTCCTTCCACTTCACGCCTGGGCGCTGCTACGAGGATGCCAACAATGGCAACAAGAGCGATGTGCACTGGGACCTTGTGTGCATTCAACGCCCCGAGTTCGGTGGCGGCACGATTTCCTTCGACGGAACGATCATCCGCAAAGATGGGCTCTTCGTCCCAAGCGATCTGCTCGATCTCAACCCCGATCGACTCGGGGCTTGAGTTTTCGGCGGTCCATCACTGGTTCTGAACATCCCAATCCAGCGTGACGCGCTTCACAAACGCGCCTGATCGCTTCGTCAGCCCGTCCATGAGCCAGACATAGGTGTCGCCGTTCTGCGAATTGCGCCAGACGATGTCCTCCTTCATGTCACCGTCAAAGTCTGCGAGACATTCGACGCGATAGTGGACACCGAGCGTCGAGTTCACCAATCCACCGCCGACTTTGGTGAGTCCGGCGAGGAACCATGCATTCACTTGCCCATTGGAGGAATTGCGCCAGACGAGATCCGCGCGCCCGTCGCCATCGAGATCTCCGACGGACGCCGCTTGCCACTCTTGACCGAGTTGCGATGCGCCCGCAATCGGGCCTGTCTCGGTTGCGACCAGCCCTGACATAAGCCATCCACTCACCGTGCCCGCCGAGTCGCGCCACAAGACATCATCATCGCCGTCACCGTCGAGATCGCCAGCGCCAAGGTATGCGAGTCCGTTCGCCGAAGCGACCACGCCTCCGGTGGACTTCGCGCGGCCCTCCATCAACCACGCATTCACTTCGCCACTGATCGTGCTCTTGAAGAGCATGTCGCAACGACCGTCACCATTGATGTCGGGCATCCCGAGGAATTTCGTCGACGACGGAACAGTCGATGCGTCGACGGCTCCGGCCTCTTCCGTGACTTGTCCTTCGAGCAGGAACGCGAAGAAAGTCCCGAGCGCTGTATTGCGATACATCAAGTCGGTGCGGTGATCGCCGTCAAGATCGCCGAGTTGATTGAAGGTCATGCCAATCGGAGGACTCACAGCAACCGTCGCACCACTCGTACGCGTGACGCCGTCCATGAACCAGAGACTCATTTGATTGCCGTTCGCATTCTTCCAAAGGATGTCGGCTTTCGAATCACCGTTAAAATCCTCATCCGGCATGTAGGTGCAAGTGTCGGGAAGACCATCTTCATTGCGATCGGGAACGGCACCACTGTCAAGTTCGCACAGGTCGGGCGTTCCGTTGCCGTTGCAATCTGAACCTTCACTAATCCAAGTCGCGACGATCTTCGCTTGGCTCGTCGCGCACTCTGCCCTTGACACAAACACGCTCGGCCGCAGCGAGAGCGTGACATCTCCATCCGGGGCGAGCGCGGTGAACAGATCCTTGTCGAGGAGGATGACTTCGGTCTCCACCGCCGTTGCGCAGTTACTTCCCGATCCCACGAACATGTAATCGATGATCGTGTCGTTGAGCGAGAGTTCGAGCCATTCCCCGAAGCTTCCAATGTCCGCGCGCACCGTCGCTTCGACACGCACATCAAGCACGGGCAACGCGAGGTTTGTTCCCGAGGCCGTCACGACATCGCCAGCACCAAACGGCGCGACAATCTCGCTCGAAACGCCCGTGGCTTGTTCGGCGCAAACATCGAGGATCCCGTCGCCATCGCAGTCGAGCGTCGGATCGGAGATCGCCTGGCAGGAGTCAAGTTCGCCGTCGTCATTGCAGTCGAGTGCGGGATCGGTGATCACTTGGCATGAGTCGAGGTTTCCATCGCCGTCGCAATCAAGGAGTGCGTTCGCGCTGATCTGGCAGGAGTCGAGGGCACTATCGAGATCGCAATCGAGCGCTGGATCCGCATCGATCTGACAGGTGTCGAGTCGCTGATCTCCATCGCAATCGAGGGTTGGATCGGCGAGGATTTGCGACTTGTCGGAGAACCCATCCCCGTCACAGTCACTCTCAAGCAGCGCGACAAGGAACTGCTCGCCAATGGCGACCGATCGAAGCACGCCCGCCATCGCAGGCACGCTCGTCTGCGAGAAGCCATCATTTCCCCAAACGGCCAGCGATCCGTCCGCCGACATGAAGCCCGCATTCACAAACTTCCCGTAGATATGATCGATGTGTCCAGTCGAAACGGGGACCGTCGTGAAGGCCGCATCCCCCCAGACGAGGACATTACCTGCGCTTGTGAGTCCGATCGTGAAATTCCGGCCACAGGCCACCTCGAGGAACACTTCCTGAGGTTGGAGTGCTGGCACATTACATTCACCCTCTGTGTTGTCGCCCCAGCAGGCGACGCTTCCGTCGGAAAGCAACACCGCATTGTGATCAAGCCCCGCGCGCACCTGCGCAACCGAAAGTCCAACAGGTGGCGTGTATGGCGCGGTCTTTCCCGCGGAATTCAAGCCCCAGCCAAGGACGGAACCATCAGAGAGCAGTGCGAGCGAATGACTTTCGCCCGCGGCGATCTGCGCCGCAGTAACGCCTGGACCAAGGGTTGGCACGGTCGCTTGACCGAAAGTATCGAAGCCCCACCCATAGAGCGCGCCGGTCGAAGAAATCGCAAGGCCGTGTGCGCCGCCCGCGCTTGCCGAAATGTATGACTCCCCAACAGGGAGCGTTGGGATGAGATCTTGCCCGAAGGCTGAGTCGCCCCAGTGCACGAGCGATCCGTCGTCGAGCACGATCAGTCCAAACCCGATTCCTGCATCCACCGAGAGGACGCGGAGCGCATTGGGTATCGACGGAGTCGCGCACTGCGAACCGTCATCGCGACCCCAGCACGCGAAGGAACTCGAGGGAGGAACGGTTCCTGCGATCGCGCTGCCCGTTGCGAAGATTGAGACAAGCGCGACGGAACTCGAATAAGTGTTCAACATCATTGTGGTCACCAACGGATAGCACTCCCATAGAGGAGTCTGCATGGCATTCGTCATCGACAAATCCCGAAGGCGCGCGCTAAAACGAGTGGAGCACATGCGCGTGCGAAAAAACCCACCGACGGAGAATCGGCCGTGACGGAAGTAGATTCGAGTCAAAGAACGCTTGCGGCATGGCAAATGTTCGTCTTCGAGTCAAAAAGGCGCGTCTCTTGCGTGCGCGCGTCAGATCTCCTTGAGCGCAGCGCCGCAACCGCCTGCAATCCCCTCTGACTCCGACCGTGCGAATGAAACGCGATGGCCGGAGGGTGGGTTCTGCTCGGCACAGTCGGCTCAACACGCACAGAGCGAGTGAAGCTCCCTCAAAAAGACAACCGCCGCTCGTCGAACGAGCGGCGGTTGAGGTTCACTTCAAAGAAATGGACGACTCAGTTCACGATCTGCCACGGGTAGGAGACATTTCGGATGAAAGAGCCAGAAACCTTGGTCGCGCCGTCCATGATCCACGCGTAGACGCTGATGCTGTACGGCGAACGCCAAAGGATGTCGTCCTTCCCGTCGCCATTGAGGTCCGGGGTTGCAGCGATCTCCCACCAGTATCCAGGGGAGTACCACGCGAGTTGGGCACCCGAGACACGCGCGAGGCCGTCCATCACCCATGAGCGAACTTCGCCAGTGGTTGAGTTGCGCCAGAGAATCTGAGACTTGCCGCTGCCATAGGTGTCAGCGAGTCCGGGGCTATCCCACGCTGGACCGACCGCCGCTGCGTTTGCAATCGGGCCCTGCGCGATGATCGTCTTGCCGACCAGCAAGGCGCCCGAAACCACACCGGTGGTGGTGTTGCGATACGCCATATCCGCGCGTCCGTCACCATTGAGGTCACCGAGTCCAAGGAACTCGGAGCCGGCGAGACTCATGATGGTGCCCCCGCCGGTGCGCGCGAGTCCATTCATGTACCAAACGCTAACGACGCGTGTGTCTTCATTGAGCCAGACGATATCCGCGCGACGATCGCCGCTGAGATCTGCAAGCCCAAGGACCGTGTCCTGAGCAGTAGGCGAGCCAAAGATCGGACCTGCTTCCAAAATCGCATTCCCATTCATGATCCAACCGGAGAGTTGACCGTTCGATGGATCTTGGAAAACCATGTCCGCAATGCCGTCCCCGTTGAGATCGGCGCGGCCAACGGCATCGACGGTCACAGCAGGATTGATCGCGGTGAGTCCCCCGCCATCGCGAACGAGTCCGTCCATGAACCACACGGCAGATTGCGATGAACCAGGCGAGTACCAGCAGACATCGCTGAGGCCGTCAAAGTTGAAATCATCCATGACGAATGCAGGGATAAGTGCAGGCTGCTGCTCGTACTGCAGGTGATCGAAGGTCCCGATCCCAGAGAGCGGAATGACTTGGAAGTTCGTGACACCAGCCGGAAGCAGGAACCCAACAAAGATGTCGTCTCCAGGACCACCGACGTTATCGATGACGAACTCTTGAACGAAAAGATTACCGAAAGCGTCGACCGCGTTGACTCGCAGGTCTGGATTTCCGCCGCCGACTTGGACAATGTCCGTGCAAACGATCCCCACGCGAGTGGGTAATCCACCAAGGACGGACGCGTCGAACTCAACCGAGAATGATCCGATCACGAACATCGCGCTCGCGTCCGGACCGGCGATGCCGTCGATCATGCCGTCATCTCCGTCCACCGAGTTCCCCGCAGTACCCGCTCCACCAAGGACAGCGGATCCAGGCGGAGTAAACGCGCTGATCTCAAAGTCGTTGAGAACCATGAGGTCGCCACCTGTTCCTGCATAGAACGGGCTATCCGCGGTCGAGCGGTAGTTCGGAACGGTCAACCACTGAGCGGAATCTCCCGCGAGTGCTGACGATGACGCAACCAACAACACAACAGTGCTCAGAAGTCTGATTTTCATTTGTGCTCCCTTTATCCGCAAGACGCTTCCGGCGAACCCTCAATAGCGATTGCGCAACCCAGTCGCGCAACCCTCCCTGGTCGCCATTGCTCGCGCAATGTAACCACTTCTATGCGCCCCCTCCCATGAGATTGGTGCGTGAACATAGTCTGCCTCGACTTTGCCGACGCGCAATTCGGGTGACGAGTCCGACGAGATACTTGTTCGATTCGCAGGCGCGCACCCCCTCATAACCATCACAAACCACCCGAAGTGCATGAAAACCACAACTTCCGCCAGCGACGAATCGGTTTCCGGACTACGGGATATCCGCATCCTCTCTATCAACCGCACAACGAGAGTCTCTCGAACGAATTTTGGAAATCTGCACTGAAGTGCGATATACGAGCCCTAAGTTCGTTGTCCAAAGACCACTCTCGAGTTTCTTCGAGCGTGTTCGTTTAGCCCATCTGATCAATGGCAACCACTCTCGATCACCTCTTGGTGATGGGTTGACCGGTCCCTTGCCAATCAGTTTCTTCCTCTCAGGAGCCTCTCTGTGAACGCCTTTCGCACTTTCCCACGCACGCTCGCCGCAACCACTGCCGTCCTCCTCGCCACGCCCCTTCTCGCCCAAGCACCGCCAACTCCCGGCACTCCGCCCGCGAATCAGCAGGACGGCGCAAACGGAAACCGTGACGGAAACCGTGGCGGGAATGCGGGTGGGCGCGGGCAGGGCCAAAGTCGCGGTGGCATGGGTGGACAGATGGGCCGCATGTTTGGCGGCGGCGGTGGAGGCGGAGGTGCAGGCATGCGCGATGTGCGCGATGCACTCGAGCCCGACTTTGCACGGCGCGATCTGCAACTCTTCGTCCGCCAGTTGACGCTCGATGAAGTGCAAGGCGATGTCGTCGAGCAACTTTTCGAAGACTACGAAACCGCCTACGAACCAGAGATGGAGCGCGTGCAGAGTTCGATGATGGATGTCGGTCGCCGACTGATGGAGTCCTTCATGTCTCCTGAGCGACAAGAACAAATGAACTCGCGCATGGAGAAGATGCGCGAAGAACTTCGCACGGCCGAAGAGAACGGCGAGATGACCGACGATCAGCGACGGGAGTTCTTCCGCACTCGCATGGAGCAGGCCGCTGCCGAGGTGCAGAACGATGGCACTGTGATGGGACTCGATGCGGAGATCAAGGCGGCGTTTTCGACGATTCTGGGCGATCTAGAGACACTGCAAGCCAAAAAACTCGAACTCAAGAAGGCGTTCATCGATGGCGTGAAGGCGACGCTCGACGACGCACAAATGGTGAACTGGGACCCATTCGAGCGATTCCTGACTCGCGAGAAGACCCTCCCCCGCGGCCGAATCTCTGGCGAATCCACCAACCTCTTCCTTGTCGTCGATGACGCACGACTTCCAGTTGAAGAGTTCGCGAAAGTTGAGCCACTCTTCGACTCGTACGAGTCGCAACTCGACACGGCACTTCGCGCGCGCAACGACTTCATCACGGAATCGAGCGGCCGACTCTTCAAGGCGATGGTGAGCGGAGAGTCTGATGCGGCAATGCGCCTCATCAAGCAACAGGTGCAACTCCGAACCGCCGTGCGCGATGTCAATGAATCCTTTCGCGCACAGATGGTTGGTGCGCTCGGCGAGACTCCCGTCGCACAACAGTTGAACCAGAGCATCCTCGCGAGCGCATTCGAGCGCGTCTATGGGCCGACGCAAACCACGCGCATGTTTGAAGCGGCAAAGCAACTCGATGGACTCGACGCCGCGATCCTCGCCTCGATCGTCGAACTCGAAATCGGCTACACGAATGAAGTGCGCCCTCTGAACGACCGGCTCTACACGCTCACGAAACAGACTGAACCCGACGAACTTGTTACCGCAAGCGAGCGCGCCGTGACCATGCTCTCTTCAGGCATCAGCGGGATGATGAGCGGCATGGGTCGCGACATGGGTCGCGGCATGGGTGGTCAGCAGAATGACACCACCCGGGAAGTGAATGACCAGAAGCGCAAAGTCGGCGAGAACTATCAGGAGAAGCTCAAGGCACTGCTCACACCCGATCAACTCGCGCTGATGCCGCAGCAAGCTCGTGGTGGACGAGGCGGTCAAGGCGGGCGGGGCGGATTCAACCCCGCGAGCCCCGAGGGCATTTCTCGCCTCCTCGAGCCTCTGCCGGAAGCACAGCGAAAGGAGATCATGGAGCGCTTGGATACGAACAAGAACGGCAAGATCGATGACGACGAAGCAACCGCCGCGCGCGACATCATGCGTCAACAGTTTGGTGCGGGTCGCGGTGGACAGGGTGGACAGGGTGGCCGCAACCGCGGCCAGGGCGGACAGCCCCCCGCCAACGGCGAGGTCTGAGTTTCAGACTCGCTCTCGCGTCTAACTGATTGTCCGAAGCCCTTGGCTCGTGCCGAGGGCTTTTTTTGATAGCTCTGCGAAAAATGGTGCCAATGCAACGGAAACTCAGTAGATTGAGGCTCGGAATCGAGGGCAATCTCCAAAGGAGCGCTGATGCAACCCCTTCGCGCAGTCATCTTTCACACCTTGATTTTCTTCGTGATGGCGAATCAAATCGCCGTCGCGCAAACCACGACTCGCTCGGCGCGACAGTTGATTCCCGCGACAAGCGGTGCCGCAGGAGCGCACTTCGGGTTTAGCGTTGCCTCGAACGAATCCACTGCGGTTGTCGGGGTGCAGGGACAGGATATGGCTGCAGTTTTCAATCGCGGATTGACTGGCGAGTGGGTGCTGAGCGCAACGCTCGTGGGACACGACACAGTGGCCGGGGATGACTTTGGAATCTCCGTCGCAATGGATGGATACACGCTCGTCATTGGTGCCCCCGGTTCCGGCACGGGTGCGGTGTACGTGTTTAGAAAGATCGGATCAGTCTGGTGGCAAGTCGCGAAACTCACCGCGGAGGATACGGTGGCAAGCGACCGCTTCGGTCAATCTGTCTCATGGAGCAGGGATACGGTGATCGTTGGCGCCCCATTCGCGAGCGTCGGCGGAAACTTGAATCAGGGCGCGGCGTACATCTTCCGAAACACGACAGGCATTGCGTTCAGCTCGGCGAGCAAGATCACGGCGCCTAGTGGCGCAGCGAATGATACGTTTGGCTGGAGTGTCTCAACGCAGAACAGCAACCGAGCGCTCATCGGTGCGCCGGGCAGATCAGGCAACCGAGGCGCCGCGTACCTTTTTTCCGAGTCTCCTGTCACCTGGGTGCCAACTTTGTCATTGGGCTCAACTGCGCCACACACGAATGAGCGATTCGGCAGCGCCGTTGCGCTGTCAGGTTGGAGCGGCGACAGTCTGTGGGTGGGCGCACCCGGAACCACCGTTGCGGGATTCACGACGGGTTCCGTGCAACTCTATACCTACTCTACGGGCGGCCTCCTGATCGTCGGCACGACCATTGTTCCAGAGTACGCAAGCAACAACGAAGCATTTGGCGCAACGCTCTCTGTGTCGGCGGGCTATTGCGCAATCGGATCTCCCCAGGCGACCGTCGGCGGGGTTTCGAACGCCGGCTGCGTACGCGTCTACCGGCTCGGAGCTGGTGCGACCGCTACTCAGGTCGGCGTACGGTTCGTGAGCAGTTCACCACAAGCAAACTCAGGGTTTGGGCGGTCTGTCTCACTACAAGGGAAACGCTTGCTCGTGGGGATTCCTTACGCCGACATCCCAGTTATTGATCAAGGAGCGGTCGCGGCGTTCCGCACCAATACGACGCGTGGCGATCTCAATGACGACGGTCGAAGTGATGTCACTTGGTTCGACGCCGTCGGGGGTAATCTCGCGGGTTGGCTCATGCGCGGATTGGTCCGTGACGCAGGCGCGATCCTGTCGACGGGTATGGGTTCGGGTGCAGAGTACTGCTCACTCGGCGACTTCTATGGCGATGGTAAGCAGTGCGCGCTCATGCGATTGAAATCGAGTGGCGCGTTCCGCATCGCACGATTGGACGGACTCTCCATCTCATCCTCTAGCAACATCAGCAATGGCATCGCAGCGGAGTGGCGTTTCCTGGCGTGTGCTGATATCAACGGAGACGGCAAGGCAGATGTGCTATTGCGAAACGCTCTTACAGGTCAAGTCAACGGGTGGCTCATGAATGGACCCACCAAGACGAGCGGGGGCATGATCGGCAATGCCGCGAATCGAGAGTTGCTTGCCACCGGCGATTTCAATGGCGACGGCATGGATGACATCCTGTGGCGTGCCAACGATGAACACTACATCTGGCAGATGGAAGGCCTTGTCGCAACAGAGAAATGGCCTAACTTTTCAGGCGTTGAATTCCCCGCGGTCGGATGGGCTTGTACCGGAGTCGGCGACTTGGATGGCGACTCCACCGACGACTTGATTTTTCGCCACGTCGGCACAGCGACGGAACTTGGCACTGGCGAAGTCGAAGGCTGCCGCATGGATTACAGCGAGCTGGTCGGCTCCGTTGACTTACACGGAGGAATCGCTCTCAACTGGCGAGTTGAGGCCTGCGGCGATCTCGACGGCGATGGTGACGATGATGTCCTGTGGCGAAATCGACTCACTGGCGCAGTAAACGCTTGGATCATTGCCGATTTCACTAAAGAGTCTGGGGGGTTCGTGCGGAATGCGTCCCTGGCGTGGGCGCCACTCAACGGCGATGACTACCACGACGACCACGGATACGACGGCAATGGTTGCGATGATGATGGCGATGATCTCAATCCTGATGACTACGCTGACGATCACGGCGGATCGGATGCGGATGACAGCACGAGCGGCGGGGGCGGTGGCACAAGCGGCGGCGGAAACACAACACTTTCACTCACCGCATTCACCAACTGCATCAATGCCACAATGGCATTGCATTCTCGCACAGTGTTGCGCGCTGACGCAGAGATCGAGAACGGCATCACATATCTTGGTGTGCTCCAGTTCATCCACTCATCCTCGCAGTTCATTTACACGCGATTCCGCGCAAGCGACGCGAGCGTCGTCGCAACGACCACCTATGCTGCAGGGGCAGGTTCGCTTGAGCACTACGCCTACCTGATTTCAGTCCTCGGCAGCGCGATCAAGTCTCCATCAAGCGCGCTCGCCGTTCCGGGAGCGCCCGCAGGATTCCTGCCGCACGAAGTCCAACTCGATGTTTACTCTGGGGTACTCACGTGGGTCATTCAGAGATACGACTCGATCGGTAATCGTTTCCAACAGCTTGTCCCGGCAAGCTGACGAAACGATGGCGGCTTCGAACCCTCGCAACGAAGCCCCCTGCCTGGCACTGCGGTGGCCGTGGGGCTGATTTGGTCCCTTTCAGGCGAGGATCGCGATGGTTCGGGAGCAGGCGCACCGTCGCCGCAAGGCACGCGCCCGACAAACGCGACGCCGAGGATTCACAGGCCGTCCGAACGCCCCTTCTCAAGCCCACGGCATGCGCCAAGGGCATTTTTGTTTTCTCCCACTCGCTTGGGTACTTCGCGAACTTGTCCCGCGCTCTCTTAGAATGCCTTTCCGTTCCTCAGACCGCCTCTCACAGGACCTACCCGTGTTTTCATTCGCAAGAACTCCAGCGGCTGCTCTCTTCGTCACTCTCCTCGCTCATGCGAGCGCATTCGCACAGACCATCACGCGCGCCGAGCGGCAACTCCTCGGCCCCGCGCTCGAGTCTCCATTGTCGTCGTTTGGTGCGAGCACCGCGATGACGAGCGGGACCGCAGTCGTCGGTGCATCGGGGCAGTACACCGCGACCGTCTTCGATCGCGGATCAAGCGGAGTGTGGGCCTTCACCACAACCCTCGCTGGTTCAGATACGGTCGAGGTCGACGATTTCGGTCAGAGCGTGTCGATCAGCGGAACAACGATCGTCGTCGGCTCCCCATGGAACAACGGCAAGGGCGCGGCGTATGTCTTCCGAAAGAGTGGCGCGGTGTGGTCACAAATCGCAAAGCTCACGGCGAGTGATGGTGCAGCGGGAGATCTCTTCGGCACTTCGGTCGCCATCGAGGGCGACACGGTGATTGTGGGTGCGCCCCACGCAGACATTGGGGGAAACAACAATCAAGGTGCCGCCTATATTTTCCGCAATACTTCAGGCAATACCTTCAACGCCGGAAGCAAGATCACCGGCCCCGGAGGCGCCGCCAACGACAAGTTTGGCTACAGCGTCGCGACGCACGGCGGCGACCGCGCAGTGATGGGCGCGCCATTCCGATCCACTGCTCGCGGCTCGGTGTATCTCTTTGGTAACTCTGGCGGAACTTGGTCTCTCCTGCGCGAGCTCAACGCCACTGCTCCGCATGCTTCCGAGTTCTTTGGAGCCTCCGTCGCCCTATCAAGTTTGGGGACAACGGATGTCATTTGGATCGGCGCGACTGGCACCGTCGCTGGCGGCATCGCCTCTGGTTCGCTGCAGTTCTACTACTACTCAAGTAGCGGCGTTCTAACGACCGGATCACGGGTGACTCCCACTGGCGCGGCGAACGGGGAGTCCTTCGGAGGGTCGATCAGTGCGTATGAGGGGTGGTGTGCGGTGGGATCGAGTGGCGCGACGGTTGGCGCGATCGCGAACGCAGGTTGCGCACGCGTCTACCGACTCGGACTCAACGCAACCGCATCACAAGTTGGCGCTCGATTTGTGCGAAGTACCCCATCGCCGAGCGACTTCCTCGGAAGCAGCGTCGCCTTGCACGGCGAGCGATTGCTCGCGGGCATTCCCTATGCGGACATCACCGCCCCGGAACGCGGCGCAGTCGCGTCGTTCAAGGTCAACACGCCTCGCGGCGACATCGATGACAACGGACGCGGTGATGTCGTCTGGTTCGATGCGGTTGGCGGCAACCTCGCGGGATGGATCATGAATGGCCTGACCCGCGAAACGGGCGGCATCATGTCGACCGGACTTGGTTCGGGTGCAGAGTACTGCTCACTCGGCGACTTCTATGGCGATGGCAAGCAGTGCGCACTGACCCGATTGAAATCCAACGGCGCGTTCAAGATTTCGAGGTTGAACGGACTTTCCATTGCGTCGTCGAGCAACATTAGTAACGGCATCGCGGCGGAGTGGCGCTTCCTCGCATCCGCCGACATCAACGGCGACGGCAAAGTCGATGTCCTTCTCATGAACGGCCTCACCGGACAGGTCAATGGCTGGCTCATGGATGGCGCGACGAAACTCAGCGGCGGCATGGTTGGCGTGGCTGCCGGCCGCGAGTTCCTCGCAACCGGCGACTTCGACGGCGATGGCGCCGATGACATCCTCTGGCGCGACAACTCGGATCGACTCTCCATCTGGTACCTCGAAGGACTGAGTGCGTCCGAAGCGTTTGTTCCAGTTCCCGCCGACACGCTCTCCCGCGCATGGTGCGTGACGGCGGTCGGTGATTTCGACGGCGATCGCACCGATGACTTGGTGCTACGACATATTGGGACGGCGTCCATCACGGGAACTGGGCAGGTTGTGGGATGGCTCATGCACGGCGCGAACGCACCGACGGCTGGCGTGATTCACGCTGGCATCGCGCTGGCTTGGCGCACGGAGTCCTGCGCAGACTTGGATGGCGATGGCGACGACGACATTCTCTTGCGTAATCGTCAAACGGGCGATGTGAATGCATGGCTCATGACGGGGCTCGTGAAGGCAGGAGCCTTTGTGAAGAATGTTGGCTTCGGGTGGGCCGTGCTCAATGGCGATGATTACAACGACGATCACGGATACGACGGCAATGGTTGCGATGATGACGGCGACGATCTCAACGGCGATGATTACTCCGACGATCACGGCGGCAGCGACTCCGATGACAACAGTAGTGGCGGTGGTGGCGGAAGTAGCGGCGGAGGAAACGAAACCGTCTCGCTCGCCGCATGCATCAACTGCGTGAATGCGGCGATGGCCTCCAACTACCGCACGGTGCTTGAAGTGGAAGCAGAAATCGAAAGCGGCGTTGCGTATGTCGAAGTGCTGCAAGCGATTCACAACACTGGGCAATTCATTTTCACTCGCTATCGCGCGAGCAACGCGAGCGTCGTGTCGACGATCACCTTCATGCCGAGTGCCGCGCTGCTTGATGATTACCTCGACCAACTCAACTACCTCGGCGGTGCGATCGTGACTCCCTCGGTCGCACTCACCCTCGCGTCAGCTGCCTATCCGGGCACACTTCCACACGAAGTGGAACTTGAGCTTGAAGCCTCTGGTCTGAAGTGGAAGATCGAGATGGTGAGCGCCAACGGAACCGTGTATGAAGCTGTGATCAACGCGGGCTGAGGCGGGATACACGAGGCCTTGTTCAACGCTCTGGGCTTTCGCGAGAATGCGCGATTTGATGCAATCAAACTGTTGACTCGCCGGACTAACCTCGTCCGGCGAGCGTGCTTTCCCGTGAGAGAGTGATTTCACGTAAGCCTAGGCGTCGCAGTGGGTAGTACGCATCGGCGCAGATCGTGCGAATCTCGACCAAATCGATCTCAACGTGCATTCGGTACACTGCCCCTCCGCGGAAGCACCACTACGATCCGCGGAAGCACCACTACGATCCGCGGAAGCACCACTACGAAAGGAATCCAAAATGTTGACGGCAGGAAAGACTCTCATGCTCGCATGCTTCACCATGTGCGTTCCGATTCCCGCCGCGTCGGCGCAAACGGCCGTTCGTTTGGAGCGACAACTACTCACCCCCTCAGGGCAAGGGCTGAACCCCAGCTTCGGCGTTGCCGCCGCGATGTCTGCTGGAACTGCCGTGGTTGGCGCATACGGAAACTCTGAGGCAATAGTGTTCAATCTCCTGTCCAACGGCACGTGGAGCTTTGATGGCACACTGACGGGCGCTGACTCGCAACTCGGAGATGAGTTCGGCGTCGCCGTTTCGGTTCATGAAACTACAATCGTGGTCGGCGCACCGTCGGCGAATGGCAAAGGTGCGGTGTATGTATTCGAGCAGATCCCGGGCCTCGGAGTCTGGGTGCAAACCGCCAAACTCACGGCGATCGACGGCGCCGTTGGAGATGGTTTTGGAAGCTCCGTCTCGATGGACGGAACCACGCTCATCGTCGGCGCACCCCGTGCGGACATCGGACCCAATCTTGATCAGGGCGCTGCGTACATCTTCCGCCACACGCCCGGCAGCGGCTTCGACGGCGGTTCCAAAATCACGGGGTTCTTTGGTACTGCCGGCGATGGGTTCGGGCACTCGGTCGCGACGCATGGCGACGATCGAGTACTCGTCAGCGCCCCTTACAAGAACACGAGCCGCGGATTTGTCTACCTCTATGAAACTGTCGGGGCTTGGTCTTTGATCGACATCCAATCATCTCTCGCCCCTCACGACTACGAGTTTTTCGGCTGGGATGTCGATATCTCTGCGGTCGGGGAAACGGATCTCCTTTGGGTAGGCGCTCCAAGCACCATCACTAGCGGCGTCGGCACTGGCTCGGTGCAGTTTTTCTACAACGAAGGGACCAGCGGTTTTTTTGGAGGGGTCGCTGTCACCCCAACCGACGCTGTAGCTGGCGAGGAGTTTGGAGCTGCGCTGTCAGCGCACAACACTTCCTGCGCGGTCGGCTCACCAGGAAGCAGCATGGGCTCTGCGATCGATGCTGGCTGCGCTCGCGTCTATCGGCTGGATGGGCAAACACCGAAACTCTTGGGAGCCAAGTTTGCGCGGACGGGAGCCGCCGCATCCGATTGGCTTGGGAACTCAGTTGCGCTTTACGGCGAACGCCTGATAGCAGGGATTGTCGGAGCCGACAGCGCGACTCAAAATTGTGGAGCAGCTGCTGCGTTTTGCGTCGATACAACCCGAGGCGACCTCGACGACAACGGAAAGGGCGATGTCGTGTGGTTCGATCCAATCGGAGGAAAACTGTGCGGCTGGATCATGAATGGACTGACTCGAGAGATCGGAGGCATTCTTCCTACAGGCCTCGGTACCGGAGCCGAATACTGCGGACTCGGTGATTTCTACGGCGATGGGCGGCAGTGCGCGCTCGTTCGGGAAAAATCAACTGGTGCATTCAGGATCTTTCGCCTCAGTCACCTCACGATCGCTTTCTCAAGCACAATCTCGAACGGTATCTCATCTACTTGGCGCTTCCTCGCGTGTGCCGATATCAACGGGGACGGTAAGTCGGATGTGCTCTTGATGAACGGACTCACTGGGCAGGTCAATGGCTGGCTCATGAACGGCGCGACCAAATTCAACGGTGGCATGATCGGCTGTGCGGCCGGTCGCGAGTTCCTCGGCACCGGCGACTTTGACGGGAGCGGAACTGATGACATTTTGTGGCGCGATGCGTCCGGTCAAGTCACAATCTGGACTCTCGCAGGTCTCACCGCATCTGCAGAGAGCACAAGCGGGCTGTCTCTGTCGAGCAAAGTGACCGCGGTTGGTGATTTGAATGCTGATGGCATAGATGATCTCATCCTCCGCCATGTCGGAACCGCTGGCGTCCCAGGCAACGGTATGGTTGTCGCTTGGCTCATGGGCGCCGAATCCGGACCGACTGGAGCCATGCTCCACCCCGGACTCCCATTGGAGTGGCGCTCTGAAGCGTGTGCAGATCTCGACGGGGATGGTGACGACGATCTCATCTGGCGCAATCGTCTCAATGGTGATGTGAATGCATGGCTCATGAATGGAGCCGTAAAGGAGTCAGGCGCCTTTGTGAAGAACGTGTCCTTGTCGTGGGCGATCCTCAACGGCGATGACTACAACGACGACCACGGCTACGACGGCAACGGGTGCGACGATGACGGCGATGATCTCAACCGCGATGACTACGCCGACGATCACGGCGGTAGCGATGCCGACGACAGTAGTGCGGGTGGTGGCGGTGGCGCAAACAACGGAGGAAATGAAACCGTCTCGGTCGCCGCTTTCGTCGGTTGCATCAATGCGGCGATGTCCGCGCAAAACCTCGCCGTCATTGAGGCAGAGGCAAAGGTCGAGAATGGCTTCGCATACATCGATGTATTGCAAGTCAATCCGGCGGGGAGCCAAACCGCCGTCTTCAGCCGCCGCGGTGCAAGCAGCATGTCGCTGACCTCTCAACTCTTTTTCGATCCGAGCCCACTGTGGGCCACGTACGGACTCGAGTTCACTGCGCTCGGCGGCGCGGTCGTAAGTCCCTCTACTGCGCTGACGAATGCGGCGGCGCTGCAACCAGGAAAGCTACCACATCGCGTGTACATCGACCTTGTGGCAGGAGTGCTCAAGTGGAAAGTAGTGATGTTTGGCAGCGACGGGATCTGGACTGAAGTCGCCATCAACGCGCAGTAGATCCCGACTCCATCCCACAGAAACGAGAAACCCTCCGCAGATGCGTGGCGGGTTTTTCGTTTGCACGCGGGCGCTGTCTCCTTGCCGCTCCAATTCTACTTCAAAGAAACTCTTCCTCGAGCGGTTCTTGCGGTCGAGTTGATCCACCCTTCTCTCAGTTTGCCTCACCGAAAGCCCAAAACATCTTCTCAAGGAATTCGCTATGTCTCTACGCCCGTCCCTCTGATTGATCGCGATTTTGCCCCCCCCGCTTGTGCAAGTTCCATCGGCGTCGCCAAGCCTTTACCCGCACCGAGCGGCAACTCCTACAGCCTCCTGTACTAGAGACGACCGACCATTTCGA
>SXGU01305886.1_pt1 | contig 30385 bp, 29 predicted proteins | sample 3174531 | NCBI WGS metagenome assembly SXGU01 (sample SAMN11356863, study PRJNA531348) | freshwater metagenome | isolation source: freshwater sample F1-140 | place: China: Fuxian Lake, Yuxi | collected 2017-12-25 | reverse complement strand
TTAAGAAAAAAGCTCCCTCTCCTGCTGGAGAGGGTTGGGGAGAGGAGAATAAAAATAAGGAAAAAAGCCTTATTTGATCCCCTCATCCTAACCTTCTCCCGGAGGGAGAAGGGACTGTCCAGCCTTAACTTAATGGCAGTGGCATAAATCGATAGGCATAGACCCTAAGCAAATTCAACCTTAGCAAACGATTGCTCTTTAAACCGGCCGCACAATAGATTGACTTAACAGGGACTAGTCATAGAAAATAGTCCGTTTAAATTGCACACTTGACTCTCTACGCATGGATAATCGCGTTTCCCCACCCAACAGCTTGGTTTCAGTCCAAAATTTGTCGTTCTCTCGCGGCGACAAGAAAATATTTGACGATATTTCTCTGGAATTCGAACGCGGCAAAGTGACTGCGATTATGGGACCTAGCGGCACGGGCAAAACCACGTTGTTAAAACTGATCGGCGGCCAATTGTTTCCGAAGCACGGTTCTATTATCGTTGACGGCAATAATGTCCACAGCTTACGCCGAACGGAACTGTACAATCTGCGTAAGCGTATGGGCATGTTGTTCCAAAGCGGCGCTTTATTAACGGACATGAACGTTTTCGATAATGTCGCGTTTCCGTTGCGCGAGCATACGCATCTGCCCGAATCCATGATCCGCACGCTGGTGCTGATGAAATTGCAGGCAGTCGGTTTAAGAGGCGCGCGCAACTTGATGCCTAACGAGCTTTCCGGCGGCATGGCGCGGCGTATCGCCTTAGCCAGGGCGATTGCGCTGGATCCGATGATGATTATGTACGATGAGCCTTTTACCGGCCAGGACCCTATTTCCAAGGGAGCTTTGGTTCATCTTATCAAATCGTTGAATACCATCCTGGGTTTAACCAGTATCGTTGTCTCTCATGATGTGCATGAAACCGCGGCGATAGCCGATTATATTTATGTGATCTCGGAAGGCAAAATTGTGGGGCAGGGCACGCCTAAGGAAATTGCCCAATCCGAATCCGATTGGGTGCAGCAATTTATGACCGGCGCGGCTGATGGTCCCGCACATTTTCATTATCCGGCGAAAGATTATGTCGATGATTTGTTGTCGACAGGAAGACGTTATTAAGGTTTACCGCGAAAACGTTGTGCTTGGTGCAAACAACTCTGACTGTGTAAAACAGATAAAAATAAAATGATTGAATTTTTACAGCAATTGGGCAAAAACACCCATACCGGTTTTACTAAGCTGGGACGCGGCACGTTTTTCCTGTTACAGGTTATTTCCGGCATCCTCAGCGTGTTGCCTCGGCCCAGGCTGCTGCTTAACCAGATGTATTCGGTCGGTGTGTTATCTTTCCTGATTATCGCTATTTCAGGTTTGTTCGTCGGCATGGTTTTGGGTTTGCAAGGTTATTACATACTGTCCGATTTCGGCGCCGAAGAAACGCTGGGCGTCATGGTTGCGGCATCTTTAGTCAGGGAACTGGGGCCGGTGGTTTCGGCGCTGTTATTCGCGGGCCGGGCCGGTTCCGCGCTAACGGCGGAAATTGGGCTGATGAAAGCGACAGAGCAATTATCCGGCATGGAAATGATGGCTGTCGACCCGATCAAGCGCATTATTTCGCCACGTTTCCTGGCTGGATGTTTGTCGATGCCTTTACTGGCCGCATTGTTCAGCGCGATAGGCATTATCGGCGGACAATTGGTCGGCTCAGGCTTGCTAGGCGTCGATGAAGGCGCGTATTGGGCGCAAATGCAGGCTAATCTGGATTTTCAGGACGATATTGTCAACGGTGTTATTAAGAGCATTGTGTTCGGTTTCGTCACATCCTGGATAGCCTTGTTTGAAGGCTATGACGCCATGCCCACTTCCGAAGGAGTCAGCCGGGCCACCACGCGTACCGTAGTCAATTCGGCTTTTAGTATTTTAGGTCTTGATTTTATTCTGACCACACTGATGTTTGGAGATAATTAACATGCAACACACCAGTACCCAGGACACCTTTGTCGGACTCTTTGTCGCCTCGGGCATCGTCGGGTTGTTTTTTCTTGCCTTGCAGGTAAGTAATTTAAGCTCTTTTACTGAAACAGACAGTTATACGATTACCGCCCGCTTTGAAAACTCCGGCGGCTTGAAAATTAAATCGCCGGTTTCCGCCGCCGGCGTTAAGATCGGCCGAGTCAGTTCTATTAGTTTTGACCGTAAAACCTACCAATCGGTGGTAAGACTGAATATCGATGCCCAATACAATACCTTGCCTGAAGACACTACCGCCAGCATTTTCACGGCGGGTCTATTGGGAGAACAATATGTCAATCTGGAGCCGGGCGGGTCCGATGAGTTTTTAAAAGACGGCGGCAAAATTGAAATCACCCAATCGGCGATTATTCTGGAAAAGGCCATCGGCCAATTTTTGTTTAAATCCGCGGAAGAAAAAAAGTGAGCCGGCTGAATATTGTTAAACAAGGCGCAGGACGCTTTGTGATTGATGGTGATTTAACCTTTGCCACTATCGACAAACAAACGCTCAAATCATTTTCTTTTTTAAAAGTGGCGAAAGAAGTCACCATCGATCTATCGCGGGTCTCCTGTACCGACAGTGCAGGGCTTGCGCTGATGATCGAATGGATAAAATATGCTCGGCATAACAGAACGCAGTTGAGCTTTAAGAATATTCCCGAGCAATTGATGAATCTTGCCAAGCTCAGTGGTTTTGATCAATCAAGCCATTTTGCCGTTAAAACCGATTAATAGAGAAGGCTCAAGACGAAAGGCAAAAGGCGAAAAAAGCCGTGCTCTTTCTCTCTTGGTCTTTTTAACCTTTAGCCCTTAGCCTTAAAATTTATATGGACAAACTAATCATTACCGGCGGTGCCCAGCTTTCCGGAGAATTACGCATCTCCGGCGCCAAAAATGCGGCCTTACCGATTCTGGCGGCGACGCTGCTCTCGGAAGCGCCGGTTAGCGTCGGCAACATCCCGCATCTCCATGACATTACCACAACCATGGAATTGCTGGGGCGCATGGGGGTTCATCTCACGGTTGACGAGAAAATGAATATTGAGGTCGACTCCAGCACCATCAACAGTTTTGTCGCGCCCTACGAACTGGTTAGAACGATGCGCGCTTCGATTCTGGTCTTAGGCCCTTTAGTGGCTCGATTCGGCGAAGCCCATGTGTCATTGCCCGGCGGCTGCGCTATCGGCTCGCGGCCTGTTGATATTCACCTTAGCGGTCTGCAGAAAATGGGTGCCGATATTACCGTCGAAAACGGTTTTATCCACGCCAAAGCGACCCGGCTTAAAGGTTGCCGCTTGGTGTTGGAGCAGATCACCGTTACCGGTACCGAGAACTTGTTGATGGCGGCGGCTCTGGCTGAAGGCGTCACCATTATTGAAAATGCCGCCAAGGAACCTGAAGTTACCGATTTGGCTCACTTCCTGAACAAAATGGGGGCCAAAATTACCGGTATAGGTACCGATGTGCTGGTCATTGAAGGGGTTGAGAAATTAGGTGTCGACAGCATTCACTACGACATCCTGCCCGATCGGATCGAAACCGGCACCTACCTGATTGCCGCCGCCATTACCGGCGGCAGCATTAGACTTAAAAATACCTGCCCTGATACGCTTGATGCGGTACTGGCAAAATTGGTTGAGGCCGGCGCTGAAATCACCACCGGCCAAGACTGGATTAAGCTGGACATGCACGGTAAAAAGCCCAAAGCCGTTTCAGTCCGAACTTCGCCTTACCCGGCCTTTCCTACCGATATGCAGGCGCAGTTCACCGCGATGAATACGATTGCCGATGGCGTGGGCATTATTACCGAGACGGTTTTTGAAAACCGTTTCATGCATGTTCAGGAGTTGCAGCGCATGGGCGCCGACATCAAACTGGAATCCAATACCGCCATCTGCACCGGGGTTAAAAAGCTGACCGGCGCGCCGGTGATGGCAACCGATTTAAGAGCCTCTGCAAGTTTGGTCATCGCCGCGCTGGTGGCCGAAGGGGATACTTTGGTGGATCGCATTTACCATATCGACCGTGGCTACGATCACATCGAAGAAAAACTCTCTCAATTGGGTGCGACTATCCGTCGCGTGCCAAGATAAGGTTGCATTATGTTAACTATCGCCGTATCTAAAGGCCGAATTTTTGAAGATGCCCTGCCGTTATTGGCAGAAGCCGGCATCACGCCGATTGACGATCCGAAAACTTGCCGCAAACTGATTTTACGAACCACTCGCGACGACGTTCAGTTAGTCATCATCCGCGCCACCGATGTGCCGACGTTTGTCGAATACGGCGCCGCCGATATGGGCATCGCCGGTAAAGACATCTTACTGGAGCACGGCGCTGAAAGCCTGTATGAACCGTTGGATTTGAACATCGCCTGCTGTCGCTTGATGACGGCGGCCCATAAAGATGCGCCTCCGATTGCCGGGCGGGTTCGGGTTGCGACTAAATACGTCAAAATCACTCAACGTTATTTTGCCGGGCTGGGTATTCAGGCCGAGATCATTAAATTGTACGGATCAATGGAATTGGCTCCGTTAGTCGGCCTTTCCGATTGTATTGTCGATTTGGTGGATACCGGCAATACGCTGAAGGCCAATGATTTGGAGCCTCGCGACCTGATTATGAATATTAGTTCCAGGCTGGTGGTTAATAAAGCGGCTATGAAAATGAAGCATCAGGCGATACAGTCGTTGCTGGATCAGTTTGAGCGAACGTTAGCAAAAAGAAATTAAAAGACAAACCAGGGTATGCCGCTTATTTTTTACTAAATTCGGGGTATGCTTGAAAAACGGTACGCAAAGCGTATATAGATCTACAGATTCACAAGCCTAGGCCCGATTCCAGCGCGTAGCGCGAGATGGCGTTTTCGGCGGCTGTGAAGAGGTATTTTTTGCGGCTTATCTTGGGCAGCGCAAAAATGTTAAGCGAGCTTGCAAACTTTGCTCCGCTTGAGATACTTGGGGGACTTACCCTATGAAACACTAGGATTAACCGTATGCCACAAAAAAACAGAAACCTAGATGTCGTCCTCCCTCCGCGCCCCTCAATTTTGGTCGACATCCAACAAGAGATGAACAAGGCTCATCCTGACCTGCATAAAATCGCCGAACACATTGCCGGTGACATCGTGCTCGCCGCTGCCATATTGAAAACAGTTAATTCGCCCTTCTATGGCCTGCGTAATAAAGTGACCTCCACCGCTGATGCGGTCAAAATGCTCGGCTTCGAGCGTACCTCGCAGTTGGTGGCCGCCATATCTGTACGGCAAAGCGTTCCCTTACCGGAAGAGTTAAACTATTTCTGGGACGATATGATGAGCCTCGCCATTATGCAGGCCAGTATCACCAAGTATTTGCACTTGAATACCGATATGGCCTATTTAATGGGCTTGTTCCATGACTGTGCGATTCCGCTGATGGCGGTAAAGTTTCCCGATTATTTGAAGGTTAGAAAGGCCTTTAAGGGTGAGAATATCTGTGTTGTTGACTTTGAAAACACAAAATACACGATGAACCATGCGCAGCTAGGCAGCTTATTTGCACGCTCCTGGTATTTACCGGACCCGCTTATCCAGGCTATTCGTTACCATCACCACGACAGTCGTCTATTTAGCACGAGTATTAATCGTGATGCGCTCACGCTGATTGCAATACACCTGATCGTCGATAATATCCATGATTCGCTGGTCGGCAATGTGTCTACCGATTATCCCGAGATGAAACCCAAGATAATGGAATTTATGAATTTAGACGATCACCAATATCAGATTCTTACCGATATTGCGTTGGATAGTGTTAAGTAAATTCGTAAACAACAATTTACTGAAAAACGGCTTAAGCGTGGCAGACGAGTAGGGCACGCTTCGCGTATCTTTTTTAAGTTTGGAGTGCGTTTTGAAAAGTGGTACCCGAAGCGTACCCTACATGACTTGCTTTATATTTTTGGAGAATATTTTGGAAAAATCGTGGCGAGAAGCCATCAAGAAAGTGCTTGCAGAAACGGATACGCCTTTGCGCTACACGGAAATTTCAGAGCTTATTCTTTCTCGCGGTTATTACGAAACTGATGGCGCAACGCCAGCGGCAACAGTGAATGCTCAAATATCGGCGTCCATTAAGCACGAAGGTGCAAAGTCACCGTTTGTCCGTATTGGAAAAGGAGTCTTCGCGCTTAAAGATAAAGCAATAGTTCCTGCTACAGTTAGCAAAGAAGAAATCACAGAAAATGTCACAGTTCCAGAAGATGAAACGTCCGATTCAATCATCCATTCGTTTGGTATGTATTGGCAGCGTGATCTAGTTGTATGGCGCAACGACCCCAAAATGTTCGGTAAACAACAGGCACTTTCTAAACCTGTAGATTTTGGCAAACAAAAAGGGATTTACGTCCTTTATGATCATCATACTGTAGTATACGTTGGACGCTCTATTGATCGTCCTTTAGGTAAGCGCATGTATGAACATACCATAGACCGCTTGGGTAGTCGTTGGAACAGGTTTTCATGGTTTGGTCTTCTCGATGTAACTCAGGAAGGTAGTCTCCGTGAAACTGCTCTGAATACATCACTCGCTAGCTTGGTCGGAACGCTTGAAGCTTTACTTATTGAGACTCTTGAGCCTCCACAAAATAGAAAGCGAGGAGACGATTTTTCAGCTATTGAGTACATTCAGGATATTGACCCTGAGTTAAAAGAACGAGAAATACAAAATACGCTTCGCTCAATTGAGCAAAAAATGCGTGGAAGCTCATAATATGTTTTGTAGGTTGGGTTAGGCAATAGCCGTAACTCAACGCAACAACGTGGCAAATGTTGGGTTACGCTAACCCAACCTACATCATTTAAAATTTTGGTTATCTGCTCATGTCCAATATAAATATCACCCGACTCGACGCCGCATCACCCGATTTCAATCGGCAGTTAAAAGATTTACTGGCTTTTGATGACGTTGACGACCTGGAAGTTCATCAGCGCGTGTTGGCGATTATTGCCGATGTCCGTAACAACGGGGATGAAGCGGTTATCGAATACACCAACCGTTTCGATCAACGCTCCATTATGCAAGCTTCAGAACTGGAATTATCCCCGGAAATGCTTAAATCAGCCTGGGATGGCTTAGCGGCGGAACAAGCTAAAGCCTTACAGACTGCCGCAGACCGTGTTCGCGCTTATGCCGAACACCAGAAAATAGAATCCTGGCACTATACCGAAGCTGACGGCACCGTTCTCGGCCAGAAAATTACGCCATTAGATCGGGTAGGGCTTTATGTACCGGGCGGGAAAGCCGCTTATCCGTCGTCGGTGTTGATGAATGCGATACCGGCCAAAGTCGCAGGCGTTAGCGAGTTGATCATGGTCGTGCCCGCACCGCAAGGCGAAACCAATCAACTGGTGTTGGCGGCCGCTTATCTGGCCGGAGTCGACCGCGTGTTTACGATAGGCGGAGCGCAGGCCGTTGCCGCGTTGGCTTACGGCACGGAAACTATTCCTGCGGTGGCGAAAATTGTCGGCCCCGGCAATATCTATGTCGCTACCGCAAAAAAATTGGTGTTCGGGCAAGTCGGCATCGATATGATTGCCGGGCCGTCGGAAATTCTGATTATCTGCGACGGCAACACTAACCCGGACTGGATTGCTATGGACTTGTTTTCGCAAGCGGAACATGACGAAGATGCCCAAGCTATTTTGATCAGTACCGATCCGGCTTATCTGGATGCGGTCGAGCAAAGCATCAATAAGTTATTGCCAACCATGGAACGCGCCGAGATCATCAGAACATCGCTGACTACGCGCGGCGCACTGATCAAAGTCAGCGATTTAAACCAAGCCGCCGATGTGGTCAATCTTATTGCGCCTGAGCATTTGGAACTGTCCGTTGAAGATCCGGAAGCCTTGTGTCAAAACATTCGCCACGCGGGCGCTATTTTCATGGGGCGTTACACCGCCGAAGCTTTGGGTGATTACTGTGCCGGACCTAATCATGTGCTGCCGACTTCCAGCACGGCACGATTTTCTTCGCCGCTGGGCGTTTATGATTTTCAGAAACGCTCCAGCTTGATCAACTGCTCTGAAACAGGTGCGGATACGCTGGGTAAAACCGCATCGATATTGGCGCGGGGCGAAAGCCTGACCGCTCATGCACGGTCTGCGGAATACAGAATAAAATCAAGCTAAAGATAAACGATCAACGGTGCAAAAGCCATCCCTTTGCGCCCAACCTTTCGCCTTCCACTCTGAATTCCACATGCCTGAAAATAATCTCGTTTCCTCCATTTTCCGCAAAGAAGTTCTGGCAATGTCCGCTTATAAAGTTGCCGACGCCACCGGTTTAATCAAACTGGATGCGATGGAAAATCCTTACAGCTGGCCCGAAGACATCAAAAGAAGCTGGCTGGAAATGCTAAAAGATTGCCCGCTGAACCGCTATCCCGACCCGGAAGCCAAACAGTTGGTCGCAACCCTCAAGCACCTGTACCAAATACCCAGCCAGTTCGAGGTGTTGCTGGGCAACGGCTCCGATGAAATCATTCAATTGCTGTTAATGGCCTTGCCTTCCAGTGCTTGTGTGCTGGCGCCGGATCCCGGTTTTGTGATGTATAGGCAGCTAAGCCTTTGTCTGGGGCTAAGCTACTATGGCATTCCTTTGCTTGCGCACAGTTTTGACCTGAATTTGCCGGCGATGCTGGCTGCGATAGAAAAGTACCAACCTTCGGTTATTTTTTTAGCTTACCCCAACAATCCTACCGGCAATTTATTTTCCGAAGCATCGATTCGGGAAATCATAAAAGCCGCAAATGGCTTGGTGGTGATTGATGAGGCCTATGAACCTTTCGCAGATGCCGGCTTTATCGACAGCCTGGGTCAATATGATAATTTGTTGGTGATGCGCACCGTGTCGAAACTGGGGTTGGCCGGTTTACGTCTCGGTTATCTGGTAGGTTCGCCGGGTATTATTGAGCAGCTCCACAAAATTCGCCTGCCTTACAATATTAATTGCTTAACCCAGATTAGCGCGGACTTTGCCTTATCCAATAAAGCCTTGTTCGACCAACAAACGCAAAATATTTGCGCCGAACGGACAGTCGTTTTTAACCGGCTTAATGCGCTGGACGGCATTACCGCCTATCCCAGCGCCGCTAATTTTATTTTGTTTAAAACACCGGAAAATCGGGCAAACGAAATTTTTGCGTCCATTAAACAACAAGGTGTTTTAATTAAAAATCTTAACGCTCAAGGCGGCTTACTAGCCGATTGTCTACGGGTAACCGTAGGCAAACCGGAAGAGAATACGGCATTTGTTGACGCATTAACAAAAAGCCTGTGACTATGTTTTGGGCAGGTTTTTATTGGAAATCATCCCGAGCGTCGTCTGAACTCACTGGAATCTCAGCGAAAGTAAGTGCATTATCAATGCTATTAAATACGCATCAATTATATAAAAAAATTAACTCGATTTAGTGTCTAACAAAACATAAATATATAAAATATCATATGCTTACGGGCCGCATAGTGTCTGTGGCTACTTTTAATAGATAATAAACATCCAAACCGGCTGTATAAGCACTTCAAATCTTATCGGCTCTAATGGTATATTGGCGCAGAAAAATAATGCGCCCTTAAGAAGCGCAGAACTAATCAGGAGAGTTCTATAATGAATAATAAAGGCGTCGATCAGTCCAAACGCCAATTTTTAACCACGGCGTTAACCGTGGTTGGCGCAGTCGGTACAGGCTATTTAGCTGTTCCTTTTCTTGCTCAAATGCAACCCAGTGCCAAAGCTATGGCGGCCGGCGCTCCTGTTGAAGTTGACCTAAGCAAAATGGAACCCGGTCAGTTAATCAGGGTCGCATGGCGAGGCAAACCGGTTTGGATACTCAATAGAACTGCTCAGGTTCTTGAGACTTTAAAAACGTTGGATAATGAGCTGAGAGATCCTCTTTCTCAGGAATCCATACAGCCGGAGTCCAGCAAGAATCCGGTGCGTTCCATTAAGCCGGAAATTTTCGTTGCTGTAGGTTTATGTACGCATTTGGGCTGCTCGCCCACATTCCGCCCTGAGATTGCTCCCAACGATCTTGGCGACAAGTGGAAAGGCGGCTTTTTCTGCCCCTGTCATGGCTCCTGGTTTGACTTGGCCGGTCGCGTTTACCGCGGGGTACCGGCGCCCACTAACTTGGAAATTCCACCTTACCGCTATATTACCGATACTCAGTTGATTGTCGGTGAGTCCGCAGAGGAAGCAAGCGCATGAAACGTAGCCGCATAACTGAAGTAAACGATTGGTTTTTGGAGCGTTTTCCGTTAACCAAACTCTGGAATGAGCACATGGCGCATTATTACGCGCCCAAAAATTTCAATTTTTGGTATTTCTTTGGTTCACTGGCTTTGTTGGTGCTGGTTAACCAAATTTTGACCGGTATATTTTTAACGATGAACTACAAACCGGACGCCAAGCTGGCATTCGATTCCGTAGAGTACATCATGCGCGATGTAAACTGGGGTTGGCTGATTCGCTACATGCATTCGACCGGTTCATCGGCATTTTTTATTGTTGTTTATCTGCACATGTTCAGAGGCTTGCTTTACGGTTCATTCAAGCATCCGCGCGAACTGATCTGGATTTTCGGCATGTTGTTGTTTGTTGCGTTAATGGCCGAAGCCTTTATGGGCTATTTGTTGCCTTGGGGGCAAATGTCCTACTGGGGTGCGCAGGTTATTATCTCGCTGTTCAGCGCCATCCCTGTTATCGGTGATGATCTATCGCTCTGGCTCAGAGGCGACTATGTTGTTTCCGACGCAACCTTGAACCGATTCTTCGCTTTTCATGTTATTGCGGTACCGCTGGCTTTAGTTATGCTGGTGTTTTTACATATCGTCGCATTACATGAAGTGGGCTCTAACAACCCTGACGGCATTGAAATCAAAAAACTCAAGGATCCTTGGGGGCATCCTGTAGACGGCATTCCATTTCATCCTTATTACACGGTTAAAGACTTGGTAGGTGTGGGCGTTTTTATGTTGTTTTTCGCCACGGTTATTTTTTATATGCCGGAAATGGGCGGTTATTTTCTTGAGCACGCAAATTTTATTCCTGCCGATCCGATGAAAACGCCGGAGCATATAGCTCCAGTCTGGTATTTCACACCCTTCTACGCCATCTTAAGAGCGATTCCCGATAAGTTTGCCGGCGTCATCGGTATGGGCGGTGCGATTGTCGTGTTATTTTTGCTGCCTTGGTTGGATCGTAGTCCGGTCAAATCAATTCGTTACCGCGGCGGCATTTATAAAAAAGCTTTGTGCTTATTTGTAATCAGCTTTCTGGCCTTAGGTTATTTAGGTACACAACCTGCCACACCGACAGCAACTATTTTTGCTCGACTTTTTACCACGATTTATTTTGGATTTTTTCTGTTAATGCCTATTTACACCCGCTGGGAGAAAACCAAGCCGGTACCGAAAAGGTTAACCAAAGTGCATAGTCTTGAGGAGCAACTACATACCCTTGAGGAACAACTGCCTACGTTAATTGAGGAAATTACTGTATTAAAGCCGGCCGCCACTGAAATTGGTCATTCTGCTTTTAAAGGCTCTTCTTTTACCAGACAACCTAATCCCGAAGGCATAAAAAACGTTATCAGTCGGTTAGTAAAAAAAGTAAAAGGGAGTCTGGATTAATATGAAAAATTTAATAGCGTTATTTTTGTTATTACTCTCTTTTGGGGTTGCCGCCTCGGAAGACATTGAGTTGCAAAAAGCGAATGTTGATCTTTCCAACAATGACTCATTGCAACGGGGGGCGAAACACTTCGTTACTTATTGTCTTGGCTGCCATTCAATTAAGCATATTCGTTACTTACGTATTGCTCTTGATACCAATGTCGATCCAAAAAAGATATTGAAGGATATTGCACCTGAAGGAGCCAATATCTATGATCAATTGCACTCTGCGATGAATGCTCATGATGCTGAAAAGTGGTTCGGCATTCAGCCGCCCGACTTGTCCTTAATTGCCAGATCGCGTGGTGCGGATTGGCTGTACAGCTATTTAAAAAGCTATTATATCGACCCCAAAAGTCCTAGAGGGGTAAACAACCTGATTTTTGAGGATACTGCCATGCCTAATCCGCTGTGGCAATTGCAAGGAGATCAGCATGCGGAACCTAAAAAGAACATATGGGGTAAAGAATATACTAAGTTAGTTCTTGAAAAACCGGGTACCTTGTCCGAAGGAGAATTTGATATTTTCGTTAACGACTTGGTCAATTTCCTGGTGTATGCCGGTGAGCCAGTGCAACTTGAAAGACAACGTATCGGAAAATACGCGATATTTTTCATTTTGATGTTTATAGTTGTGGCTTATTTGCTGAAAAAAGAATATTGGAAGGACATCGATTAGTTCTTCAAAGGGAAGCATAGTTATCGGAACTATAAGATGGGCTGAGCAAAGCAGCCCATCGCTCCCAACATTTCACGCAACAACTGTAAATAAAAACCTCGCCAATCATGTATAATGCCCTTTTTTTACTGCCCTACACGTCTTAAAAGAGGTTGTTATTCGTGACAAATATTACTCGTAAATCTGTAATGACGCTTTTCTCATCACCCACATGTGCGATGAGCCACTGCGCCCGCTTTGTTTTGCACGAGAAAGGCGTTGTCGCAGACATTGAATATTATGATCCGAATGAGCCGCCTGAGGATTTATTGGAGCTTAATCCCAACGGCACATCACCGACACTGATTGAGCGCGACTTGGTTCTTTACGACTCGCGCATCATTATGGAATACTTGGATGAGCGCTTTCCACATCCGCCTTTACACCAAATGGACCCGGTTTCAAGAGCTAACGCCAGAATGCTGATTAAGCGCATCGACCAGGATTGGTATCAGTTACTCGACGAGATTCTATTTTCCGGGGAGAAAAAATCCGCCCGCGCCAAAAAAATGCTCAGAGAAAGTATATTGTCAGCTGCGCCTATTTTTGCTGCCAGACCGTATTTTATGAGTGACGAGTTTTCACTGATCGATTGCGTCATCGCGCCTTTATTGTGGCGCCTACCCAGCATAGGCATAGATGTATCGACACCGAACGATGTCATTACCAATTATGCGCAACGCATATTCAACAGAGCCGCTTTTAAACGCAGCCTGAGCGAAGCCGAAAAAGAAATGACCGAGCCTTTAAAATAAAAGCCAGCCACATGACTTCTCTAAAGCCCTATTTAATCCGTTCAATTTACGAATGGATTATCGATAACAGCCTAACACCGCATCTTCTGGTGGATGCAGAAAACCCCAATGCAATTTTACCGAAAGAGTTTATTGAAGACGGCAAAATCGTTTTAAATATAAGACCGCAAGCAATTCAGGGGCTCTCTCTCGGTAACGAAGAAATTGAATTTAATGCCCGATTCAGCGGGAAACCCATGCGTATTAGCACGCCGGTAAGCGCAGTATTGGCAATCTACGCTAAAGAAAACGGTAAAGGTATGATCTTCGATCAAGAAGATAGTGACGACGATGAGCCGCCGCCGGTAAAAAAGCCGCCAGCCAAACCGAATTTACGCATTGTAAAGTGACAGCGATTTGTGCCATGTTTAGCTGCTCTGAACATGGCACAAGCGTTTTGCAAATACCACTCTCTATTGAAGCACTCTCGCTATACTTCAAACCCTTTCTATCGTCTTGACTGGGGTCTATTTTGTAGACTCAGCCGTACTCGTCAACAACTATCAACAAAATCGAAACAATCTATTGCTTTGCAGCTGTATTGTAAGCATATGACTACCTACGTATAATTTTAATCAATCGAACAGCAAAGTCGAATCTAATTGATTTGGTCAAATATATTAATTAGGCATCGTCATAGACTTCTAACGAGTTGCTCCGACATTTTTTCAACTAATATTTGCAAGCGTCGCTATTTAAGCCGGCTTGCCATGAGATCCAAGTTTAATATCCGATCTCCAAAAGTTTCATGTACCTCCTCGTAGTGTGAAAGTCCAGAACTATCCAGTATCTGTACACCTTTTCTCCCTTTGTCCCACCGGCATTGGGAGTTTTTTTTGCCTAAAGGAAAGTGAACGTTATTTTCGCCTAACGTCTCTACTCTTGCTGCCTACAACAATAGCTCAGCTATTCCCGATGATCCGATAACTTCAGCAGCCAGCCTTCAACTCTTTCTTTAGCCAGCCTCGTCAAATCGATAAAACCGCTGATAGCACCTGCGGCATCAGGCGTTTTAGTCGACTGTCGCAGATAAAATTCCTGTGAACCCAGCTTCTGCTTATTCTTGGCGGAATATGCTTCGGCAAAGAAGCGCAGCACTACGCGAGCTTGATCCGGCGCATCAAATTGCTGTTCAAAATCCTCCAGCCGAATGATCAATGCATAATCTTGAGTCTTGGCACTAAAACCCAACAACTGTGCAAATAATTCAGGCGGTGAGGCAATCCAGCGATCCAAGCCGTAGAACTTGACTTGAGAGGGCGAGGAATAAAGTAGTCGATAACGAATGCGGTTATCCCACAGCCAAGTCGGCGCATTGATGTCAATCGAGGCTTTGTTTTGATCGGTGGTTGTCGATGCTGGCCAACCGAAGTCATGCAGCGCAGGCGGCTTGGCGCTAACGCTACAGCCCGCGCTTACTAAGGTTAAACATCCGAGCAATAAGTATTTCATTGTTGTTCCTGATAGCCCGGCTCACCCGGCCCGGAATCGTGTTGCGTGGGCCCCAGCAACAATCCCTGCGGATCGTTTTCCAGCATCGCCGCAACTCTTTTTACTTGCTGCGTGGTCGCCTGTAATTCGCTCAGCAATTTGTTAACTTTCGGCAATGTCGTCTGCGTCAAAGCATCGCCGGTAGCTCTACCGTCATCGACAAGACTTTCCGCTTTGCTGCTAAGATTTTGCATTTGCCTGGATAATCCCTGTAAATCGTTAGCCAATGCGTTGACATTGGTTAAGGTTTTTCGAGCGTCGGTACTCAATGCCGGTATTCCGGAGAGAGCCGTATCAATGCTTTTTTGCAACTCCGAAAGCTTGTCGGTTAATGTTTTCATGTTGCTGAGAATACCTCCGATATTCTTTTCATTTTCATCGTTTAATATTGCACTCAGCCGCTGCATTAAATGGTCGGCTTTATGTAAAAGCTCTTCTCCCGAATCCATCAACTTATCGGCTATGGATGGCACTAAAGGAATGCGTGTCATCGGGTTATTGCCCGCAGGCAACGGTTCGGTTATAGCCCCCGAATCTTCCAGCTGAATCTGGGTCAATCCGGTTACTCCTTTCAAGCGTAAGGTTGCGTAGACGCTTTTACTCAGCACGACGCTTTTATCGACCTCAATCGGAACAAGAATAATACTGGAATCCAAAGTATCAAACTGAACATTGACCACCTTGCCTACCGCTATGCCCCGGTAAAACACCGTCGATTCAGGATTTAGCCCGGACACTGATGCCCGTGTTGAAATAACGTATTGATTGCGCTCCTGATTCATGGTGCCGATCCAGAAAATAACCGCCGTCACTAGCGCCACTAAAGCAATCAAAAACAGACCGGTCATCAGTGCATGATTTTCTCTACCCATGAGTAACTCCCTGAACCGCGCCCGCTACGGCATACACACCATCCTTGGCGATTGCCGAACCCGCTCCCGGCGGGTTTACGGCATACACACCATCCTTGGCGATATATTGAAATACTCGCTCGGCGCGCTTATTGTGAAAAAATTTCTGTACAAAAGGGTGCTTGCAATTTAAGACGGAATCCAGCGTACCCAAAGCCACCAGCTCATTGTCCGCCAGCACCGCAATTTGAGTGCATAAATCTCTTAATATATCCAAATCGTGAGTCACCATGACTACCGTAAAATGAAGATCTTTATGCAGCCCGGACAGCAGGCTGACAAAATCCTCGCTGGAAAGGGGGTCGAGACCCGCAGTCGGCTCATCAAGCAGCAACAGTTCCGGTTCAAGAACCATGGTTCGGGCGAGCGCCACCCGTTTAATCATACCGCCGGATAAATCGGCCGGTTTTAACCACGCGTCATGGCTGTCCAAGCCAACCAGGGCCAGTTTCATAAACACAATACGCGCAATCAATTCTTCATCCGCCAAGCCCAGTTCCCGTAACGGAAAAGCAATATTCTCGAAAACATTTAAAACGCTAAATAAGGCGCCCTTCTGAAACAGTACGCCGCAGTTGTTACGCAACCGGTGACCATGATCGGAATCGGCATTTTTTAAAGACCGCCCCATTACGAACACCTCACCTTTGGTGGGGGCTTGAAGCCCGATAATTTCACGTAACAACGTCGTCTTGCCGGAACCCGATGCGCCGACCAAGCCTAAAATCTCGCCATATTCCAAACAGAGATTAATATCTTTATGAATAATTTTGCCGCCCTTATCGGGATCGCCGAACTGAGTCCAGATATGTTCCAGCTGTATTGCGTATGAATCGTTCATGGCGTTCCTATATTCATAAATAAAATAGCGAATACCGCATCGACCATAATCACCACGGTAATGGCCGCCACCACCGAATTAGTGGTTTCATTGCCCAGACTTTCGGTGTTCGGCTTGATCCTAAAGCCAAAATGACAGGCAATCAGCGCAATCATCAAACCGAAAACCGAGCTTTTTCCCAGCCCGATAAAAACATTAACCAGAGGCACCACATCCGGCAATTTAAGGAAAAATTGCTGATAGCTAATATCCAGGGTATTTTGCGCCGAAACCATGCCGCCTATCAGCGCCATAGCGCTGGTCCATACGCTGATCAGCGGTAGAACGACGGTCAACGCGGTTACTCTGGGCAGCGTCAGTCGCAAGGAATGGGATATGCCCATTGCCGACAGCGCATCAAGTTCCTCGGTTACCCGCATGATGCCGATTTGCGCCGTCATTGCCGAGCCGGAACGGCCGGCAACCAGAATAGCCGCTAACAAAGGCCCCAGTTCACGAATGACGCTCAGACCCAGAATGTCGATAATGTAAATCTCCGCGCCGAAAATCTTCAGTTGCAAGGCCGACAAATAACTGAGCACGATGCCGATCAAAAAGCCCACCAGTGCGGTGATGCCCAAGGCCCGAACTCCGGATTCATAAATGGTAATGGAAATTTCCGACCAAGGCGTTTCGCTCGGATGCAGTAACAGGTAGCCTATATCCAGAACCAGTCGGCCTAATAACGTCACCAATTCTACTAGCTGTCGCCAAAAGTCGGCAAACAGTTGATTGCCGTATTTAATAACCGGGTTTGAGCTGGAATAGACCGGTTTGGGCTCGGGAATTTCTTGAGCCTGCCAGCGTTCGAATAAATGCCGATGTTCCGGTTTTAGCCGCAACCCGGCCGGCAGCTTTTTTCCCCATGCTTTCCAGAGCATCAGCGCGCCGGCGCTATCCACTACCTGAACCGAATCGATATCCCATCGCATATTTTTATCGGTTGCGTATGAGCTGATTTTAAGATTCAGTTCGGGCGCGGCAACCAAACTGCGAAGATTCCAACTGCCTGATAATTTGACGCAAGATTGCCCGCTGTCGTGCTTAACGAGTTCCAATGTCGGCGGTATATCCTGATTTGTTCGCGCGTCTGTCATGGTTGTTTCCGGTTCTCCATTAATGGCATATCAGCACGAAGACACAAGGTTTATGAACAAAGGTTGTAACTATTCTGCGATCTATTATTTTTGACAGCGGTGTCGGAAAATCAAGATAGGAGCTCCGTGTCTTCGTAGTGAATTAATGGGCACGCTTAATCTAGCATTCCAGCCAATCGATTTCGGCATCGGAAAAACCGGCAATTTTGCGTAATTCCCGATTAAACGGACCTTTAGGTTTGCCGCCAATATAATAGTGATCGATTAACTCACGGTATTTGGTTTCGACTTCAAAGCCGCGTTGTCGGCAAACGAACTTGAACCAGTCGGAACCTAGCTGCACATGCCCGATTTCGTCAGTCAGAATACGCGTTAAAATCGCTACGCTTGCATCATCGCCCAGTGCGGCGAATTTTTCAATAAGTGCGGGCGTTACGTCCAAGCCGCGCGCTTCCATGCATCGGGGCACCATTGCCAGCCGAGCCAGTAAGTCATCGGCGGTATCCTTGGCGTGATCCCATAAACCGCTGTGCGCGGGTAAATCGCCGTAATCGACCTGCATAATCCGTAGATGCGCCCTGATCAATGCAAAATGCTGAGCTTCTTCATCGGCAACGCGTAACCAATCCTGATAAAATCGCTCAGGCATGTCGCGAAAGCGATACACAATATCCCAAGCCAGATAAATCGCGACGAATTCAACATGGGCAATGGCGTGAAAGAAAGCCGCTACACCCTCGGCTGTCGTTAACTTCCGCCGAGGCATTTGACGCGGAGCCAATAGCTCCGGCCGCTCCGGAAACGTTACCTGATCAATCGGTAATACCGGCCGGCATGAACTGTACGTTAATTTTCCTACGGTATAAGCATGCCAAGCCTGATGAGTCAGCGCGAGTTTTTGATCGATATCGATCCGATGAAAAAACGCTTCGGCAAATTCAAATAAATTATTCATGACGGCCAAAAAGCAATGATTAAGATTTTAGATTTCATGGGGTTGTTCCTTTATTGCCTGTTCATTTACTGGCTTTCCGACCAATCTTCGTTACCGATTCCGCATGTATTTTCCATGCAGGATAAAATTCTTCATGCCGGAGCTTATTTTATAATGGGAATCTTGGCATGGCGCGGTTTTAGCCATCTGTTCAATCGACCCGTTACACTTGCTTTGTTCGGCCTTGCTTTTTGCAGCTTATACGGCATATCCGATGAATGCAGTCTTTTATTGAGGGGCGTTTTTCGGATATTACCGACTGGATTGCCGACACCGGCGGCGCGGGATTAGCGGTGTTTTTATTGGCTAGGCGAGGCGATGGGTTGCATCGGTTTACAGCCAATGTTCGATAAGTACAGGATGAACCGAGTAAAAATGGAACGCAGGCGATGCCGATAGTTATCTGCGTTCCATTGTAGGGGGAGTGTTTTTGGCGAGCTATCTAAGTTGAAAGCCTAACTTAAGCAAGCCCCAACACATCCTGCATGTCGTACATGCCGTTATCCTTATCGGCCAGCCAAACCGCGGCTCTGACCGCGCCATTGGCGAAAGTCATGCGGCTGGTGGCTTTATGGGTGATTTCTAGCCGTTCACCGTCATCGGCAAACATAACGGTATGCTCGCCGACGATATCCCCGGCGAGGATGGTTGAAAAACCGATGGTTTTTCTATCGCGTTCGCCGGTATTGCCTTCTCTGCCGTAAATCGCGCAATCTTTTAAGTCGCGACCTAAAGCGTCGGCTATGACTTCGCCCATTCTTAACGCCGTACCGGAGGGCGCATCGACTTTATGCCGGTGATGGGCTTCAATCACTTCAATATCGGTGTAATCGCCCATGACTTGGGCGGCCAAAGTCAACAATTTAAGCGACAGGTTGACGCCGACGCTCATATTCGGGGCCATCACTATCGCCACGTCTTTCGCCGCCTCGCTAATCAGGGCTTTTTGCGCATCACTATAACCGGTGGTGCCGATGACCAGCTTTTTTCCGGCTTCGCGGCAAATCTCAATGAAGGCCATTGACGCGTCTGGGCGGGTAAAATCGATCAGCACGTCGAATTGGTCGACCACAGCCGCCAAATTATCGCCGACTTTAACGCCGACCACGCTGATACCTGCCAATTCCCCCGCATCCCGACCGATGGCAAGACTCTCCGGACGGGAAACGGCAACGGCCAATTCGGCATTTTTAGCCAACGCCGCCGCTTTAATCAAGCAAAGGCCCATGCGGCCGGACGCACCTACTACAGCAATACGCATCATGACTTATCCTGTTAATTTGTCGAAAAAGCTTTTCACGCCATCGGTCCAGGAAGACTCTTGCGGACTGTGATGTTTACCGCTACCGGATAAAGAATCGCTGAGTTGCTCAACCAAGGCTTTTTGTTCTTTGGTCAAATGCACCGGCGTTTCAACCTGTACTTTGCATAACAGATCGCCCACCGGGCCGCCTCTGACCGGCTTGACGCCTTTGCCGCGCAGCCTGAACAATTTACCGGTTTGCGTTTCTGCTGGAATTTTCAATAATACTTTGCCATTCAAAGTAGGTACTTCCAACTCGCCGCCCAAGCACGCGGTGGGAAAGCTGATCGGCACTTCGCAATATAAATTGGCGCCGTCGCGGGTAAAAATCTGATGATCTTTTACTTGAACCTGAACATATAAATCGCCTGCCGGACCGCCGTGCTCTCCGGCTTCGCCTTCGCCGGCCAAACGGATGCGATCGCCGGTATCGACGCCTGCCGGAATTTTTGCGGACAAGGTTTTGTTTTCTTGAACGCGACCTTGACCATAACAAACACCGCAAGGATCTTTTATCTGTTTACCGGTGCCGCGGCAGGTGGGACAAGTTTGCTGAACCGAGAAAAATCCCTGCTGCATCCTGACTTGGCCGTGACCGTGACAAGTGGAGCAGATAACGGGGCTCGAACCTTTTTTAGCGCCGGAGCCGCTACATTCGCCACAGGTAACCAGTACCGGCACCCGGATTTTAGCATCGGTGCCGAAGACGGCTTCCTCGAGCGTTAATTCCAGATTGTAGCGTAAATCCGACCCGCGTTGAACGTTGCTTCGTTGCTGTCTGCCACCGCCGCCGAAAATGTCGCCGAAAATATCGCTGAAACTTTCACCGGCGCCGAAACCGCCAAAGCCGCCTGCACCGCGCCCGCCGCCCATTGAAGGATCAATCCCGGCGTGGCCGAACTGGTCGTAAGCTGAGCGTTTTTTAGGGTCCGATAAAACTTCGTAAGCTTCTTTAATCTGTTTAAACTTGGCTTCGGCTTCCACCGGATTGTCTTTATTTCTATCCGGATGAAATTTCATCGCCTTGCTGCGATAGCTTTTCTTAATCTCTGCATCACTGGCGTTTTTGTCTACACCGAGAAGCTTGTAAAAATCTTCTTTTGCCATGGTTCAATATTCTATTGTTGGATTCTGGTGATTATCATCGTCTGATTTTGTCCGAAATACCCCGCGAAGCGGATAATAAACGGAGACGATTATGCTGTCTTCTTTACGGCACTACCTTCGATAATAATTGGCCGATCAGAATATCTTAAGCTCTCTGTTCGCCCAGAGCCTGCCGAAGGCCGGCTATGACTTAGTTCGTTATTAAATCATTAATCAAGGACTACTAAACCACAAAAAGAACACGAAGGGACACGAAATTTTCCTTCGTGAGCTTCGTGTTCTTCGTGATTTTATAGGGAGGTATGATGGCGTATAAGTTACGCCATCACCTAGATTTATTTTTTATCTTCGTCCTTAACTTCTTCAAACTCGGCATCGACAACACCGTCGTCGGCTGCGGCATGATGCTCCGATGAAGCATGCGCGCCGGATGCTGCTTCGCCTTCAGCTGCCGACTTTTGTGCGTAAACGCGCTCAGCCAGTTTGCCGGATAGCTCGGTTAAGTCGTGAGTTTTGGCCTCAATCGCCTCTTTATCGTCACCTTTAAGCACGGCTTTCAGCGCATCAATCGCTTGCTCAATGTTGGCTTTTTCTTCTGCGCTGACTTGATCGCCGAGTTCTTTCATCGATTTTTCAGTGGCGTGAATCATACCGTCGCCATGATTACGCGCCGACACCAATTGCGTCAGTTTACGGTCTTCATCGGCATGCGCTTCGGCGTCTTTGATCATGCGTTCAACTTCATCATCGGATAAACCGCTGGACGCTTTGATTACGATGGACTGCTTTTTACCGGTCGCCTTGTCTTTGGCGGATACGTTCAAAATACCGTTAGCGTCAATGTCGAAGGCGACTTCGATTTGCGGAATGCCGCGCGGTGCAGGCGGGATGTCGGCCAAATCGAAACGTCCCAATGATTTGTTCGCTGCCGCGACTTCGCGTTCACCTTGCAATACGTGAACGGTTACAGCGGTTTGATTATCGTCCGCTGTGGAGAAAACCTGCGATGCATTGGTTGGAATCGTAGTGTTTTTCTCGATCAGTTTGGTCATCACGCCGCCCATTGTTTCAATACCCAGCGATAACGGAATAACGTCCAACAACAACACGTCTTTAACTTCACCGCCTAAAACACCGGCTTGAATTGCCGCGCCTAAAGCGACCGCTTCATCAGGGTTTACGTCTTTACGCGGTTCTTTGCCGAAAATGGCTTTTACCATTTCCTGAACTTTCGGCATACGGGTTTGACCGCCGACCAGAATCACGTCATTGATGTCGGAAGCTTTTAACTTCGCGTCTTTCAGCGCCATTTCGCAAGGGCCTTTAGTGCGGTTAATCAGCTCTTCAACCAACGATTCCAGTTTGGCGCGAGTCAATTTAACGTTTAAATGCTTAGGACCTGATGCGTCTGCGGTAATGTAAGGCAGGTTGACATCGGTTTGCTGGCTTGAAGACAGTTCGATCTTGGCTTTTTCCGCCGCTTCCTTTAAACGTTGCAACGCCAGCGGGTCGTTGTGCACGTCAACACCGCTTTCTTTTTTAAATTCCGAGGCCAAAAATTCAATAATTCTTGAGTCGAAATCCTCACCGCCCAAGAAAGTATCACCGTTGGTCGATAACACTTCGAATTGATGCTCGCCTTCAATCTCGGCGATTTCAATGATGGAAATATCGAACGTGCCGCCACCTAAGTCATAAACGGCAATTTTGGTGTCGCCTTTAGGCTTATCCATGCCGAACGCCAATGCTGACGCCGTCGGTTCGTTGATAATGCGTTTAACTTCAAGACCGGCAATGCGGCCCGCGTCTTTAGTCGCTTGACGTTGCGAGTCGTTAAAATAGGCCGGCACGGTAATAACCGCCTCAGTGACTTCTTCGCCTAAATAGGCTTCGGCGTCTTTCTTCAGCTTCATCAAAACGCGCGCTGAAATCTCGGGAGCCGCCATTTTCTTGCCGTGAACTTCAACCCACGCGTCGCCGTTTTCCGCTTCAACGATTTTATAAGGCACCATTTTGATGTCTTTTTGCACGACATCGTCTTTAAAACGACGACCGATCAAACGCTTGATCGCAAATACCGTATTTTTGGGGTTGGTAACGGCTTGACGTTTCGCCGATTGACCGACCAATACTTCATCGTCGCTGGTGAAAGCGATAATGGATGGCGTCGTGCGTGCTCCTTCGCTGTTTTCAATTACTCTTGCGACGCCGTTTTCCAATACCGCAACGCACGAGTTGGTTGTTCCTAAATCTATGCCAATTATTTTAGCCATTGAGTTCTCCAGACCTGAATTTATTTAAAAAGTAAAAGTTGTTACAAATATAAGGCTGCTTTATTGGATTTCAAGCCTGCTCATCGATACTAGGGCTATCTGCCGGTTTTTTTTCGGCGGCTTTAGCTACCAAAACCATTGCCGGACGCAGCAAACGTCCGTTCAGCATATAGCCTTTTTGGAAAACGTTAACCACCGTATTCGGCTCGGCGCCTTCTACAGTCTGCATCGCCATGGCCTGATGCTGCTCGGCGTTAAAAGGTTGGCCGATCGGATCAATCGTTTCAATTTTGAATTTTGCAAAGACCGATTCGAACTGTTTAATGGTTAAATCGCTCCCTTCACGGAATTTTTTAACGTCTTCGCTTTCGCCCGTTGCAGCTTGCAAACCTAACACCAAACTGTCTAATACCGGCAGAAGTTCCTTGGCGAAACTGGTTAACGCAAACTTGTGCGCATCTTCCAGGTCTTTTTGCGTTCTTCTTTTCAGGTTTTCCATTTCCGCTTGAACCCGCACCGCTTTATCCCAATTTTCCTGCGCCTTTTGCTCGGCTTGGGCCAATGCCTGTTGTAACTCATCAATTGTAAGTTCGTGCTCAACTAATTCGGTATGCGGTTGTTCATTGACCGCTTCGTTTTCAGTTTTAGCCTGAGATTCAGGCACTTCCTGACCAGTACTCATTTTGTATAGCTCCTTAATATTTGAAATTAATATCCATGCCCAACGGCACAAGAAAGACATCTTTTATAGTGGGGTCGTTGATTTTGGATTCAAGGCGGCGCCTAATAATTTTGCCGTCACATCGACAAAAGGAATGATTTTCTCGTAAGCCATGCGGGTTGGGCCGATCACGCCGAGCACGCCGACCACTTCATCGCTGACCGAATAGGAGGACGTTACCAGGCTGCAATGATCGAAAGCCCGATAGCCGGATTCTTCGCCGATAAATATCTGTACGCCATCCGCTTTCATGCATTGATCCAGCAAATGGATAACGCCCTGCTTCTGACTGAAGGCTTCAAACAGGTTTTTTAAGCGATCCATATCCGACAACTCCGAAAATCCCATCAGATTGGTTTCGCCGGTCAACACATAATCGTCTTTTTTATTGTTCTGATCGAACGCCAGCTGCGCCATTTTTACCGCATCCAGCATGCCCTGGTTCATGCGTTCCTGAGCTTCCTGCAATTCTTTGACAACGGCTTTACGCACGGCGTCCAAGTTACGCCCGGAATAAATGGAATTTAAATAATTGGCCGCCTGCTGTAGTTCCGCAGGACTGAATAATTTAGAGGTGTGAATGATTTTATTATGGACTTCCTGTTCATCGGTCACAAAAATGACCAATACGCGGGTGTGCGATAAAGACAGAAACTCGATATGGCGCAAACATACCTGCTCTCTTTTAGGCAGCGTCACGACTCCGGCCATCTGCGTTAATTCCGAAAGCAGACGCGATGCAACGCCGATTGCATCTCCGGAATCCTCACTTAACGACAAGCCTTGATGCAGTCGGGTTAAATCTTTCGACTCCAACGGTTTTACCGTCAACAAACTATCGACAAACAAGCGATAGCCGCTGACCGTGGGTACCCGTCCCGCCGAAGTATGCGGCGAATGCACCAGACCCAAGTCTTCCAGGTCGGCCATGACGTTACGAATAGTGGCCGGACTCAGGTTTAAATCCGAATCTTTTGATAAAGCCCGTGAACCCACCGGCTGTCCATCGTTGATATAGCGCTCGACCAGCGTTTTTAACAGCTGTAGCGACCGCCCATTTAAAACTTGCGAATTACTCACACCAACCTCTGCAACCATATTTAGCACTCCGTTAAGACGAGTGCCAGCAGGGCAAAGTATCAGCTCATTGTGCCATTGTCAATAAACCTAAAAACCCGGTTACTATTTATAGTGTTCAGGTTACCTCTGCTCGATTAAGCGCTGTTTGATATAGCTGACAACGGTTTCTTTTAGCGTATTTTTGCTGAGCGCTTGCTGGTAGGCCTCACGGGCAAATTTAGAATTACCCAGTTTCTCTTGCGCTAAAGCAAGACCCAGCCAGTTTTCGGCTTTTTCCGGGTTGATGCTTACTAATCTTTGATAGACCTTAGAGGCATTGTTAAATGACGGCAGCTGCTGATAAGCAGCGGCCAATAAAGACAAGTAAACTTCATTGGAACTGTCTGCCGAATCGACACGCTGTAGCGTTTTTAGCGCGCCGCCCGGATTTTTTTGTTGCAGATATAACTGCGCCCGGGTGTTGATAAACTGCAGGTTATCGGGAAAAAAAGCCAAGCTTTGATCAAGAAACTCGGCCGTTTTGTTGATTTGGCCCTGATTATGCAATGTTTTAGCCAATAACAACCGGGCCCCAAGATGGCGCGGATCGAGCGCAAGCACCTGTTCCAGTTTATTGATGACCGAATAGCCTTCAACGTTATTTTCTGCCTGACGATAGAGTGCATCCGCTTGCTGTCTGGCGGTTTTAGGTTTGCTCAGTGCCGGTTTAGGAACAGCGGATATTTTTTTTAACGGCGGTTCGGGAGGGGGGGCAAGCGCCGCTTGAACTGGCGCAGCCGGTGGCGCCGGCTTGACCGGTGCAACCGATTGAACCGCTGTTACTGTCTCAACCGCCAATGCAGGCTGAGCCACCGGAACGGGCTGAGACATTGTTCTTTCGGCGGGCTTTTGTTCTATTTTTTGCGCGGGATTGATAATTGCGTTCGGCGCGGCCAGTACTCTTTCGTAAGAAACACTAGGCAGCGGATCTTTTTTAGTACGGTCGGCAGCGATGAGCGGAGGATTTTTAACCGGCGTTTTGCTGTATTGAAAGGCCGAATAAGCGCCGCCTGCTGCAATAAGGGCCAACACTCCTGCAAGCAAAAAGCGCATTTTTGATGCGGGTGGCGATGCGGCCTGAATAGTGTGCTGTAAAACCGATGCTTCGTTATGAGTTGTACTGCGGCTTTCCAAGTCGCGCAGCATTTGATTAATTAGACTCATACCTTAGGCGCCCATAGGTAAGCGATAACCGTGAGCAGCAGCAACAGTAAATAGCGTTTACGACAACCAAAAAGCTTAAGTTTTGTATTAGCGTCTTCGGTATCCAGAGCGGCCAGATAAACATGTTTCACGCCTATTGCCGAATGGCCCTTGCCAAAAGCCGACAGCATCGCTTTATTGGCTAAAATATTTATCAGCCGAGGTATGCCCCGACTATAGTAATGCATGGCTCTAATAGCCGCCCCGGAAAAAATGCTTATATTACCCATGCCGGCGACACGTAACCGGTGCTTAATATAATCAGCAACGTTTTGAACCGTAAGCGGTTTTAGCGCATAGCTAAAAGTGATACGCTGCCTAAGCTGCCGGATGGCTTTGTTTTGCAATTGTTCGTCAAGTTCAGGTTGGCCGAATAACACAATTTGCAGCAATTTTTGTTTTTCGGTTTCCAGATTGGTAATAAGCCGTAGAGCTTCCAGAGTCTCAATCGACATGGATTGGGCTTCATCAATAATCAACACCATTTTTTTTCCGTTAGTAGCGCTATTGATTAAAAAATCATTAATGAGGTTTATCAGTCCGTTTTGCCCGGTATGGCGGGGATATTCAATATTCATTTCAGCCGCAATTGCCCTCAGCAAATCCACCGGAGGCAAATGCGGATTGGGAAGGTAGGCCGTCTCGAAAGGTTCGGGTAACTCGTTAAGCAATTTTCGGCAGAGCATGGTTTTACCGGTGCCGACGTCGCCGGTGATTTTGATAAAGCCTTCGCCGTTATGTAAAGCAATCAGCAACACATTGAATGCTTCTATATGAGAAGGTAGTCCGCAAAAAAACTGCGTGTCCGGCGTTAAGCCAAAGGGGTGATTATTTAGACCAAAATGCGTTTTATACATAAATAACGGCAAAAATGTTTTTTCATGAAGAAAACGCCATTATAGCTATTCGGAAATCGCTTGTCCTTGTGTAACTGCCGAGCAGAGGCCCTGTATTAATAATGGAGCGCGCGTTGCTGTGATTAAACCGATTTTAAGAAATGAACGGATTAGGCTGATTTGTCTCGGCTGCGTTCCCTTTTTCTAAGCGCTGTTTTGGGCATGAAAAAGTTTTTTACCTTTACCTCAGCGCTTGATCTATCAATCGAGACAGTTGGGTTTCGGTTTCGTGGATAGTGACTGTTTGCATGATAGATCTCGTTGAATTTCGGTAGTTTGCTCTATCGGATGTGCTGCAAAAAATGGCTTAACCGTCCACCCTTCGATAGGCTCAGGTCGAACGGTTAAGTCATGTTGTTTTGGCTTTAAACGGGAAGCCTAATAAAACCAGGGCATTCTACGGGTTTGATATTTATAAGCCGCTCTTTGCCGTTGCAACTCTGATCAACTCATCCACATCAAGCTCCGTATTAGCAAATTTACCGGACAGCGACGAGTATTCGGCAACCCCTGTCGCCACGTCCACAACCAAGCCGGGTGCTTTAACACGTTCTGAAATCTCGTTTTTAATCTGCACTGCGACTTGCTCGGCTTTTTTCAACGGAGAACCCGGCAGCGCAATCAGGAAATCCTGTTCACCCATTCTTGCTGCAATATCGACGCCCGCCCTGATGTCGTCTTGAAAGCAATCGGCCACGCTACGTAATACCGCGTCCATTTCAAATTCAGGTAAGTTATTTTTAGCTTTAAAATCCTTCAAGCTGATAAAAAGAATGGAAAAAGGAAAGCCGTTGCGTCTGGAGTTATCGACTTTTTCTTTTAACCGGCCCAGCATGGTTTCTTTAGTCATTAGCTGAGTTAGCGGATCTACGGGGATATGTTCTCTATCCCATGTTTCCTGGGCTTCCAGCCGCAGCACGTTGATAATGCCTAAGGAGCAGGCCAGCAATAATCCCAATATCCAAGTGAAATACCACATAATAATCTCCTAATAAGCCGAATGATCGTTCTGATGAATGTGTTCCGGCGTTATTTTGCCGCGCAATATGCGAAAGACCCATGAGGTATAAGCCAAAACGATGGGTAAAAAAATCAGCGTAGCTCCGAGCATCAGTTTTAAAGTGGTCAGGCTGGAACTGGCGTCCCACACGGTTAACGAGCTATTCATCGCCGAGCTTGACGGCATCAGGAAAGGAAACATCGACACGCCCGCGGTTAAGATAATGGAGGTCAATGTTAATGAGCTGGTGATGAATGCCAAACCCGGACGCTCGATTTTTGACAGCACGATGGTGATGGCGCCGGCCACAAAAGCCAAGGCCGGAATAGTCCACAACACCGGATAATGCGCATAGTTATCCAGCCATAATCCCGGCGCTTTCTGAACCATTTTTGCTAATGGATTGGACGGCGCGTTAGGGAGAATTTCGGTGGTGATATGGTAACCGTCAATATGACTCACCCAGAGCCCCGCCACTGCAAAAATCGCCAGCGTTATGAGGGCGGTAACAGTGACTACGGTTTTGCAACGTTGGTTAATGTCGCCTCCGGTCTTGAGTTGTAAATACACCGCTCCGTGCATAATCAGCATCGATAAGCTAAGCACTCCGGCTACCAACGCAAATGGGTTTAATAAGGCCCAGAATGAACCGGTATAAAAAATACGCATGTCGTTATCTAAATGAAACGGGACGCCCTGCAATAAGTTGCCGAAGGCGACTCCGAAAATCAGCGACGGTACGAAACCGCCGACGAACAACGCAATATCCCAGTTGTTGCGCCATTTCTGGCTGGGCAGTTTACTGCGGTAATCAAAGCCTATCGGCCGCAAAAATAACGCAAACAAGGTTAGCAACAACGCAAAATAAAACCCTGAAAAGGCCACCGCATAAGCGATAGGCCAAGCGGCAAACAAAGCGCCGCCTGCGGTGATAAACCAAACTTGGTTGCCTTCCCAGACCGAGCCTATCGAATTAATAATGATGCGGCGTTCGGTATCGTTTTTGCCTAAAAACGGCAACAGAATGGCGACGCCCATATCAAAGCCGTCGGTAATTGCAAAGCCGATCAATAACGCGCCCAACAGGGCCCACCAGATCAAGCGCATGGTTTCATAATCAAAAATCATAGTGATGCTCCTGTGGCGATTTCAAAATGATAACGGCCTTTATGCAAGCTGCTCGGGCCTAATTTGATGAATTTGAGCATCAAGAACATTTCGATGGCTAAAAATACGGTATATAAGCCGATGTAACCGGCCAAGCTCAGGTAAATGTCCAGCTCGGTCAGGGATGAGGTGCTTAAAAAGGTCGGTAAAACCTCCGCAATCGTCCACGGTTGACGGCCGAACTCGGCGACAAACCAACCCAGTTCGGAGGCAATCCAGGGTAAAGGCATCATGTAAAGGCTGGCGCGTAACAGCCATTCCCGTCTGCATTTACGCACCGAGCTGGCGATTACTGCAAAAATAAAGATGCCGAGCATGATAAAGCCGCAAGCCACCATGATGCGGAACGTCCAGAATAAAGGCACAACCCTGGGAATGGAGTATTGCGTTGCCAATTCTATTTGTTGGTCGGTCGCGTCGACTACGTTTTCGGTATAGCGCTTAAGCAATAGGCCATAGCCAAGGTCCTGCTTGTACCGGTCGAATTCCGCCCGGACATTGGCATCTTTATTACCGGCCCTTAAGGATTGCAGCAAGGCGTAAGCCTTCATGCCGCTACGAATACGCAAGCGATTTTTGTCCAGAATTTCCGATAAACCGGTAATCGGCTCATCAATAGAACGTGTGCCGATTAAGCCTAATACCCAAGGAATTTTGATGGCGTAATAGGTTTCCATGGCTTCCTGGTCGGGTAGGCCGATGGCGGTAAACGCGGCGGGCGCCGGTTCGGTGTGCCATTCGGCTTCAATCGCGGCCAGTTTGGTTTTTTGGACTTCGCCGGCGGTATAGCCGCTTTCATCGCCCAAGACAATGACCGACAGGATAGCCGCCAAACCAAAACCGGCGGCGATAGTATAGGAACGTTGCGCAAAAGCGGCATCGCGGCCTTTCAGCATGTAATACGCGCTGATGCCTAACACAAAAACGGAAGCAGTGGTGGAACCGGCGGCGACGGTATGGACGAATTTAACCCGGGCGGCCGGATTCAATA
>SXGU01123569.1_pt1 | contig 30399 bp, 27 predicted proteins | sample 3174531 | NCBI WGS metagenome assembly SXGU01 (sample SAMN11356863, study PRJNA531348) | freshwater metagenome | isolation source: freshwater sample F1-140 | place: China: Fuxian Lake, Yuxi | collected 2017-12-25 | reverse complement strand
TTCCCGTTGGTACTCAAGGCAGTGAAACGCCTGTCCGCCCGGCATGTGATACTTGCCCTGACAGGCGCCGCGCCCCGTACAGAGCAGGCACAGTTTCCGTTCGTCGTCGGTCACAGGCGTCTCCCTCTCTCCCTCAGCAGAGTGAGCAAGGGCGGTGCCATAAAGGATAAGCCGTCAGCAGTCAGCGATCAGCTATAAAAACATGATCTTAGGAGCTTTCTGATGGCTGATGGCTGATCGCTCTTTTCTCACGGCTTCTGCTGGGGGGAGTCCTGCTACAGTCGAGACCAGGGACCTGTAGCGTTAGACCACAATCACACAGCGCGAAACGATGAATGATGAATAGTGAATGGGGGAAGGTGAGCCAGCCCGTTCATCATTTATCATTCAGCACTCATCGTTTCCGGATGGCACCGCTCTTGCTCACACCTTATGGCGGCAGAGCCTGTACCGAAGTCGGCGAGGAGGGCAAGATGACGCGTGCGCAATGGTGGTTGCTCGGGGCGGTGCTGCTCGGGGTCGTCATCGTGGTTTATTTTGTGTTGTTCTGCCCGACGGAATGTCACTGAAGAAGCCGTCAGCCATCGGCGCTCAGCCTTCCGAACAAGCTGAAGGCTGACAGCTGGAGGAAAGACGATGCGCTGCCCCTGTTGTCGCGGTCTCATGGTGGTGGACCATTTTACGGACATGCAACTCGGTAGCGGGCCTCTGTGGTTGCGGGCTTGGCGCTGCGTGAGTTGCGGGGAAGTGATCGAGCCGGGCATTGCCCATCACCGGCTCGCGCAGGGTTCTCGCCTGACCCATTTTATCCGGCGGCTGAAGCGGCGGCCGTCCAGGATCGCCGAGTCGGTCCCGCTGGGTGTGTGAAGAAACGGCCCACGGATTGCGGTCACGATCCAACCCTAATCGCCTATGCCGACTGCCGCCGACCTGATGACCCAAGCCGTGCCGCGGGCGCATCCGACCGATACGGTGGAAGCGGCGCTGGCGGCCATTCGCCGGTCCCGCCCTCAGGAAGCCGGGCACCTCTACCTGATCGACGACCAGTCTCGGCTGGTCGGCCAAGTCCCCATCGAAGCATTGATCCTCGCCGAGCCGGGCGACCGACTCGACGGTCTGTGCGGCGATCCGCCGGTGGAAGTCCATCCGGAGGACAACGCGGAGGCCGTGGCGTTGACCGCGGTCGAGCGGCATGATGCGGACGTCGCCGTGGTCGATGCCCGGCGCAGACTCATCGGCGCCATTCCCATCGGCCATCTGCTGGCGCAGCTCCACGAAGAACATGTGGATGATCTGCTGCGTATGGCGGGGGTCGGCCCGGCCCATCCTCTTCCAACCAAACAGGACGGCCTCGTCGAGTCGTTCAAAGCTCGGATGCCCTGGCTGCTCCTGGGACTGGGAGGGGGGTGGCTGGCGGCCGGGGTGGCCAGTCTGTTTGAAGCGGCCCTGGAGCGGGAGATCGTGCTCTCGTTCTTTTTGCCGCTCGTGGTCTACATGGCCGACGCGGTCGGGACCCAGACAGAAACGATCCTGGTGCGATCCCTGGCCTATGGCAAGGTGCCGCTCGCCAAACAGCTGTTGCGGGAAGGACTGCTGGGCCTGCTGATCGGAGGGGCGATCGGGGGGATGGCGGCGGCGGGACTGCTGGTCTTCGATGGACGAGGCTTGTTGGCGGCGGTGGTGGGGCTCACGCTGGCGGTCACGGCCCTCGTAGCCACTCTGATGGCAAGCCTGCTCCCCCTGGGGTTTGTTCGGCTGGGGGCGGACCCGGCGCTGGCCAGCGGTCCGATCGCCACGGTGCTCCAGGATATTCTCAGCGTGGCGGTCTATCTGAGCATCGCCACGGCGCTGCTGTGACGACACAATGAAGAGGAGCTGTCAGCTATCAGCTTTCAGCAGTCGGACGGGGAGCAATCCGAAGCCAAAAGCTGACGGCTGAGAGCTGATGGCTTCTTGGCCTACGGCAATACCCATGACTCATCCCTTTAACATGCAGTCGGTGATCATCGCGGCGGACGCGGGCCGGTTGGCGGGGGACCTGGGCCTGCCCGAACAGCCGACCGGGGTGGTGTTGTTCGCGCACGGGAGCGGCAGCGGGAGGCTGAGCCCGCGCAACCGTTTCGTCGCGCGGACGCTGCTGGAAGGAGGCTTCGCCACGCTGCTTCTCGATCTGCTGATGGAGGAGGAGGCCGATGACCGGCGGAAGGTCTTCGACATCGACCTGCTCGCCGACCGGCTGATGGTTGCCACGGACTGGCTGGTCCGCAATCCGGCCACGAAAGATCTGCCGCTCGGCTATTTCGGGGCCAGCACCGGCGCCGGCGCGGCGCTCCAGGCTGCGGCCCGCGCACCGGAGTCGGTGGCCGCGGTCGTCTCGCGGGGCGGCCGGCCCGATCTGGCCGCCCCGTTCCTGTCCGACGTCCTGGCGCCGACCCTCCTGATCGTCGGCGGCGAGGACGGACCGGTGATCCGGATGAACGAGGATGCCTTGGCCTTGCTGACTTGTCCGAAGCAACTCGTGATCGTGCCGGGCGCCACGCATCTGTTCGAGGAACCGGGCACGCTCGAACAAGTGGCCGGCCTGGCACGGGCATGGTTTCTTAAGCACCTGGGGAGAAAATTATGAATTTTCAATTGTTAATTTTGAATTGAGGTCGGCTCCGACAATTCATAATTCAACATTTCAACATTCATAATTTCAAATTCCCCAAGAACTGCCCCGCCCTGCCGCAGATGCAGGCCTTTGTCTGGGGCAATTCTCCTCAGTCTGCCGAATCCCCGAATCGATCCGTGGAGCTGTACATCTAAGCTCTTAAATCCGTTTGGTTTTATGCGATACTGGCCCTGCGAGTCTCGGCACTTGTCTTGCTCTCTCCTCATGGGAGATGGAGAAGGGTACGGTAAGAATGCATCCCGAGGATAAGACATCGGCGTCGGACGGCCTGCTTCCGGAAACCGAGGAGCCGGCCGTGACGCCGTCGGCGCTCGTGCCGGCGGCGGAGCCGCTTCGTCCCCTCCCTGTTTCCCCCGTGCCTCAACCGCCCTTGCGTAAACGCCTCCGGCTGGGGTTGCTGCTCTTGATCGCCGGCGCGGGCATCGTCGGCGGGCTGGCGCTCTGGTGGTGGCTGGCGCCCGGTCCCCCGCCGATTCACTACAAGACCGCCCTCCTCGACCGAGGCCCGATCAGCGCTTTTGTGACCGCCACCGGGACGGTCAATCCCGTGATCTCCGTGCAAGTGGGCAGCCAGGTGAGCGGGAAGATCAAGACTCTCTTCGCGGATTTCAACTCCGTGGTCACGAAGGGACAAGTCATCGCGCAGATCGATCCGGCGATCTTTGAATCGCGCGTCAAACAGGCCAAGGCCTCGCTTCGAAACGCCAAGGGATCCCTGGTCAAAGCCCAGACGGCCCTGGCCCAGCGCAAGCTCGAGCTGGATCGCATGACCATCCTGCGCCGGCAGGAGTTCGTGGCGCAGGCGGATCTGGACCTGGCCAAGACCAACTTTCGCGACGCGGAAGCGCAGGTGGAGGTCATCCATGCCCAGGTGGACCAAGCCCAAGCGACCCTAGCCAACGCCGAGCTGGACCTGGGCTACACCACCATCTATTCGCCGGTCAACGGCATCGTCGTCTCGCGCAATGTGGATGTCGGCCAGACGGTTGTCTCCAGCTTCCAGACCCCGACCCTCTTCGTGATCGCGCAAGATCTCACCCGGATGCAGGTGAACGCCAATGTGAGCGAGTCGGACATCGGCGGAGTGGCGGAGGGGAAGGACGCCGGCTTCACCGTGGATGCCTATCCGAAGGAACCGTTCAAGGGCATCGTGACCCAGGTGCGAAACGCGCCGATCAGCATTCAGAACGTGGTGACCTACGACGTGGTGATCGAGGTGGACAACCGCGAGCTCAAGCTCAAGCCGGGCATGACGGCGAACGTCTCGATCGTGACGGCCCGGAAGGACGAGGCCTTGCGCGTGCCCAACGCGGCGCTGCGGTTCAAGCCGATCGGGATGCCTATCGAAAAAAAGAAAACGGACGTGTGGCTGCTCGACGGCCAGGGGCGCCCCCAGTCCGTTTCTGTCAAGACCGGCATTGCGGACGCACAGTTCACCGAGGTGCTGGAGGGACAGGTTCGGCAGGGCGACTCCGTGATCGTCGGGCTGGAGGCATCGGAAGGGAAAGACCAGAAGAATCTGCCGCCCGGATTCGGGATGGGGCCGCAGATGCGGTGAGGCAAATTTTGAATTTTCAATTGTGAATTTTTAATTGGCCGGTCGTGAATTCAAAATTGAAAATTCACCATTCACAATTATGAATTTCTTGCTGATGACCATCCAGGTCGCCTTCCGTGTCCTGGCCCGCAATCCCTTGCGGGCCGGACTCACGATGCTCGGCATCATCATCGGCGTGGGGGCGGTGGTGGCGATGGTGAGCCTGGGCCAAGGCGCCACCGCCTCGGTCCAGTCACAGATCGCCAGCCTGGGCACGAACGTGCTCATCGTGATCCCCGGCGCCACCACGGTCAGCGGCGTGCGCAGCGGATTGGGGGGTATGTCCACGCTGACGGTCGGCGATGCGCGGGACATCGAGAAGAAAATCGACGGGGTCTCCGCCGTCACCTATGTCACCCGCGCCGTGCTCCAGGTCGTGCATGAAAACAAGAACTGGAGCACCGTCGTGCTCGGCGCGAACGAGACCTTCTCGGAGATTCGCGACTGGCCGGTGGCCGAGGGGACCTTCTTCACCCAGTCGGACGAGGACAACGGCGCCAAGGTGGCGGTGCTCGGCAAGACCGCCGCGGACAATCTCTTCGAGCGGGGTGAAGAGATCATCGGCGCGCAGATCCGGATCAAGAACGTGCCGCTCCGCGTGATCGGCCTCCTGGCGTCGAAGGGGCAAACCCTGACGGGCCAGGATCAGGACGACACCGTGGTCATCCCCTTCTCGACGGCGGAGCGCAAGGTGCTGGGCACCAAGTTCCTGGGCACGGTCGGCGTCATTCTGGTCGCGACCGCCAAGCGGGAGCAGACGGCGACGGTGGTGCCGGAGATCAAGGAGCTCTTGCGGACGCGGCACCGGTTGCAGCCGGCCGAGGAGGACGACTTCACGGTTCGCACGATGGAGGACATCGCCAAGTCGCTGGCCGGGGCGAGCCGCTCCATGATGCTCATGCTGATCAGCATCGCCTCGATCTCGCTGATCGTGGGCGGCATCGGCATCTTGAACATCCTCCTGGTCTCGGTGACGGACCGGACGCACGAGATCGGCATCCGGATGGCGGTGGGGGCCAAGCGGAGGCACATCCTCCTGCAGTTTCTCGTGGAAGCGGTGATCCTCAGCACGCTGGGCGGGATTGTCGGCGTGCTCGCGGGACTCCTGGGCGCGCGGCTCGCCACCACCATCGCCGGCTGGCCGGTTATCGTCTCGCCGCAGGCCGTGGCGGTGGCGTTCCTGTTTTCGGTGGGGGTCGGCGTGTTCTTCGGCCTGTACCCGGCCAACAAGGCCTCGCGGCTGAATCCGATCGACGCATTGCGGTATGAGTGAGGGAAAACAGCCGTCGGCTCTCTCATCATCGGGAACAAGCTGACGGCTGAAAGCCGATGGCTGACAGTTGAAAGCTCTTTATGGAGGCCTTATGAAAATCCTACTCGCGGTGGACGGATCGGATCAAGCGTACGAAGCGGCGCGGGCGCTGGGCCATCTGGCTCCGGCCGAGCAGTTGATCGTGCTCCATGCGGTGAACGTGCCGGAGCCGGCCTATCCCATGATGATGCCGGAAGTGTCGCAGGAGCTCTACACCACGGTGGAACGGGCCATGAAAGAGGACGGGCAGCGGCTCCTGGACCGCACCGTCTCGATCCTGCCCTTCAACACGGGGGCGCCGACCAAACGGATGGCAGTCGGACATCCGGCCGACGTGATCCTGGCCGTGGCCGAAACGGAACGGACGGGGTTGATCGTCCTGGGGGCGCGCGGCCTGGGGCCCGTGCCGGAGCTGCTGCTCGGCAGCGTCTCGCATCGCATCATCACCCACGCGCCCTGTCCGACGCTGGTGGTCAACCGGCATGTGCCGGCGCTGAAACAGGTCCTGCTGGCGGTCGAGGGGGAGCGGGACGCGGCCGCGGCCGCCGCGTTTCTGGCCGCCAAGCCCTTCAAGGAAACGGCGCACGTCACGGTTCTGACGATCCTGCCTTTTGCCGCGCCGCTCTGGCCCGTTGGGATTTCGGATTCGGAGGCGCTGAAGGAGAAAGCCATCGCAAGCGCGCGCGACTTTGTGGACGGGGTGGCGGCGCAACTCGCCAAATTGGGCTACAAGGCCTCCGGCTCGGTGACGTTGGGCGATCCGGGCCATGCCATCATCGGCTGGGCCGGCGCGACCAAACCGGATCTGATCCTGATGGGGTCCCGCGGCCGCAAGGGCGCCACGCGGCTCCTGCTGGGCAGCGCGTCGCATACGGTCCTGCACCGGGCCCCCTGTCCGGTGCTGGTGCTGCATTAACGAAGAGTTCTTGTATGCCGGCAAGGTAGAGACTAGATTAAGTTCTGTCTCGTAGAGTGCGTCCAATGACTGCCACGGACCGTTCCCCATCGGCAGGTTCTCTCCTCGCCGCCTACGGTAGCGCGGTCTTGAGCATTGTCCTGGCCACAGGCGTCCGTCTGCTGCTGGATCCGACCCTGGGCGACCACCTGCCCTTCGTCACCTACTTCGTTGCGGTGATGTTTACGGCCTGGTTTGCCGGCTGGGGGCCGTCCCTTGTCGCCATGGGCCTCGGCTTCCTGACCGCCACATATTTCTTTGTCCCGCCTCGCGGATCGTTTGCCGTCGCCGGTCTGGCCCATCAAATCGGGATCGCCCTGTATTTCTTCGTCGGTATCGCCAGCGCTCTGCTGAGCGAATCCCAGCGCAGGAGTCGGCGTCGCGCCGAAGCCAGCATACAGGATGCGCTGGCCAAGCAGGAGGAGCTGGAACAGGAAGTCGCGCAGCGCACACGTACGGAAGAGGCGCTGCGCGAGAGCGAAAGCCGCTATCGCATGCTCACCCAGACGCTGCCGCAGCTGGTCTGGACCTGCCTGCCGGACGGCTGCTGCGATTACTTGAGCCGTCAATGGGTCGAATATACAGGGGTTCAGGAAGAACGGCAGCTTGGCTACGGATGGATCGAACAGATACATCCCGACGATCGGCAGCATGTCCAGGATGTGTGGGCCGCGGCGGTGCGTGACGGCATCCTGTTCGACGTGGAATTTCGCATTCGCCGAGCCGACGGCCAGTACCGATGGTTCAAGACGCGGGCGATCCCCCTGCGCGACCAGTCAGGCCGCATCGTCAAATGGTTCGGCTCGAACACGGACATCGACGATCTGAGACGGGCGGAAGCAGAGGTCCGTAAGCGGGCCGAGGAATTGGAAGGCACGGTTCGGGACCGGACGGCGGCGCTCTCCGACGCCAATGCAGCTCTGAGGGCGGAGATTGACGATCGCCTGCGCTTGGAAGAGCAGCAGACGCGGCTGGCCGCGATCCTGGAATCCACCACGGATTTCGTCGCCACGGCCGGCCCAGACGGCCGCCTCTTGTACATGAACCGGGCCGGGCGGAAGTTGGTCGGGTTTGGGGAGGAAGAAGATCTCACCGGACTGAGGATTGCCGACAAGGATCAGCCCCATGGCTCCGCCGATTTCTTGCAGCAAGGGCTCGCCACGGCGGTGCGCGAAGGACGGTGGTCGGGCGAGACGGTTTTGCCGACGCGGGATGGACGGGAGATTCCCATGTCCCAGGTCGTCCTGGCGCACAAAGACCCAGACGGTTCGGTCGCGTTCTTCTCCACCATCGCCCGGGACATCACCGAGCGCAAGCGGGCCCAGGAAGCATTGCGACGGAGCGAGGAGTGGTCCCGATCCCTCATTGAAAACGCGCCGGACATGATCGCGGTTCTCGACGCCGACGGCACGATCCGTTACGGAAGCCCTTCGGTGTATCGGTTGCTTGGGTATGCTCCGGCCGATCTGTTGGAGAAGTCGGTTTTTCATTTCATCCACCCCGACGATCTGCCGAATGTCTCCGCAACCCTGACTCGAGCGCTCCAAGCTCCGGGATCGCGCCAGTCGGCTGAGTTTCGTCTTCGCAATGGTGGAGGTCGGTGGCTCACCTTGGAGGGGACCGGTCAGTCGGTCCGAGATGCGTCGGGCAGAATGACAGTCGTTGTGAATGCCCGTGACATCACCGAGCGCAAGCGGGCCGAAGAAAAATTGTTCCAGTCCCGCGAGATGCTGCGCCGAATCATCGACAACATTCCCCAGCAGGTCTTTTGGAAAGATCGCGATCTCACATTCCTGGGGTGCAACGCCCTCTTCGCCAAAACTCTCGGGGCCGCCGCGCCAGCCGCGATCGTCGGCAAGAACGACCTCGATTTCGTTCCCAGGAACCTGGCGGAATCGTACCAGGCCGACGATCGGATGGTGATGGAGACCGGCACTCCCAAGCTGAATTACGAGGAGCCCTTGGGGACTCCCGATGGGCGTTCCTTGTGGTTGAAAACCAGCAAGGTGCCCCTGCTGGACCGCAAGGGAAAGGTTATGGGAATCCTCGGCATTTTCGAGGACATCACCGAGCGTAAGCGGATCGAAAGGGAACTGCGCGAGGCGGAGGAGCGGTTCCGTTTGCTCGTCGAGCAGGCCCTCCTCGGCATTTACATCCTCGGTCAGGACGGCCGCTTCCTGTACGTCAATCCCAAGATGGAAGAGATTACGGGCTACACACAGGACGAACTCCGGTCCTCGGTTTCGGTCCTGGATCTGATCGCCGAAAGCGATCGAAGCCTGATCGAAGCGAACATGAAGAAGCGATTCAGCGGGGAGATTCCGAGCGCCACCTATGACTTCAAAGGGCGTCGCAAGGACGGGAGCCTGATCGACGTCGAGGTCTACGGCGCCAGAATCGAACTCAACGGCGCGCCCGCCGTCATCGGCATGCTGCGCGACACGACCCAGTTCAACCGGATGCAGGTCGAAGCCCGTCGTCTGGAACGGCTGGCGTCGCACGGCCAATTGCTGGGCGGCATCGCGCACGAACTCAAAAATCCCCTCTTCATTCTGAGCGGCTATCTGCAGATCGTGAAGGAGAAACTGGCGCAACGGGCCTACGAGGACCTGCCGGCCGATTGGCAGAAGATTCAGGACATCGCCAGGCGGCTCACGGCCATTGCGGAGCGGTTCCTTCACCTTGCGGCGCCGGTCGCCGCCCAGCAGGAACGCTGTTCCGTGCCGGCCATGCTCCAGGAGACTCTTGACATGGTGAGGAGTCAACTGGCGCAGAGCCGGATCAGCGTGAACGCTTCCTACGCGCCGGATCTGCCGGAAACCTGGCTGGTTCCGGGGCAGGTACAGGAAGTGTTCCTGAATCTCGTTTTGAACGCCGTCCAGGCCATGGCCGAGTCCCATGGGAAGGGGACGTTGACGGTGAGCGCCCAGCTTTCAGCCGTCAGCGGTCAGCCGGCCGCCTCCGGAGACAGGCCCGAGGAGAGATGGATTGAGGTACGGATTCAGGACGACGGGCCGGGCGTCCCGCCCTCGCTCCGGACGAAGATTTTCGAGCCCTTCTTTACGACGAAGCCGCCGGACAAGGGGACCGGTCTGGGGCTCTGGATCGTCCGTTCCAACCTAATGATGTTGCATGGGACGGTACGGGTTGAATCGGAGGCGGGGCAAGGGGCGACGTTTGTCGTCCAGTTGCCCGTCGTGACGGAGTCTCCCCTGCCGGCCGATCCGCCGCTGGCCGGGACGAGCCAAGCCTCCGACCAGGATCGGAAGGACCATCCATGAGCCAGGCACCGAGCATCCTGCTCATCGACGATAACGAGTTGATCCGCGAGCTGGCCAGAGACCTCCTGCGAGAGGAATTCCCCGATTCCCAAATTCGCATGGTCGACAGTCTGGACAGCTTGCGACAAGCCCTGGAAACAGGCGGGTTCGACATCATGATCACGGACTATCAATTGGGCTGGACGGACGGCCTGGCCGTTCTGCGCGAGGTCAAAAGCCGGTATCCGGACTGTCCGGTGGTGATGTTCACCGCGACCGGCAGCGAGGAGATCGCCGTGGAGGCGATGAAGGCCGGCTTGGACGACTATGTCCTTAAATCGCCCAAACACATCACCCGCCTGTCCGCCTCGATCCGCACCGTGCTGGCACAGGCAGCGGAGCGCCGGACGGCGCGAGAAACCGAGGCCCGCTATCGCTCCCTGATCAACGACGTGCTCGATACCTCCGCCGTCGGCCTCTTCATTCTCGACGCCGAGTTCAGGGTGGTGTGGATCAATGAGGCGATGGAACGCTATTTCGGGATACGACGGGCCGACGTCATCGGGCGGGACAAGCGGCGGCTCATTCAAGGGCGGATCAAGCATCTGTTCGAGAACCCAGAAGAATTCGCCGCCAAGGTCCTGCAGACCTATGAGCGGAACGGCGAAGAAGCCTCTTTTGATTTTCATGTGCCAGCCGGCGGCGACCGTAAAGAGCGCTGGCTCGAACATCGGAGCATGCCGATCCGCACGGGCCTGTATGCCGGCGGCCGCATCGAGCACTACTACGACGTCACCGAGCGCAAGCAGGCGGAAACGGCGTTACGGAAGAGCGAGGGGCAACTGGCAATGGTCATCGGGTCCGCCATGGACGCGATCATCATCGTGGATAAGGACCATCGTATCCTCTTGTTCAACGATGCAGCCGAGACGATGTTCGGGTATGCCGCCGTTGAGGCGATCGGGCATCCTCTCGACCGCTTCATCCCGGAACGCTTTCGCGCCGTCCATCGGGAGCATATGAATCACTATGGTGAGACGAGTCAAACCAACCGGATCATGGGCCGGTTGGGGGGAGTCTACGGCCTCCGCGCCGACGGGACGGAATTCCCCTTGGAAATCTCGCTCTCGAAGGGAACCATCGGCGAAGACCAGTTCTATATCTTAATCTTGCGGGACATCACCGAGCGCAAGCGGACGGAGGAGGTGCTACGACGAAGCGAGGAGCGGTTTAAAACCATATTCGATCAAGCGCCCATGGGCATTGCGTTGATCAATTCATTGACGGGGCATATCTGTGCGGTGAATGCTAGGTTTGCCCATATTGCAGGTCGAACCGTAGAAGAAATGACCCGCATCGACTGGATGAGCATCACGCATCCGGACGATGTGCAGAAGGATTTGGATAATATGGCGCTGTTGAATGCCGGGAAAATAACCGGATTCCAGATGGAAAAACGTTATCTTCTTCCTGCCGGCGGTGTCGTGTGGATCAATATGACGATCGCTCCGGTGACGGTCGAGGACAAAACACATCCGTGTCACCTCTGCATGATCGAGGACATCACCGAGCGGAAGCGAGTCGAGGAAGCGCTCCTCCGGGAACGCCTCAAACTGCAGTCCATCCTGGAATCGGCCTCGGACGGCATTCACGTCCTCGACGAGACAGGCAATGTCGTGCTCGTGAATCGCGCGTTTTGCGAAATGTTGGGCTACTCCGTTGAAGAGGCCCTTCGTCTGAACGTCGCCGATTGGGATGTTCAGTGGACCCGGGAAGAGTTGCGCGCCAAACTGGCCGCGTTCGTGAATCAGCGCCGGACGTTCGAAACCCGCCACCGACGACGCGACGGCACCATTCTCGAGGTCGAGGTCAGCGCCACCGACTTGTCGATCGAAGGCAAGCGGTTCATCTACGCCGCGTCCCGCGACATCATGGCCCGCAAAGCCTTGGAGGGGAAAGCTCAGCAGGCCAACGAGCAGATGACCGCGATGATCCAGTCTTCCCCCATGGCGATTACCGTGTTGGATGCGGAGGGGAAGGTGCGGGTTTGGAACCAGGCTGCGGAACTCATCTTCGGATGGTCCTCGGATGAGGTGCTGGGCGGCCCCCTCCCCACGGTTCCGGAAGAGAAGCGGGACGAGCACCGCCGGATCTGTGAGCGCGCGTTGCTCGACGAAGCGGTCACCGGCCTCGAAGTCGTGCGCCGACGGAAGGACGGCTCCCCGGTCACGATCAGCCTTTCGACCGCGCCCCTGCGGAACGCCAAGGGCCGCATCATCGGCATCATGGGGGTCATGGCCGATATCACCGAACGCAAGCAGATGGAACAGCACGCGGGGCGGATCGAACGGCTGGCCGCCCTCGGGCAGCTCCTCGGCGGCATCGCGCACGAAATCAAGAACCCCCTCTTTGTCCTGGCCGGCCGCGTGCAACTCTTGAAAGAGAAGCTGGCGGCGCAAGACTACGACGCCCTGCCGTCCGACCTGGAAAAGATCGAAGAGGCGGCGAAGCGCATCGCCCATGTCTCGGAGCGGTTTCTCACCCTGACCAGGCCTGTTCAACCCCTGCGGGCCCAGTGCGACATTCGGGCGATTCTGGACGCGACGCTGGATTTCTTGTCCAATGAGCTCATGAAAAACCAGATACGACTGGTCACCGAGCTGTCGCCGGATCTGCCCGCCATCCAGTCCGATCCGCGCCAGCTCCAGGGGGCATTTCTGAACCTGATCCTCAACGCCATCCAGGCGATGGCCGAACAGGGCCGGGGGACCCTGACGGTCAGCGCACAGCTGTCAGCCGTCGGCGATCCGCCATCAGCGCAGGAACAAGACCGCGAACGGCAATGGATCGAGGTGCGGATTCAGGACGACGGGCCGGGCATTCTCCCGGAGCACCGGCCCAAGCTGTTCGAGCCGTTCTTCAGCACCAAGCCGGCGGGCGAGGGCACGGGGCTGGGGCTCTGGACGGTGCGCACGATCGTCATGGCGCTCGGGGGCACCGTGACCTGCGAGTCCGAGGTGGGTCGGGGCGCGACCTTCATCCTTCGCTTGCCGACCGTCCCGTCCGATCCGACGCCTCAGGCCTAATCCCAGGCAAATTCTACGGAAACCACAATTTCCTTCCTTGAAGGAATCGTGTCTAGTATAAAGATGTGAGAGGCTCTTTGTTCGAGAGGAAGCGCGAGAGAATACGATGGCAACGATCCTGCTGGCCAACGGTGATCTCAAATTCAGCCGCATCCTCGCCGACGTGCTGGCCAGGTATCGCCACGACGTCGTCATCGCCCGGACCGGCGAAGAGGCGCTCCAATCGTTTCAGACGGAATCTCCGGCCCTGGTCCTGCTCGACCTGACCTTGTTGGGCCTGTCGGGCCTCGAAGTTCTCGCCAGCATCCGCGCGCAGGCGCCGCGTTGCCCCGTCCTCCTGATCACCGGCGATATCGGCGTCGACCAGGAAAACCGGGCCCGCGAGATGGGCGTCATCGATGTGCTCAGAAAACGGCTCAAGATGGACGTGATCATGCATGCGGTGAACCGGGTTCTGCAGGATGCCGGGCGCCCGGCCAAGGCCGAGCCGGTCTCCGTCCCGTCGGGCGACGCCGGCAAGACGAAGCCGGCCACCATCCTGCTCGTGGACGACGAACCGGAGATCTGCGAGATGGTGGGCGAGTTTCTCGAGCGGCGCGGCTATCTGGTGCAGGCCGCAACCAACGGCGAGGATGCGCTGAAGCTGGTGCGAAAAAATCCGCCCGACCTCGTGCTGCTCGATATCTACATGCCGGGGCTCAACGGCGTTGAAGTGCTGCGCCGCCTCCAGACCTCGCATCCGGCCGTCGGGGTGATCATGCTCACGGCGAGCCAGGAAGAGCCGCTGCTGAAGACGGCCCTGGCCCTGGGCGCCTTCGACGTCTTGCCCAAACCGGTGGATCTGGATCAGGTCGAGATGGCCGTCATGGTCAAGCTGATGCTCAGCGCGCCGGACTGACGGACCTACCTCCCGTCATCGGGAAGAAACTGCCGCTTCCGCAACAGGGCCAGGATCAGGTCCGCCGCCGGTTCCGACGCGATCCGCGTCGTGTCGATGCGGATGGCCGGGTCGAGCGGCGGCTCGTAAGGTTCCTGCAAGCCCGGCACCGTCGCCGACTCCCCCGCCCGTCCTTTTCGATAGGTCCCTTTCCTGTCCCGCTCCATGCACGTCTCCAAAGGACACTCGACCGCCACTTCCATGAAATGGGGGATCAGTTCTCGCGCCAAGTCCCTATAGGCCCGTTTATTCGCCGTGGCATCGAAGAGCACCGTCACCCCCTGCGCAACCAGTCGGCTGCCCATGACGGCCAGGGCCCGATAGAACAAGTCCCGTTCCTCATGCGTGTAGGTCGGCTCGGGGGTCAAGGTCCGGCGTAAGGCATCCGACTCCAGTACGTCGACGTGCAACCCCAGCGCCTCCAACTTCGACTTGAGCGCCGCGGCGATGGAGCTCTTTCCGGAAGCGGGAAGGCCGGTGAGCCAGACGGCGAACCCAGGCTTACTGGACATGCGAATGGAATGAGTGGTCCGACGGTGTGTGGCGCGAAAAGGAAAAGGCATGAAAGCGGTAATTGCAGGACGCGCATTCGAACGGATAGAGGTAGAACCAGCCGAGCCACCGGTCGGTCGAGCGGCGCCCGATCCGCTTTCCGTATCGGACCCGACAGATCGGGCAGCGGGTCGTGAGAATGGAAATGAGCTTCCGACAATCCATCATCGACGGTTCCCAACGTTTCTCCGAATGTAGCCCTGCCGTACGAGCAACTACTACTCCGTTTCGAGATCGGTGTGAAGCATTTTGTGAATTGTCACCCGCCCGCTCGTTCCTCGATCCGATCTCAGCTTGTGTAATACCGGTGCACGTCAGCCGGCTCGAACCGGTCGGCCGAGAGTACGTTTTGGATGAAGTTGAACAGGCTGCGCCTCGTCGAAATAGAGAGCTTGGGGTACCAAAGGGGGCTGGCGATGACGAGGCCGCGAAACGCGAAAAACGGGGCGGCGCATTCCGTGACGGCCCGGTCCCCGCTGGCGTCCATATAGTCCTCCCAGAACCGGCGGAACAGGACCTCGAACGGTCCCTGCAACCGGCCCCATCGGCACAACGAAAAAAACAGGTAGTTGATCGTCATCGCGGTCACGTCGTCGGCCGGTTCGCCCCACTCCCCTCGCGAGCGATCCAAGACGCTGAAATCGGCGCCCTTGCGGAAGAGCACGTTCCAGGGATGAAAGTCTCCATGCACCTGCGCCAGCCGGCCGGCCTTGTGGCGCAGGCGCCAGCGCCAGCGGTTGCAGCCCTCTTCGATCGCCCGCAGCAGGGCTTCCGTGATGAAGCCGAAGCGGGTGGGATAGCTGTCCGTCAGGCCCATGATGCATTCGCCGTGGCCGAGCAGCTCCCTGAGCCGCCGCCGGTAGAGCTGTTGGTCTCGATGCTTCGTGCGATGAATCTCGGCCAGGTACCGAGCGAGAGCTCCGGCTCGGTCCCGATCCCCTTTCAACAGACGACCGGTGCGGCTCAGACGTTCCAGATCCTTCTGGTAGCCGGCCCCCTCGGCCCATGCCGTCAGGACGAAAAACTCCTCCGCCGGGGCCACCGAGAAGAGGGCTCCGTCTGTGTCGAAGGCGCCGACGTCCAACGCCGGAACATGACGCGGCAATCGGCCGTAGGAGTCGTAATCCCACAGCAGCGCCTGGGCTCGGTCGGCCATATGTTCGTGGCCGAACGGTCCCGGACGCATCGTCTCGATGACGACGCGTCTGGACGCCAGCCCGTCGTGAAAGGTCAGGCCGACGGGGGCCCCGTAGCCGTACTTCTTGCGCGCCGCGCCAGAGGTTTCCTCTCCGATGGGCCCGAACGCCAGCAACCGCGCCTTCGGTCCGAACCGGCGGCGCAGGTATGTTTCAAGCTTCTCCCGGTGCAAGATCGGCATGGGGAATGAGAGTTGTTAGCTATCAGCATTCAGCTATCAGCTTGCACAGAGGGAAGCAAGTCCTATTCCCCCTGTTCGGCCGCGAAAGCCGACGGGTGATTGCTGAAAGCTATCCCGACTGCCGCATTCGGCTCCATCTGGACCTGGGCCGGTGAGGAATTATGCGCCATCTCAGAACGGCTGATGGCCGACAGCCGATGGCCGATAGTAAGTAACGTACGATCAGATCGGAGACATTGGCATATGCCATCAGCTATCGGCTCTTGTTCTTTCTGTGGCATGGCCTTTGCGTTGATGCCGGGGGGAGCCAGGGTGGAAGTCCGCACGATGTAACGATGATTCGATCACTCATGGGGCAATTTTTGTAGGGGGACCGTATGGACCTGCACATTGAAAGCCGCAACGTCGCGATGACGCCGCGATGGAAGGCCGAAATCGAGCAACGGGTGGCGGATCTGCAAGCCAACCACGAGGATTTGACCCATGCCCGGGTGACGCTGACCAAGAACAAACACCATAAGAAGCTCGATGATGTGGCCGAGGCCCTCGTCGTCGTTACACTGCCGGGGCGGCATACGTGCACCGCGCGGAAGGAAGAGAAAACCTTCGAGGAAGCGATTCGGGCGGCCTTTGCCGCCGTGGCGATCGAGTTGCGGAAGTACCGCGAGAAACGAGCTTCGACCGTCGTCCGCGTCCCGCCCGTGCCGCTGCGCGGCGTGGTCTGCAAACTCTTTCCGCGCGAGGGCTATGGCTTTATCCTCCAAGAAGGCGGGGGCGAGGTCTATTTTCATCGGAATGCCGTGCATGGGTTCACCTTTGAGGAATTGAGCGATGGGCAAGAAGTCGCCTTCAACGTCGAGGCCGGTGACAAAGGTCCCCAAGCCACCACCGTCGAGCCGATCCCGTCCCTCGGGTAAGGGTCTTCCGGAGACGGCGGCGCGCGGCCTGTTGAAATTGCCGGCGTCCGCTCTGGCGCCTTCCGTGGACCTGTCTCGGCTCGGGTACAAGGATACGAGCGAACTGCCGCCGCTGGAGGAGCCGATCGGCCAGGCGCGGGCGGTGGAGGCGCTGGAATTCGGCCTGCGCATGCAGAGCCCTGGCTTCAACGTGTATGTGGCGGGGCCGATCGGCTCGGGCAAATGGTCGATGGCCAAGGACATGGTCAAGCGGCTGGCCCGCCTCGCCCCTCCGGCGCCGGACCTGTGCTACGTCAATAATTTTCAGGACCCGTCGAAGCCGCACTGCCTGTCGTTTCCGGCCGCCCAGGGCCGGGCCTTCAAAGAAGCCATGACCGGCCTGATCGAGGGTCTGCGCCGCGACCTTCCCAAGATTTTCGAAGGCACCACCTACCTGGAAGCCAGAGCCAGAATCTACGAGGAAACCGAGGCCAAAAAAAAGGCCCTCTTCCGGAACCTGACCGACCTGACTGAAGCCCGGGGCTTCGGATTCGAAGAGACGCCGGTCGGCTTCAGCCTCGTGCCGACGCGCGGGGGACAGCCCATCTCCGAGGAGGCGATGGCCAAGCTCTCGGAGCGGGAGCGGGACGACATCGCCGAGAAGCGCAAAACGCTCGACAGCGAGATTCGCGAGTTCCACGTCCGCGTCCATGCGTTGGATCATGAAGCCGAGCAGCGCGTGCGGGAGATGGACCGGGAGGTCGTCAAGAATGCGCTGATCGGCCGGTTCGAGACCTTCCGGCGGGCGTACGGCGGGAAGGCGGCGGTGCTCGACTATCTGGACCGGGTCCATGAGGACATCCTGAACACCTTCAAGGATTTTCTGCGCCAGGAGGCGCCGTCCCTCCCGATCCCCATCCCCGGGCTCGTCGGGGGCCGCCCTCCGGACCTGACCCGCTATAGCGTGAACCTGATCGTGGAACATGAAGCCGAGGGCGGCGCCCCGGTCGTGGACGAGTCCCACCCGACCTACGCCAATCTGGTGGGCAAGATCGAACGCAAGGCCCACTTGGGGGTGGTCTTCACGGACTTCACCGAGATCAAGGCCGGTGCCATCCTGCAGGCTTCCGGCGGCTATCTGATTTTAAGCGCGTTGGATCTGCTCCGGCAGCCCTTTGCCTGGGACGCGTTGAAGCGCGCCATCAAGACCCGGGAGGTCAAGATCGAGGATCCGGGCGAGTTCTTCGGGTTTTCGACCACCGGCCTGAGGCCGCAGCCGGTGCCGGTGGACGTCAAGGTCATCATGGTGGGCCCGCCGATCATTTATCACCTGCTGCAGGCCTATGAAGAAGATTTTCAGAAGATCTTCAAAGTGAAGGCGGACTTCGATGTCGACGTCGAACGGGACGAGCGACAGGACCGATTGTACGGCCGCCTGGTGGCCAAGCTCTGTCGAGACGAAGGGCTTCCCCATTTCAGCGCCGAGGCCGTCGCGGAACTGATTCGAGAGGGCGCCCGGATGGCCGAGCGGTACGACCGGCTGTCCTTGCGCCTGAGCCTCCTGAGCGACGTGGTGCGCGAAGCGGCGTTCTGGGCCGCTCGCGCGGGCCGGACGGTGGCGTCGCGGGGCGATGTCGAGACCGCCGTGGCCAAGAAGCGGCACCGGGCGGACCTGCCGGAGCAGTGGGTCCAGGACGAGATCGAGGAAGGGACGCTCATGGTCGATCTCGCGGGGGCCGTGGTCGGCCAGGTGAACGGGCTCTCCGTGCATCTGCTGGGCGACTATGCCTTCGGACGTCCCTGCCGGATCACCGCCCGAACCTCCGTGGGCACCAAAGGGGTGCTCGACATCCAGCGGGAAGCCGAACTGGCCGGACACATCCACAGCAAGGGGGTGCTGACGTTGGCCGGCTACCTGGCCGGGAAGTTTGCCGGGGCCCATCCCTTTGCGCTCACGGCGACGCTGACGTTCGAGCAGACCTACTCCGAGGTCGAGGGAGACAGCGCCGCGGTCGCCGAACTGGCCGCGATCCTCTCCAGCCTGGCCGACGTCCCGGTGCGCCAGTCGTTGGCGATCACCGGCTCGGTCAACCAACTCGGCGCGATCCAGCCGATCGGCGGCGTGAACGAAAAGATCGAGGGCTTCTTCGCGTCCTGCGAGCGGCGCGGGTTGACCGGCGACCAGGGCGTGATCATTCCCGCCCGCAACGCCAAACACTTGGGCTTGCGCCGCGATGTCGTGCAGGCCGCGGAGGCGGGTCGATTCTCCATTTATGCCGTCCACACGGTGGAGGAAGCGCTGGAACTGCTGACCGGCTTGCCCGCCGGCACCCGCGGCCCGGACGGCCTCTATCCGGCCGATACGCTGTTCGGCAAAGCGGCGCAGCGTCTGGCGGAGATGGCTGAAATCGTGATGGCCTGGGGCGAGCATAACAACAAGGATGAATGCTGAACGATGAACGATGAACGGAAGAATCTCCCGTTCAGCATTCATCATTCAGCATTTTGCATTTCTGCAAGATGACGCCATGCCGATGTATGATTACAAGTGTCTCGATTGCGGCAAAGAGTCGTTGATCATCCTGACGCTGAAGGAGCATGAAAGCGGCCCAGTTGTCTGTCCCTCCTGCGGCAGCAAGAAACTGCAGCAGCTCTACACAAGCTTCATCGCACACACGACCAAGAAAAGCTGAGGCGTCTCCAAGCCGCCTTGCGCCGATCTTCGGATCACCGCCCCATGTTCTTGTTCCGTTGCCACAGCAGGACACCCTGCCGGAGCGGCGCATTCTGCTACAGCACAGGGATTCCTGCCTGTGGTGCAATGCGGCAGGCGTGTCAGTCTTTCTCCGGTTCCCGTCGCGGAGGACTGTAACCGGCGGCGGGACGAGCGAGATAACTCCTTGTGCACAAAGGAAATAGGCGCACTCAGACCTCGGTTTGCCGTCTATCCGCTTGGACATTTCTTGCGAATCGTTCATGGCATCGCAGTTGCAAAGTTATCGAACCAAGATACATGTACAGCCACCAGGGTGCCGGCCCTTGGCGGTGAGCTGGCATGAGGCACTGACAAGTTGCGGTAGGTATTTCAGTCAAAGGAGGCCACTATGAAAGTCAGAGCTCAAGGGTTTACTTCACTCCTCGCGTCCATGGCGATCGCCATGATCGGCTCGACGGTTCCGAGCATGATCGGGCCGACCACGGCGCTGGCGGCCGATGCCCACAAGGTCGAAGTGGTGGTCAAGGACAAGAGTTACAAGGTGACCGGCGCTTCGATGCCGGGCGAGTTGACGAGCATTACGATCCGGAACGAGGATACGATCGAGCACGGCTTCTCCTCCCCGTTGCTCTTCGATGTGCCGGTGCGGATGGACGGCGAAGGGATCTACTTGGTGGGGAAAGGAGTCCGGGCCTATCACATTCGCCCGGGGAAGTCGATCACGCTCTTTTTCACCAAGGGCAGCACCAAGGATGTGGAGACCCAGCGCATCCCCTTCTGGTGCGATATGCACCCGGACATGAAGGGGGAGTTCTTCCTGGTTGAGACGAAGGGCGAGGTCGGCGGCGGCTGAGCCGTCGTATCGCCGGTATCGGGCGGGACGACCGCGGGCCGTGCGATTCACATCGCACGGCCCGCTTGTCAATTGAGGGGGAACCCATGAAGCGCGTATGGATGTTGCTGATCGGCGCGGGGCTCGGTTGGTGGGCGCTGGAGCCGCCCCTCCCCGTCCAGGCCCAAGACCTTGCCGGAGATGCCCACCGGGGCAAGAGTGTCTATGCACAGCATTGCCAGCGCTGTCATGGCGCGGGCGGTTGGGGCGACGGGCCGGACGCGCTGGGGCTAAAAATTCCGCCCGCCAACTTCCACCGGTTCATCACCCAGATGAAGTCGGACGAGCACCTGTTCACGACGATCGAATTCGGGCTGGCCTTGAGCCCCATGCACGGCTGGCGCGGACGCCTGACCGACCAACAAATGGAAGACGCGATCGCCTACGTGCGGGTACTGGCGCAACGGGGGAGGTAAGGCGAGGCTTGTCCCTCACGAAGGCCCTGGCGGTGCGCTATCGGGCGTTGAGGTTCTGGTCTTGGGCGCCGTGATGTCCTTCGATTTCTTGCGCAGCTTCTCCACCAAGGCGGCATAGGACTCGGCGTGGATAATCCGCTCGAACTGGCCGCGATAGTTCCGGACGAGGCTGATGCCGTCCACGATGATGTCGTAGACGACCCAGTCTCCGGCCTTCTCCATCAACCGGTAGTCCATCGGGTAGGAGGTCTTCTCCGACATCAACTTGGTGCGGACTTCCGCGTACGGACCTTCCAGCCGTTCGCCCAAATACTGCACCTGCTCCCCGGCATACCCTTCAATCTTGTCCGCATAGGCGTCCGTCAGGAAGGACTGGAACAGCCGGACGAACTCCTCCCGCTCCGTCTCGTTGAGCTTGGTCCATTGGGCGGCGAGGGAACGCTTTGACATTTCCCTGTCGTCAAAGCGGCCCCAGATGACGGTTTCCAGCAGCTTGCGGCGTTCCTGGTGCCGCGCCGGCTGCTTCATCTCCTTATCGGACAGGATGCGGATGACTTCGTCGATCGTGCCCCTGACCGCCTCGGTCGCCGAGCCGGCTGCGCTCAAGGGAGTTGCATGGCCCAGCCACCATGCCGTCATCGCAACGACAATGATCGCCTGCCAGACTTGTTGTATCACCCGGGTCCGTCTCATGAAGTCGTTCACAGTCCGGGCGCGAGCCCGTAGTTGAGGTAGCCGCGCAGGATGTCGCGTCGTGCGATGATGCCGATGAGCGTTCCCTCCGCATCCACGACCGGCACCCGGATCATCTGGCTGGCGCGGAGCACATGGATCAAGGTGCCCAACTCCGTTTCCTGCCGCACCGAATAGGGATTGGGTGCCATGATGTCGCCGGCCGCCACCTGGCTCCACGCCTGGCCCTTCTCCAGCGAGGCCAGCAGATCGTGCTCACTGACGATGCCGATCAGGCGCTGCCGCTCATCCACAATGGGGACCGCGCCGAACCCCTCGATCATCTGCGACGCCAAGACGTCGGCTTTCGTCTGAACATGGCCGACCTGCACGTCCTTTTCCATGAACCGAGCCACGGTCAGCCGGCTGAATTCGGCCAGTTGCCGGTCCTGGAAACCTTTGATCTGCTTTGCCATCGTGTCCTCCCCTCAGCGATTGTTATGGTGCAGGCGCTACCGCACCTCCAGATGGTTCACCACCTTATCTACATCACCATCTACATCACCACACGCCGGCCACCGACTGCCGGCAGGCCGGACAGGCGGCATCTTTCAACCGGTTCTCGATCATCGTGAGTCCGGCCCGACGGATCACCAGGGTCCGGCAGTTGGGGCAGGAGGTGTCTTCGCCTCCCTCCTCGCACACGTTGCCCAGGTACACAAATTTGAGGCCTGTTTCGAACCCGATCTGCCTGGCGGCCCGGAGCGTCTCCAGCGGGGTGCTCGGGATGTTCGCCATCTTGTAGGTCGGAAAGAAGCGGCTGAGGTGCCAGGGGACGTCGTCGCCCAGGTCCGTCTTGATGAATCCCGCCAGGTCCCGCAGCTCCTGCGCCTCGTCGTTTCGCTCCGGGATCAGCAGCGTCGTCAGCTCGATCCAGACCCCCAGTTGCTTGTAGAGCCGGATCGCGTCCAGAATCGGCCGGAGCGCCGCGCCGCACACCCGCCGGTAATAGCTGTCGCGGAAACTCTTCAGGTCGATGTTGGCCGCATCCAGATAGGGAGCGATCGTGCGCAACGCCTCCGGCATGATAAAGCCGTTGGTCACGAAGAGGTTCTTCAGCCCGGCGGCCTTCGCGGCTTTCGCGGTCTCCAAGGCCAACTCGAAAAAAATCGTCGGCTCCGTGTAAGTGTAGGCCATGCTGGCGCACCGGTTCGCCAGAGCTTCGGCCACGATCGCCTCCGGCGACGCGAACTGGGCCGGTTCCATATCCGGAGGCTGTTCGGCCAGGGGCAGGCAGGAAAAATCACCCGTTTCGGCCGGCCGGCCTTTCGGACTCTGCGAGATCTCCCAGTTCACGCAGAACAAACAACGGAGATTGCACCCGACGGTGGCGATCGAATAGGCCTGCGAGCCGGGGAGGAAGTGGAACAGCGGCTTCTTCTCGATCGGATCGATCTCCCGGGCGATCGTGCGGTTGCCGACCAGCGTGTAGAGCCTGCCGTCGCGATTGACCCGCACCCCGCACGCGCCGCGATGTCCCGGCGCCACCTTGCATAGGTGGGGACAGAGGGTGCACCGGACCCGCTGGCGCTCCTCCCTCTCAAAGAACAACGCTTCCCGCATCACAACCCCCAAAGCGATGAACGCTGAACGAAAGTTCTAAATTTTGAATTCTTAATTGTGAGTTCCCAACTCAACATGCAACATGAAGAATTCAAAACTTCTGCGTCAGCACACCGGATATTTCCCTCTGGCCAGCGCCTGGCAGAAGGGCTCCAGGCCGTCGAGTTCCTCTTGGATGATCCTCCTGATCGCCGGCTGCACCCGCCGGAGAGACGTGCCCCGGGCCGGACTCACCTGCGCCGCCACCAAAGTGGGGCGATCGATCCGATGGCCGATCGTGCTGCCCAGCCACAGGGTCACCTCCCGCAAGCCCGGGACCTGCCGATGGATCCGCAGGGCGATCTCGTGCGTCAAGACGCTGTAGATCTTCCCCACGTGGCTGACGGGGTTCTTGCCGGCGGCCGCCTCCCCGCTCATCGGCCGATTGAGGGCGATCACGCCGCAGACACGGTTGCCCCGGCCGACCTGGCCCGAATCCCCCTGTTCGGCCGAGGTGCCGAGCAGCGACAGGTACATCCCGTCCAGTCCGGCCCTCCGGCGGTCCAATGCGTTCAACATCACATCGATGTGAGGGCCTCCGGACGGGTGCTGGCGCACGTAGGATTGGATCGCGCGCAGGATGCGGGCCTTCAGCCGGAAATACGCGGCTTCGGAGGAAATGAAGGCGGCGAGCAAGGGCATCGCCACCGTAAGCGTGACCGCCCGCTCCCGGCGGAAGGCCATGACCTTGACGTCCTCGCCGGTTTCCGGAAATGCTCCCTTGAACAGGGGCCCGTTGAGGAAATGCTCCACCTCCAGGACCAGTCGCTCGGTCGGCGTGAGGGGCGCGTAGCCGACGGCGGCCGAGGTATCGTTGGCGACGAGCGGGCCCTCGACCGGGTGGAAGATGGCTCCCAGTTCGGGCGAACCGGGTCTCAGTTCGATCTGGTACCGCATGTGTCGGTCTGGGTCGACGTGGCGCAGGTTCTGCTTCAGCCAGCCCCGGGCCGCCCCCGTGACGATCTCTGCCACAGGGATCGTCTTGCGTCCGACTCCCGGCGCGGCCCGGTCCCCGATGACCAGGCGCATCGGCTCCAGCACCCGTCCGCCGCCCATCCGACATTCCACTTGTCCCGCCGCCAACAGCCCCTTGTCGATGTTGTGGTGGAGGATCCTGCCGAACGACTTCAGATAGGCTCGCGACAGCTCCACCGAGATCCGGTCGGCAATCGCGTCGCAGATCGTGTCCGGATGTCCCTTGCCTTTCCGCTCCACAATCTCGACCGATTGGTCCTGGGCCGGGATCGTGGGCGACTCCTGAATCACGATACGATCAGTCATGAAACGCCCTTTCCAGCGAGAAAGCCGTCAGCCGTCGGCCGCAGCTGAACGCCGACAGCTCGGAGCCGACTGCCTCTTTACATAAGCAAAGGCGTGGCCAAGCGTGACCGGGACCGATCTCACCGGAGTCTGAATGAATCTGGTCACTTACAACAGTGCGCCGAGGCCGACTCATGTGGGCCCGCCTCCTCTGAGGAGAATTGCTACAGACCGCCGTGAACGTGAGAGACAAGATGCTACAAGCGCAGGCTTGCGGAACGCGAAGCCGATGATTGAATGTCGGAAAGCGGGGCGCGCCGACGAGGACCTGATGGCACTGCTCTTGCTGTACGTACGCGATGGGACGATTTGCGCTACGTATCGAACCATGAGATTGTTGCGATGGTGAGCGAGCCGGCCATGTCCTTCGAGGAGATTTTTCTGAGCTTTCTGGTCGCGCTGGCGGCCGGGTCGTTGATCGGCCTGGAGCGGGAACAGTCCCGGGCGCTGGACAAGAAACCCAGCATCATCGGCGGCGTCCGCACGTTTCCCCTGATCGCGCTCTCCGGTGCCCTCTCAGCCCTCCTCGCCCATACGGTCGGCGTGTGGGCGATTCTGGGCGCGCTGCTGACGCTCGGATCGTTTTTGGCCATCTCCTATTACCAGGAATGGCATCGGGACGGGGCGCCCGGGATCACGACCCAGGTGGCGGCGCTCATCACCTTTCTCCTGGGCGTCCTGGCGCTTTTGCCGGGATTGCCGCTGGCCACCGGCCAACGGTACCTGTTGATCGTGGCAAGCGCGGCGGTCGTCATGGCGGTGCTCTCCTTCAAGGCGCCGCTCCATCACGCGGTCGAGCGGGTGTCGGAAGCCGACATCTACGCCACGGTCAAGTTCGTCATCCTGGCCCTGGTGGTCCTGCCGCTGCTCCCCAACCGTACGTTCGGGCCCTTGAACGTCCTGAATCCGTTCGAGATCGGCACGATGAGCGTCCTGATCGCCGGGATCAGCTTCCTCGGCTATCTCGCCACGCGCATGATCGGGCCGCAACAGGGCTTGGCCGTCACGGGGATTCTGGGCGGGCTGGTTTCCTCCACGGCCGTGACCGTGAGCCTGGCCCCGCGTGCGAAGGACTCGCCCGCGACCGTCCCGCTGGCTGCGGTGGCAATCCTCACCGCCTCCGCCACCATGTTTGCCCGTATCCTGACGATCGTCGGCATCGTGGACATCGGCCTCGTGCCGACCTTGGCCTGGCCGCTCGGCACGATGACCCTGACGGCCTACGGGTTGGCGGCGGCCTTGTACCTCCGCTCGCGCCGTGAGTTGCCGCACGCGGAGCCGGTGTCTCATCGCAACCCCTTCGAACTGCGCGCCGCGCTCCAATTCGGCCTGTTCTACGCCACGGTGATTTTTCTGTCCAAAGGCGCGCAGGAGTGGCTGGGCGAGGGAGGCCTGTACCTGGCGGGAATCTTGGCCGGCGTGACCGAGGTGGATGCCATCAGTCTTTCGATGGCCCGGTTTCATCTGGACGGGCTGGTCGCCCATATTGCTGCGACCGCCATCACGCTGGCGGCGGTGACCAACACGGTGGTCAAGGCGGGTCTGGCCTGGTGGTTGGGCGGGCGGGCGCTGGCCGCGCCGGTGGCGCTGGGGCTGGGCATCACGCTCGGCGCGGGAGGCGCGGCGTTGATGTTGATCCGCTGAACGCCATTTCCTGCCCGAGCTCCTTCTTTCCGACCTCGTTCATGGCGACATCTTCGGATGTGCTTGTTGCTGTCCATTGCCGTCTTTTGATGGGTCTTTCCATCCGATCCTACCCGCCTGTCGTCACAGTGACCGGACTTGAGCTATCACGGGAAACATCCGAACCTTATAGATAGGGAGAACTGTTGTGTCTGGACATCCTCCGGCCAGCCATGAGACTTCTGAGACAAACCTGCAGTGGCGGCGCCTGCTGGTGGCCGGTGCGGTGGTGTGCGCCTGCGGGTTGGGGCTGGCGCTGATCTACCGCTTTTCACCCGGGGTGTTTTTGAAAGGCGGCTTTAGCCTCGCCACGTCGTTTGGCAAGGCCGGGAAGCGGCCCTCCGGCGCCTCGCAGAACCACTTTTATATTGAGCCCTTGATCATGAATGCGAGGGATGTCGATGCCTCCGCCTTCATGCGGCTGACCCTCACGCTGGAATTGGAGCGTCCCGATGTCGCCGATGATGTGCGGGCCCGCCTGGCGGCGATCGAAAACATCGTCATCGTCACGGCCGCAAGCCAGGACTCCGCGATCCTGCGGAGCGCGGAGGGAAAGGCCCGGCTCCGTGATGTTCTTACGAGGAAGATCAATGCCCTCTTGCCGAACGGCGGAGTACGATCGGTCTATTTCGCCGACTTCCTCATCCGTTAGCCTCCTCCGGCCACCGGCCCGTTTCGTGGCCGTCGCCCCCGCCTTGCAATCGTTCACCGGCTGAGGCCATTATCCCCGACCGTGGCGAACAGGCGGGACAGGGGCGACGATCGGCGGCGAATCCGGCTCTGCTGCCTCTACGCGGCCCTTGTCTGGGTGCTGGCTTTCGGACAGGCCGGAACCGGGTCGGCCTTCGACTGGTTTCCGACCGACCAGGAGATGCAGAAATTCAACCGGAGCTGGAATCCGCTGACCCACGGACCGCTGCTCATTTCCCCGGCCGACTTGCAGGCCAAGGGCCGGTGGCTGTTCTGGTCCTTCGCCTACGGCGAGCTGACCAGCCGCCGCTTCGGCAACTCGCTGGCCGCCACCGGGACCGGCGCGCCGTTTCATCAGGATGTCATCGCGCCGGGCGCGGTGATCTTTTACGGCCTGACCGATCACGTCTCGCTCGGCGTGAGCGCCGCCCTGACCTCCTGGGATTCGGATCGGCTGGCCGGGAGCCGGACCGCCGGGCGGGTGAACGCCACCGGATTGGACGATATCGGACTGATCGTGAAAACGCGCCATCTGGTCCAGGACCCCGACGGTTGGCGACCGTCGGTCGGGACCTACGGCCGCATCTCGCTCCCGGCCAGTCGCTGGACCGGTGTCCATGAGATTCCCGGCGGCTTCGTCCCGATTACGCCCCGCCCCATCACCCGCGCCGGCGCCCTGTCTTTCACCGAAGGCCCCATCGTCCGGAAGAACCTCGAGCCTTTTCGTCTCAACGCCATGGTCATGTACACCTACAGTGCGCCGGGGAGCGAGAGCGGCAAGACCAGCTACTCGGGTGATATTCTCGATGCCCGCGTCGGCCTCGAATATGTGGTCCAGGACAAGCAGGGCTTCGGCTTCATCGTGGACTGGGTCGTCCAAAACGGGTTGCCGTATCGGCTGGACGGCCATGCCATCACGACGGACATCAAGACGTTTACGCTGATCGGCACGGCGGTGGGCGTGGAATATAAATTCACTCCCGAATGGGTGGCGTCCATGGGAGCCCTGTTCACTCTGGCCGGCCGGAACAACGTGGACGCCATCTATCCGGGGTTCTCGATGAAGTATTTCTGGGGCCGCGAATGAAAGCATCGCCGAGAGACGCCACGTTCCCGGCCTGTGGTTGCCATGGACCTGCGACTGTGAAATGATGAGGACAGGAGAGGCCCCATGACCTGCCGCGTTGCCTGTTTCGTCCCTGCCGATGCCCGCCGGTTCGGGCCCGTGACTTGCGCCGACTGCGCAGCCGGCAGTCTCACGGTTTTTTATACCTCCGAAGACAAGCAGACCCACCTCTGCCAGGCCTGTTTCGAATCTCGAACCGCGCAAGGCATGGCGAAAGAAGTCTCCGGATAGGACGTTAGACGGCCTCCGTCGCGGCGACGCCGGGCTGATAGTGCGAATAGACGTAGACCGGCAGAGCCAGGTCGCCGAGGTGCTTCTCGATCAGCGGCTTCACGTCTTTCCAATCCAACCCCCCGACGCCCGTGGCCAGTTTCGGCAGCGCCACGCTCTTGAACCCCTGCGCCTCGATTTCTTTCCGCAGGGCGCGCAGACAGTGATTGACGTTCTCCAGCGTGGCTTTGCCCGGATGGACCCCGTGGCCGGCGGCCGATTCCTGCGTGAAGAGGTTCACGATGCGCACCCCGCCGGCCCCGCCCCAGCTCCAGAGTTCCCCCGGTTTGGGATTGGCCTGCTGGTGGTAGTGCCGCAAATCTTTGTACATGGCCGGCCACCGGTCCCGTAAGGCCAGGGCCAGCCCGGATGCAAAATTGTCATTGGGCGCGACGCCATGGGCGATCGCCTGGGCTTTGGTCAAGAGAATGTCCCCCGTCACTTCCTTGATCATCGGTTCCTCCTCGTTGGTTCAACATGGCGGCCGTCGTCGGCCGTGCGCGACATCCTTGCGGCTACGGTTGCGCCGGGATGGCCGGTGGTCGCATGAGCCCCGCCGGGAGCTTCGTGTCCGCTCCGACGGAAGCCCGATTGAGTTGCGCCTGGGTCAGGCCCGAGGCGCCGGTGAGATCGGCTCCGCTCAGGACCGACCCCTCGAGGGTGGCCCCGCTCAGATCCGCCTCCTGGAGATTCGCGCGGCGCAGGTCGGCCTGCCGGAGATCGGCGCCACGCAGGTTGGCTTTGACCAGATTCGCCCCTTCCAGGACGGCTCCGGCCATGGTCGCCCGTTCGAAGTCGGCTCCGGCGAGGTGGGCCTCCTCCAGCCGGGCGGCCCGCAAATCGGCGGCGCCGAGCCTGGCCCCGAGCAGGACCGCTTGCGGCAAAGAGGCCCCGCGCAGATTGGCGCCGCGCAAGTCCGCCTTGTACAGGATGGCCATCCCCAGATGGGCGTCGCGGAGGTCGGCCTTGACGAGGTCGGCCCCCTCCAGGTTGGCCCTGGCCAAGCCCGCTCCTTGCAACGTTGCTTCGCGCAAGTTGGCATTCGAGAAATCGGCCTCGGACAAGATGGCTCCTTGCAAGTTGGCCTTGACGAGAAGGCTGTCCCGGAATAGCGCCGCAAAGAGATCGGCTTTTTGGAGATTGGCCCCCTGCAGGCTGGCCCCGGCGGCATTGGCGTTCTTGAGATTCGCGGCCGAGAGATCGGCTTTATCCAGGTGCGCTTTGCGGAGATCGGCTTCGATCAGCTCGGCCCCGGACAGATTGGCGTTCTGCAGATTGGCCCCGTAGAGATGGGCGTCGCCCAGGCTGGTTTCACGCAGATCGGCGTTCCGCAGGTCCGCTCCGTACAAGTGCACGCCTTCCATGTAGGCGCCGCGCAAATTGGCCCGCACCAGCGTGGCGCCGAACAGGGCCGTCTCCGCCAACGAGGCCTCTTGAAGATTCGCCCCGCTCACATTGGCCTTGCGGAGGTCGGCGCCGGTCAGGTCGGCCCCGAAGAGATCGGCCTTCTGAAGGTCGGCTCCATAGAGGTCCGCTTCGCTCAGGGTAGCCTCGCGCAAGTCTGCTTCCCGCAGGTCCGTCCCGGAGAGGTCGGCCCGGTCCAGGTTCGCTTCCCGCAGGCGGACGCCTCTTAGTCCGGCCTTGCAGAGGTTCGCGCGTTGTCCGTGCCGATCCTGGATATCCTCAAGCCATCGGGCATGGGCATCGAGCACCAGCGCCAGCGCCTTCCGGCTCGGGTGCTTGTCGCGGAATGGGCCTGAGCAGGCCGCCTCATGGTCCGCCGGAGAAGGGACCGCCGCCGCGCCGGCCACTCCAGGGGGCAACGGCAGGAGCAGAACCGCAACGAACCCTGCCGTGAGCGACTGCATCCATCGATGGCTTGGTTTCACGCGCATCCTTTCATGCCCTAAGGGCGACTGACAAATCTTGGACATACCTAATCTGAGCACTGCAAGAATCTCGCCATCGGTTCGCGTCCTGCTTCGTTCGTCCAACGAAGCAGGCACGGCAATGAATGATGGGTCGGCCTGAATCGAAGATTCGCCGGAGAGCCATCTCGGAGCGAGCATACGCGGCTGAGATCGGAGGAGCAAGACTCCAAGACTCTATGTGCAGGGCATTTCTCCTTCCCCCTCGTCTATGATAGAACTACCGGTCAGCGAGCTGTACGGTCAACAGGAAGAAGGATCCGTTTCCATGGCCAGTCCCGAGTCTTCCGCCGCAGGGAATTTCGTTCGCGACATCGTCGCGCAGGATCGGCAGGCCGGCAAGCACGGCGGGCTGGTCGTGACCCGCTTTCCCCCCG
>SXGU01016471.1_pt1 | contig 30401 bp, 31 predicted proteins | sample 3174531 | NCBI WGS metagenome assembly SXGU01 (sample SAMN11356863, study PRJNA531348) | freshwater metagenome | isolation source: freshwater sample F1-140 | place: China: Fuxian Lake, Yuxi | collected 2017-12-25 | reverse complement strand
CGACCCAATTCCCGTGTAAGCCGAACGGCCTCGGACTTGAACGCATCGGTAAACTGACGTCGTGTGGGTGCTGCCATGCTGACCTCCAATTTCATCATTCTCCCACTTATGGAGGTGTCTGTGAAATCAGGGGAAGCTCACCGACCATTTAGACATACAAGACACCCCTACAACATCTGCCTGAGCACATATCTCTAAAAGCTCACGATTGAAGGGGGAGCGCCTTCTTTTTTTGAAAAAACATGTTCTTAATGAATGCGGAGTTGCCCTCCCCATCGTAGAAGAACGTTTCAACGTCATCATAAAACTGCTTCGTAAAGGAACTGATTCGTCGCAATCCCATTGAAACCAATCCATTCTCAAAAGCTATGAGCTTTACCTTCATAGGTCTTCGGGAAGTCGCGTGGATCAATTTCATGGCAAATGTGCCTGTAGTCAGCATGGGAATTGGGTTTCGAGAAATTTGCAGGGTGCGAAAACCTGAATCACTCATAAATTACCCTTAAAACTAAACTCAATTTCTCCCCTTCCCCTTCTGCCTCTTCTCAAGCACGAACAAGACATCCGCGGAAAAAAATGGAATCACCTTAAACGATCGTAGCACATTGAATCCGGCATCTTCGCATTTACTGACGATGTCGTCGAGCGTTTCCGGGCATGGTGCCGGAACATGTTTTCGCCAGAAAATTGAAAGAATCATTTTCTTCAGTCTTTGAACAGGGTTGTCCAAGCTACAAGAAATAATTGCAACTCGACGGGCCAAGGCGGCGATTTCAACAAGCGCGGCACGCTTGATATCATCAGGTACGCGATGCAAAAATCCAAGAACAATGATACATGCAAATGATTCTCGAGGAAGGCCTGTATTTGTGATATCCGCCTGCACAAAGTCAATTAGGCGATCTGCCGGGTATTCGCCCCTCGCGAGCTCCATCATTTCCGGCGAGATATCGCTTGCGACAATCCGGAATGGAAACACGTGAAGCAGCTTGCCAAGGATGCCGGTACCGCAGGGAATATCGAGCAAACGGTCATCCTCCGACCATGTGTAGCGCGAAAGTTCGCGCGCCAATAACCTATGCTCTCGCCAAGTGGCGAACCGTGCCCAACTCCAATTTGTGGTGTGATAGCGTTTGTATTCCTCCGCCCGCTGGCTGGTTCGATAGGCATTACGCGTTAATTTTTCATATTTTGACAATTGCTGCAATCTGCTCTCCTCATTCAGCATTTTGGTGTTCGCCAGGCTGCAGAATGTAATGGGGACTTAGATAGCTCGCGAAAAATCCACCTTACAGGCAACCTCAAACAATCGCAAGGAATGCGGTAGGCCAATGCTCGATCTACCTATAATAACATCCATCCTACGCTGGATATTGCCCACATTTATAGGTATTTATAGGTGTGGATAATTGAGCTCGCCAGCAATGCCTCGCATAATCAGACCTTACCGTTAGCCATTTCAGCCCAGATGTCGGCAAGGCGTGCAACCTTATCATTGATCAGATACTCAGTAAATACGGTTTTTTTCGCCGCCGCTCCCAGTCGTAGACGAAGCTCCGGGTTAACCAAGAGTTCACGCCATCGCCGCTCAATCGAGTCCACATCGCCTCGATCAACAAGAAATCCATTCTGTCCATCCTTTATGGCCTCGCGTAGCCCCCCCACTCTCGATGCGATAACAGGCTTCCCAAGAGCCATGGCCTCTAGCACTGCACGGCCAAACCCTTCTGCCAGCGAGGGATGAATCATGATATCCATCAAAGCGACCACATCGAGGGCATCCCTGCGCCACCCGGTAAATCTGACATGCTTCTCAAGCCTATTTCTTGAAATGAATTCCTCCAACTCACTTCTATATGGTCGATACTCTTCAAGAACATGATCACCAAGAATATAAAGCCTGACCTGCGGAAAATCAGCCACTATCCTTACCAGGGCCTCAAGCACGAGATGTTGACCTTTGGGACGGTAAAGCTGCCCAAGAACAATGACGTTTATTAATCTCGAATCGATACCAAGCTCCTCACGAACAAGATTCTCCTCTCTGTTCTCAACTGCAGCGATGACGAAGGGATCCAGCCCAATCTTGAGAATGTCAATCTTGCGCCGATATGCGCGCACAAGTCTAGGGTATTTGTCATCCCTATTCTGCTCGCAGAAGAAGAGAATTTTCTTGGCGAGCAAAAACGAAAGCCAATCGATTACCGGGTTGATTAACTCTCCCTTAATATAAAGGAGAGACGGCACCCCAGCCAAACGGCCAGCAACACCAATGCTCATCTGCGCGCGCACACAGTTGGCATAGACGACGTCAATCTGTTTCTCACGAAGGAATCGCGCCAAACTGATGTTGTAGCGAATCAGATCAACAGCCGCCTTCAGCCGGCTCCACAAGCTTGCACGAAACAGAGTCCCACCGTAACGGTGAAGCTGTCCGGGCGGAGGTACGACGACACACTCGACGCGCATCTTTCGAAACTCATCAAGCGCAATACCTTCGATAGGTGAAACAACAATGGGCACGAACTTCGCCTTGTCCAATCGCTCCAGAATCAAACGCTGAGTAAGAAAGTTACCCCCTAAGCCCATGGGATAGGGCTCGTAGAAAAGAACACGTATCCGTGATTTGGATTGCTGCGACATGGACGGAACTCGCTTATCTCTCAGCAGTAGCCGGCCCCGATTGGCGAGGAACCGCTTCCGCACCCAACCAACAAAGTGGAACGGTAAAAACACGTAAGCCCCCACTCCAGGAGACACTTCCAGAGGAGAACTTCTGGCCTTAAGGTTGGCCTGGTACGTGACGGGCGACAACCCCGCTAATGCATCATGAGACCGTTCTTCATTGCAACTTTGCAGCCAGGCTGCGCTGCAACTGAAAGAGATAGAATTTCGCTTTACCACTTTTGTATGTATATCATGGAAAAGCAAAACTTGTCTTAGCCTAGCTCCTAAAAATATTGCAGGATCCAGTAATATACAATCCCACTATACTCATGCATGGCAGATTGAGTAAAATCAAGGGCTCTCGTCGACGGCCAATAGGCCGCCCAGTCGCTATCGTGCACTAACAAGCCCTTAGACGGCGAAGGGATAGGATTACTTCCCTCCGCCTGAAACGCCCAAATTGCACGGCGCATGTGGCTTGGCGAGGTCACGAGAACAAATCTTTCGATTCCTTGCTCCCTCAACATTCGAACCAGATTGACGGCATGCATACGCGTGTTGATGGAACTCGAGTCAAGCACGATTCGCCCGGCAGGCACGCCGGCAATTATCAGTTGGTCGCGAATCACGGATGCCTCAGGACGCCCTAATGGATCAAGCTGACTACCACCTCCTGACACAAAAACAAGGGGGTGATCAAGAAGTTCATAGATCCTGACTCCCTCAAGAACGCGCCACACGCTGGCATCAACCGGAATCTCGATGAGATGCTCCCCGTCCTGGTACCGACGCGTGGCAGCATCTAAGATAACGATGGCTTGAGCGCCAGGGGCATCTTCTCGACGTTCCAAATGGTGAAAACCCCATCCAAGAGGCGCAGCCAACCACATGGCAGTCATTGGAATACTAGACACCGCATAAAGCAGCAGAAGACTCGTGAGCCATCTCCGACCGAAACGACTGGTGCCAGACCTCCATAGCAGCGCGAGCCCGATTGAAAAAGCAACAATCAGGAACACAACCGACCCAGGCAAAAATGCCTTCACAAACTGAAGCACGCTGAGCTCAAACATTTGGCAGCATTGGTAAGTCTAGTCTTCGTAACACGTTAGGCACGATTTTCCGCACACCGAAATCTTCAAGAGCCTTTACTTTTGCTACAGCCTCTACCTCCTCCCAAATGCTTTAGGCCAATGTCGACTCCTGCCCAGCAGCTACGATTGGCAGGCCCATTCGGTAAAGTGCCTGCGGGACAATCTGTGTCTCATCAAAGTCACGGGACGCTTTAACTCGTGAATACTTCCCGAACTTCTCTTGTAAGGACTCATCATCCATTATTGTTTTTATCGCACGGGCTAATGCTTTTGAATCTCGAACGGGAACCAACAGGCCATTCTCCCCATCCTCAACTGCATTGCGGCAATCTTCACTGTCAGTGGTTATAACTGGCTTTCCCATAGCCATTGGCTCTAACAAAGTGCGCGGGTACCCACCCTCCTTGTAAAAGGTTGGAAGCACTGCCAGCTCGGAAATCTCGTACAAACAGCGTACATTCTCCTGGAATCCAAGCCAAACAAAATTGGCCGTCCTCTCCACTTCCCTGATGTAATCTAGCGGCACAGCACCGTAGCTCCCTCTTTCCTCTGGGGCAACGAGAACAAACTTCAGATGCGGGTGGCTGTGATATAGCAGCTGTGCCGCCTCAGAAAACTCACGCACCCCTTTTGCCCAGATTAACCGTGCCACCATGATAACAACTCTCTCGCTCTCGCTCACGCGACAAATTGCCTTCGCCATCCTACTATCTTCGATGCTCACACTACGGATGTCGTATTCCGAGACATCCAGATAATTAGGAGTCAAGACCGTTTTCGACCGAGAAACGAACCCCTGCTCCATGAAAAAAGATAAATCGTTTCCATTCGTAAACCACACGCTATCAGTAATCGCCCCAACGAATTTGTAAAGCCGCGACGTAGCAACACGCACAACTATCCCTCTCCAATCGCTACGACCAAGAAATGCTGTCCCCAAGCCAACGACATGAGAATAGATCCGCGGAACTCGGGCCACCCAGGCAGCAATAGCACCATATGTGTTTTGTTTAGTACAAAAGGTGAATACGACATCAAAGCTCTCTCTGCTAAATAAACGCCAGAGAAGCCAGATATACCTCAGATCCCTTACAACGCTAAAGAATCGATACGCACCCAAATCTTGGCACTGCACTCCTAATGCCTCTATTTGCAGTCGATATGGACCAACTTCACATATGACCGTTATTTCAGAATTGGGTATTGATTTAAATGTTCTAATAATGGCTTTGCAGAACACAACCACCGATAGCCCATCGGGGGCAACAAGCGCAACTTTCACGCGCGTTTCCCCCTTGAACACCATGCGACATCAGAATCTCTACCACTGCCCATAAACGTTACATGAAAACCATGCTTCTCAAGCGCTAAGAAAAGTTGGTCTTTGGGACCGAGGTGCCACTCCAGTCTAACCTCATCAACGCACTCAAAAGCAGAAGACTCTGAATTCAGGATGATGTCGTACTCGCCTCCTTCGCAATCCATTTTCACCAGACTAGACACCCGCAGGCTTTTCGTCACCTCCGAAAATGGCACTGCGGATACCAATGATGAATTACTAGAGCTTTCCCGCCCTCCAAATTCAATGCGATTGAATACGCTCGAGGTTCGCGGAAACATTACCGGAGAAGAGGGCTTGCCAACGACAACGGCTTTGTGTGGCGTGACAATCTGCGCAAAGCCATTGCAGGCAATGTTCCTCCTCAAGAGGTCAAAGGACTCTTCACACGGCTCATATGCATGTACCGTCGATGCCCCGTTCATGGCCGCATAAATGGAATAAACCCCAATATTTGCGCCAACGTCCACGACGGAAGTGCCTGCTTTAATGTATCCGTAATCTCTTCGACAAAATATTAGAAAAACCGTGACAATGTCCGAGTGATCTCGCGATAAATGGAGAACGATGCCATTCCGCAGATGCACCTGATTATGCTTTGGGGGTTGCCGCCGAATATAACAACACAACAGACCTATCGGCTCTCGGAACAACACCATGCATCTTATCGATGCAACCAGATAACCAGGGAAACTCCACAACAAAGCGATTAAGCGCTTCGGCAACCGACCAAGAATCTTCATGTGAATCCTTACCAGAGGTGCGCTATAAAATAAAACATTACCAAGTTACCTCGGCCATAAATCGCAATCCCACCGTTAGCGTTCATTTCTCCAACACCAACAACACCTCCGCAGAAAAAACCACCATCATTGAGCGGACGACTCTGAAACCTGCACCCTCGCACTCCTTGACAATTTCCTTGAGCGGCGCTGGACATGGCGCAGGAGCATAGTCCCGCCGGATGACCGAGAGCACCTTCCTCTTTAACCTTTGCAATGGACTATCCACGCTACATGTCACGATCACAACTCGACGGGATAGGGCTGCAATTTCAGCAAGCGTTGCGCGCTTGATATCCAGCGGCACACGATGCATGCAAAAAGCTCGCGAGGGAATCCAGCATTCGTAATATCCGTTTGCACACAGTCATCCGGACGATCTGCGGGATACTCACCTCTGGCCAACCCCAGCATCTCAAGAGAGATATCGCTTGCAATAATCCGAAATGGAAATGCATGAAGCAACTTTCCAAGAATGCCGGCACCACAAGGTATGTCGAGCAAGCGGTCATCTGCAGACCAGGAGTAGCGCGAAAGTTCACGAGCTAACAGCCGCTGCTCACGCCAAGTTGAGATTCGCGCCCAACTCCAATCCGTGGTGTGATAGCGTTATATTCCTCCGCCCGCTGGCTGGTTCGATAGGCATTACGCGTTTCAGCTTCGTACTGTGATGCTTCCTGCATTTAAATCAGTCCCCCGAGCTCTTCAGTTAATTGGCGAGTGTAATAAGGATTCACATAGGTCGTCGCGGCAATCCGCTTTACAAGCACAGGCCATGGAAGTAACCGCAAAGAATCAAGGGCTGTACGCCAATGCTTAAGCTGTTCTTTAATTATAAAAAAGCTGAGCAATTTTGGCGATGGTGGTGCGGAGTTAGAATAGTACGCCTCAAGAAAGGCCCCCTCAGCCTTCGTATCCGGTCGCAGCCCTAGAAAAAACAGACCGCTGCCCCAGTACAGAATACGATACGTCATGATGAACCGTGCCAGATCCGCTTCGCGGCAAGCAGGCTTCATGCGCCCAGGATCAAGCAAGGAAAGCCCATCCTGGTCATTCATCAGGACATTGCGGATATCAATCCCTTTCAGGGTCGGCACTTCCACCGCGTCCAGCTCCAATCCAGCAAACAAGCCTATGGCCTGACTGATTTCTGCAAGCACAGGACTATGCGCTCTTGACTCGATTCCACGACAGTAGCGTTCAAGCTTTGGGATGGCCTGATCCACCTGAAAAACCGTCTCCTTGGAGTTAACGCGATGAAACCGCCCTAGCGCTGCTCCTAATCTAGCCATTGCAGCTCGCAGCCGATCACGATCTTTGACATACCCAAAACGGCGGCGCAGATCCAAGCGGCGAAAGACGGTCAGGGCTTCGTCACCATCCACCGCATCCGTGACTATTGCATTATAATCAGAAACCTCTCCCCGCAGACGAACCCAAGATACACCCACATCCTTAGAGAGCCACTGATCGAACAGTCGTCGCAGGCTACTCGCCTCATCTTCGGCCATGCGCCGATCAGCGCAGCTGATCGGAAGAATGGTCCTAGAGCCACTGCGTAGGTCCTCCTTGGGAATCTTCACAAATACATTTTCAGTCCCTTGGCTGCTCACCACGCTAAGGCGAAAAATAAAGGAGAAATAGTTAGTTGACAGTGGTCCAATCTTGACATTTGTCAAATCGAACGGCTGGCCAATTACTTTCTCAACCACCAAGCGGGCAAGGCTCAATTGAGCGACACGATTACCTTCTTCTTGACTCATGTGCAATACCACCGCTCCGCCCACATCTGAAAATTCAGCATGAGTTGCAATTTCTCGGCGCCCACGCCCTCATAGCGATAGAACCGCTTCACCTCCGATGCGACTACGGCATCATCAAGCACCCCGACAGCGCGGACACGCTCTCGTGACAAGTACTCCTGCACAAATGGACGCCATGGGCCTCGCATCCACTCATTGAGCGGAATCGTAAAGCCCCGCTTGGGAGCCGACAACACAGGTTCGCTGACCCAACGGCGGAGCACGTGCTTCAAAATGCGCTTCTGCTCTCCATTGTAGTAGAGATATTCCAGCGGAAGACTAAAAGCAAATTCGGCAATGCGATGATCCAGAAATGGATCGCGGCATTCAAGCGATACGGACATAGACGCGCGGTCAACCTTGGTGAGTACATCGTCACACAGAAACGTCTGATAATCGGCGCGCATCATGGAGTCGATCATCTCCGCCTCGCTCGCTGGCTCGGCGCCAACCAGGCGGCTCGCAAGCGCAGTATCAGCAAATAGATCGATGCGGCCAACTCCCATAAGTGCACAGACTTCCCTTGTCAGCCAGCCCTTCTCGTTCATGACACGAAGAAGATCAGACGGTCCTGTTCCACAAACAATTTCCAGGGCCTTTTCCAAGGTGGAGATAAGGCGCGGGTTATCGCGCTGCTCACCCTGACGTTTCACAAACCACGAGAGCAGCGGTTCGTACGGAATCGCGGATACGGCTGACGCCAACGGACGACGAAAGGCCAGCGGAACATTCGACATCTGGCGAAAACGCTCCGCATACGAGGGGTAGCTGGCGTAGCCACAAAACTGTTCGTCTCCGCCATCGGCCGACAATGCAACCTTCACATACTCACGAGCCACCATGGACAACATGGCGGTAGGCATCCCGGAAGAGTCGCCGAACGGCTCGTCGTAGATCTCGGCGAAACGTCTTAACATATTAGCCGCATCAAATGCGTCCAGATACCGAATTTCATGACGGAGGCCCAGCTCGGCAGCAATCCGCGCTGCAACCGGAGCTTCGTCATACCGAGTATCGCTAAAGCCGATAGTGATATGCAGAAGATCAGCCCCGAGTCGCTTCTTCAAGATTGCCGAAAGAAATGTCGAATCGATGCCACCAGAAAGGAATACACCCACGGGAACATCAGAGACGAGCCGATAGGAAAACGCACTCTCTGCAAGCTGCTCAAGCTCTTCCGCTGCGTCATCGAAACTACCAGCGAACGAACCTCGCTCGATTGCATCGATACTCCAATAACGGCGCGTGCTGATGGCCTTATCTATCCCAACACGTAAATAGTGACCAGCTGGCAACTTGTACGTATCAGCAAATACTGTGGTATCGGCAAGCGTATATCCCAGAACAAAAAACTGTCCTAATCCTCGCCGATCAAGCCTTTTTTCGTAGCGGGGATGCGCGTAGAGCGCTCTGAGTTCTGAGCCAAAGATTAACGACTCCCCGCTCTTGGAATAGAAGAGCGGCTTAATGCCAGCCCGATCACGAGCAAGGAGCAGGCACTGCTCTCGCGCATTCCAAACAGCGAAGGCAAACATGCCGACAAACCTGCTTAATGCGTGCTCGATACCCCAACAGTGCACCGCATTTAGAACCACCTCGGTATCCGTGGAGGTGACGAACCGATAACCCTTCGCTGCAAGTTCACGACGAAGCTCTCGGTAGTTGTATACTTCACCGTTGAAAACGATCGCCATCGAGCGATCTGTAGTCCAGATAGGGTTGCGCCCCACATTCGACAAATCGATAATCGACAGACGCCGATGACCGAGTCCGATCATTTGTTCGCAGAAAATGCCCTGATCATCTGGCCCGCGATGGACTAAAGCATCGGTCATGCGATGTATTCCATCAGCATCCACCGGACCATCGAAACTCAACTCGCCGCAAATTCCACACATAATCAATCCCCGATTGCTGCCATTTCAGTCAAGATATCAGCGCAAGCCCCCCGCCAAGAAGACACTTCCCGAGGAGAACTTCTGGCTTCCAGGTTGGCCCGCTAACGACTTATGGGGGCCGCGCTTCGTTATACTGCAGCAACCATTCGGCAGTGATCTCCCGCACCTGATCCAATAGCTCAAACACATAGGCATTGGGCAATTCGGTGCGATAGGTCCGCTTATAGCGATCGATGAAGGCATTCTGATCGGGTTTCCCCGGCTGAATATGCCGCACCTCAATCGTGCGTTCGGCGATGAATTCAGGACCGTTGTCGAGCCGAAGCGCCTTCGGATGGCCGCGCCGAGCCAGGCCACCACCTGTTCGAGGACGCGGATCACACAATCCGCCGGCAGTGATGTATCCACTTCGATGGCCAAGCCTTCTCGCACGCCTTCATCCAGCACATTCAAGGTCCAAACCGTCAGCCCCCATAGAGAGGGTATCGCTCATAAAATCCACGGCCCACACGGCGTTGGGTTGCGGGAGGACCTCCAGAGGCTGGCGCAGCCGAACCGGCAGCCGCTTGTGATTCCACCGGTGGCCGGCATTCCGCAACCGACCCACATATTTCCGGAACCCCCAGCGAGGCTGCGTCTCACTCAAAGTCGTGAGCGCCTCAATAATTGGGGCATCGTGCTGAGCCCAATTGACCACCGGTCGATAGTACGAGGCCCGATTCAGTCCGACGCTCTGGTAGGCCCGCTGAATCGGAAGGTCGCCCTGCAGGACCAGGTGAGGCACAACATCCCGCCGTTCCGTAGGCCTCAGAGTTTTTTGCGATGACATCGTTCAGCGCCGCATTCTCCAAGGCCATGTCGGCCTAGAGGCGTTTCAGCTTGCTGTTCTCCTGCTCTAGCTCCTTGAGCCGTTTGATCTCCGAGTCCTCTAAGCCTCCGTACGTGGCCTTCCATTTGTCGGACGTGGCGGAACTGATGCCGTAGCCCCACCAAATCTCGTTGACGGGGCGGCCGGCAGCAGCCGCTTTCAGCATGCTGACGATCGGGGGCGCGGTGAACTTCGACTGACGCATGAGTACCTCCTGGCTGCTGTTACTTTACCTTAGCTTTGAGCTGCCGTCGCTTCCTGGGGAAACGTCAGCCGACGCATACTAGGACTTGAGTCACAGTGTTTCACCATGAGCGCAAACAAGATAAAAAACCCCGGGCTTATTAATAAATGCAAAAAAGCGCCCTTCAGAGACACAAGTAGAAAGCATAGAACGACTAGCGAAAATGACATTAAAACATGGTCATCTTTCTTTGCCGCCCTCCATGAGTACGCAAAGGCAACCGCGAAAAAGTATACATATGCCACCCCCAACACTGGGTCGATCATAGTATCCAGAGCCACCGACGTGTAGTCGTTGGCTGAAAATTTCGAAAGCACTATGTTCATCGCCAAAGAACTATCCGGAACATACTCGAACGCGTAGACACCCAGAAACCCGAAAGCAGTTGCCGTCACAATAGACATAGCAACAAATTTTAGGGATATGCCACTAATAAATACATATAATAATTTGCGAAAAACGTAGACGGCCATGAGGCCACTAATAATTGCCACGGAAAACGAGGCAAACAGAAACAAAAATTGCGTTACCAACAATATAATTCTCGTGATTTTACTAAAGTATAAATTTGAACATGTCAAAATGAGTGCAGGGATAACCATGAACCAAACAGCAACGGGCTCATTATACCAGCCAGAAGCTCTGAAAAATTGAATCCCGGCAAGCTCGTACAGATAGCTATTCACGAGTACCAGTCCTAGCGAGTAAGGAAAGGAGAAAGTGTTTTCGTCGACTCCAAATTCATTGACTTGCTCAACTGCGCCTTCCGTAATCCTACTCATCTTTCCATCGGTAAATTGCTCAAGATCTATAAAGTGCGCGGGATCTATTCGCTCGTGAAGCACCCAGTCGAGACCAACCATCAACCAAGCCGCGAATCCAAAAAGAGACATTACTGAAGAGGCGACGATGTACACTTTAACTGCGTATCGCTCCTGCTCCTGCCGCCATTGAGATATAATTACCAGACAAATAGGAGTCAGGATGGCATACCCCACAATTGAGGCAAGTCTATTGCCTCCCGCCCCATCACCTCCAGCTCCAAGGCTCAGGGCCAATTGGGAAAGCAATGCAATCGAAAGCCCGACAAGAGATTGGCACGACGGCATTCTAAACATGGACTTGCTCGCCGCTAGCACAAGCACAAGCATGAAAAATCCCGCGATGGATAATGTAGCGGATGGAAACGGTATAAACGTTATCCAAATGTTGAATTGGTGAACGATGATAACCGAAATAAAGACAGCTTGAAAAAGTATGAGCATCGTTATCGGCCCAGAAGGAATGACGCCGTCAAAAAATCAATGGCGAGCTGATACCCATCGTAAGCAACTCTCTTTACAACATAGCACAGCCCTTATCGTCACCACCTTTAATAGAACCAGCGCAAGATTGTCTCTGGGACGATGAGGCTGACCCCCAACTTAACCTTGTACCGCCCCCAGGGAAGACAGCTTAAACGGTGCCTAGCTTCGCCTCTCCTGCCCTGAGCAATGCAAAGCCGTCCCTGCATATAGATAAGCTCGGCGCATATCTTCCTATACCCGGACAGATTGAGAGTTTCAGGTTTTTCACCCAGCTCCTTCACAAACATCTGATATTCTGCCACATGACGCGCTTTTTGCTGTTGCCCAGCATTTTCGCCATGCAGTCGGTAGTACGCCAAGGGCTCCTGGCAACAAGCCATCTTCCATTTCATGGCGAGCCGAACCGCCATGTCGCAATCCCCGATAATATGAAAGCGTGGATCGAACCCTCCCTGCAAACTTTCAAAAGCCGTGCGACGTAAAACAAGCGTCAACAAGCCAACTGGATAGTGCAAAAGCAGATCATTCAAAACCCATCCGGTTGAAATTGCCTTTTCACGAAAAAGCTTGCGAGTTCGCTGCTTTTCTTGGACGACCCAATAATTGCTGCATATAAATCCCACCTCAGGGTCATCAAACAAGGGCATCTGCCGCCGCAGCTTTTCAGGGCGCCACCAGTCATCAACGTCCAGAAACGCAAAAAAATCCCCGCGCGCTTTCTCAATGGCATAGTTGCGCGCCTCATAGAGAAGAGTATGCGTGGGGGCGTAGTAATACTTCAACCGTGAATCGTTATAGCCTTTGAAGATCTCGGCACTTCGGTCTGTGGACTGATTGTCCCAGAAAATTACTTCCCAGTTCTGGTAGGTCTGAGCAAACACACTATCGATCGCTTCCCGCAAATACTTCTCTCCGTTATAGCAATTCATCAACACGCTAACGAGAGGCTCTTGCTTCATTATTGATCCATCATCCATTTAATCGTTTTTTTCAGCCCCAGATCCAGCGCCACCATAGGCTGCCACGCTAAAATCGCCTTGGCCTTGGAAATATCCGCGACCAAATGCATATTTTCACCGGGCCTATAGGCAACCGCCCCGAAATTCGGGATACCTCCACCTACTAAGCGTTGAACCGTTTCAATCATTTGGCGAATGGAAACCGGCTGACCCGATCCAATATTAATAACTTCACCCTTAACAGAAGGGCTCACAAGGGCCGCAAATACTGCCGCAACCGTATCTTCAATGAAGCAAAAATCACGCAATTGCCTCCCCTCCGATGTCGGGAAGGACCGACCTTCCAAGCAGCCAGTAATGATCTGAGGAAGAAAACGCCTTTTATCTTGCCCCGGGCCATAGGTCAGAAATAGCCGCAGTGTTGTTGATGGGAAATTTTCAGTGCGATGAAGCATCTGTAAAAAATGGGTAGCCGCAACCTTTCCCGAAGAGTACGGGGAAATCGGCGCTTCTCGCTGGCTCTCTCGCTGTGGTGAGGGGTTATTACCGTACTCGTCACTGCTACCGATATTAACGAACGCTTGCAATGCGGCGCGGTCCAGAACTTCAACCAGATTGAGTACACCCCTGAAATGTGCGTCGAAAATATTCCGACCTCCTCGAAAAAATAACGTGTGGTCAATATACCCGCCGCAGTTCACCACATACTCAAACGAAGAGTCTCCCAACGCTGCTTTAAGCGAGTCACCATTGGCAAGATCGGCAGCAACATAACGGACTCCAGAAGAAATCCCTTCGCCGCCAGGACGCGGCGTAAGGCTGAGATTGGTCACGTCCCAACCAAGCCCGACAGCATGATTGACGATATGCTGGCCGATGAATCCGCTGCCGCCGACGACTAACAATCGCGCTTTTGCCTGGACCACGCTCCATGCCTCTCGTCAATTATTTCCATGTTCACATGCCTACTCAATTATGTATTGATGGCGCGGCATTGATACGAATCCTCTCCGTTCCGTCCACACTACCCTGCAAAATCTCCCCATCCGCGATCTTTCTCGGAAATTAGTTGGGGGCTTATGGGCCATTCGATCTTAAAACTTGTGTCATTCCATCGCAGGCCGGCCTCCGCGCCTGGGATATAAAACTGTGATACCAGGTAAAATGCCGTGGTGTCATCGACAAGCGTAATGAACCCGTGAGCAAAGTCTCTCGGCACAAACAAGGCCCGGTGATTGTGCTCGGTAAGTTCGACACCAACCCACTCCTTGTATGTGAGAGAGTCGGGCCGCAGATCGATGATGACATCGTAAAGGGCACCCTTGATACAGCGCACCAATTTTGTTTCCTGATGAGGGGCAACCTGATAATGCATGCCCCGCAAGGTGCCCTTGAGCTTATTCGTGGACATGTTGGCCTGCACTACGTCCGACACGAGCCCCTGCTGCTTGAACTCATTCGAGCAATGCGCACGCGCAAAGAACCCACGGTCGTCCTCAATCCTTTTCACATCGACAATAAAAGCACCTTTCAGCTTTGTTTCCTCAAAGATCATGGCGATTTCGCTACCCCAAGAGACATCATGAGCCAAACAACGCTGCGGACGACTATGTCCGCTACCGGGACGCCCTACCTTGCCACCCATTCTAAATTTTCATTGATCCAATTGGATTCACGAAAACCGGTCAGCACCTTCAATCGCATAAAATCCGAGTTGCGAAAATCTACATTCGTGAATTTCATACGTTCCAATCCATCCTTCAGTCCTCGCACGGCCTCAGCCAGATCAACCTGAGGCTGGTAATTCGGAGCAAGTTCACGGAATCTTGCGAAACTTACCCGGTAGGAGCGCTTATCCGGTGCAGCATCTTTATTGACGGATATCTGAACGCCCGGAACAACTTTCGCAACGGCTTCTGCGAGATCCTTGACCTGATAATTCCATTCGTCGCTACCGGCATTAACCGCGAGAAAAGCACCGCCGTTAGCGGCGCTGCGACTGACCGCCCAGTCAATCGCGCGAGCCATATCCTTGATGTGGATCAACGGGCGCCAAGGCGTACCGTCGCTCAGGATTGTAATTTTCCTTACACTCACAGCGGCCGCCACAAAGTCGTTTACCACTAAATCCAGCCGTACCCGCTCACTCATACCACATGCTGTCGCAAACCGCAGACACGTAACAACAAAATCATCGCTGGCCAAACCAGCGATGCCATTTTCGACACCGACTTTTGAGCGAGCATAGGCCGTAAGAGGCTTCAGTTCATCGTCTTCCTTACGGGGACCACCTTCCGCAAATCCGTACACGCTGCAACTGGACGCAAAAACAAACCGCTTAACTCCCGCTTCCCTTGCAAGTCTTGCCAGACGAATGCTGGATTGACAGTTGATATCGTCCGTTACCTGCTCAAAAGTCTTCCCCATTGGATCATTGGATATCGCGGCCAGATGAATAACTGCGTGGACATCCTTCAGAGTTTCGGCTGTGACGTGGCGGACATCAGCGAAAATCTGCCGATTTAAACGCACTTCTGGCAGTACCGTCGCGCCCGTAAGACAGTGAGCGAAGAATCCTATATCCAAACCAATCAATTCGGCATCTGGAAAAGAACCGCGCAGCTGACACACAACAGACGGGCCGATATACCCCATGTTTCCAGTAATCAAAACTCTCATGGAAGAACCTCGCCATTCGTTTCTCGCGACGATGTTAACGACGTAGCGCGCGACTAAAAATAATTGACCTCTGGTCACCTTTCAAAATATGCAACAAATGGCGCATAGGAAAACCGTTCAAGCCGAATTTCTCCAACATCTAAAACCTCTTTCAACGCAGCCGTCTCTCCAGCGAATTTATCGTAGTTAAATTCATCCAGAACCACGATTCCGCCCTTGCAAACTAGCGGCAAGAGATTCTGCAGAGCTATCAGTGTCGGCTTGTAAATATCAAAATCAAGATGCAGCAGTGCTATCGTCATCTCCGGATGAGCCTGAACATACTTAGGAATAGTCTCAACGGCGTCACCTTTAATAACATCGCAACGAGACATGTGTGAGATCGACCTATTAAGATCAAATAAGCTAATTGACTGATTCAAGACATCGAGTGTTCCGAGGGCTCTGAAATCATTTTCGGAAATATCCGAGGGGTCGCGCTTCGTATCTATCGACCTAAAGCCTTCAAAGCTATCAAATCCAACAATTTTCCGGTTGATTGCATAAGGCTCAAGAATGGATGAAAGGTGAGAAAACAGCATGAACGAATTACCTCGATTGACACCGCATTCCACGATATCCCCCGAAAGACCTGTAATACGCTTGAACAACTCAACCCGCACCAGAAAATCCGTAACCGATTGCCGGGATGCGAAAAGGAATGGATTATTCGCAATATCTAGACCATTTACGCTTTCGATGAGTTGCTCTCTTTTTGCGAAATACTCTTTTTCCAGAGGCGTTATGAATCGTCCTAATTGGTCCAATTTGCCCCTCCTCGTCTTTACGAATTACCAAGCCATGGCGCCCGGCCACTCTCCCAAGCCGTCTGCAACGCATCGCGATCACGAATCGTGTCCATACACTGCCAGTAACCAGGATGTTCATGGGCCATCAACTGCCCATCCTTGGCCAAGGTCTCCAACGGCGATTGCTCCAATATCGTAGAATCGTCTTTTAGATAATTAAATACAGCTGGCTCAAAGACAAAAAATCCACCGTTGATCCAGCCCTCGCCAGACTGCGGCTTTTCCTTGAAGTCACACACCTGACCATCGTCAATATGCATACCCCCAAACCGAGCCGAAGGACGCACAGCCGTTACCGTGGCCAAACGTCCATGCGCACGGTGGAAGGCTAGCAACGCAGTGATATCCACATCCGAGACACCATCTCCATAGGTGAGCATGAAGGTTCCACCTGCATGCAGATACGGCTTTAAGCGCAATAGTCGCCCCCCGGTCATAGTGGCAGCACCAGTATCAACCAGCAATACCTTCCAGTTTTCGGCAGTAGGATTGCTGTAATCCACCTGCCCGCTCTTGAGATCCACCGTTAAATCGCTTTGCCGAGCATGATAATTGAGAAAATGGTCTTTAATCGTGTCTCCCTTATAACCTAGCGCCAGCACAAAGTCGTTCAGACCATGACGTTCATAGATCTTCATAATGTGCCAGAGAATAGGCCGACCGCCTATTTCCACCATGGGCTTTGGCTTGACCTGTGTTTCTTCGGAGAGGCGGGTGCCAAGCCCGCCGCAGAGAATAACCGTTCTCATGAAATACCTCGCTTCAATAGATGCCCGGACAGCTTGAATCAGCTCATGCAGGGCTAGCAGAAGACAATATTCTCATCCACCGCGGCAGTTCTGGATCTAAAAAAAAGAATTCATTACGGTCCGGACTCGCAAGCGTACCACGACTCATTGACTGCAACGCGTCAGCCAACTCCGCGGCTGCACTGACGCAACGCACATCGAGCCGGCCTCGCAGAGGACTAAAGTTTAATTCCGTCTCATCCAGCATCACCACCACCGGCAGCCCGGCAAGGTAGGCGTCTACTGCTGCTGAGGTCATGTTGCTCGAATAGGCAATATCGAAATCGCACATGATTTCTCCCAAGGGATCCATGACGATATCGAGATGCAGTGATGGATAATCCTCTGACTCGACTAAGTAGTTCGGATGCGGTTTCACGACATACGTTGCACTCACGGGCATATGCGAAGTCGCCGTCTCAAGCAGTTGCAGCATTTTGATCGTGCCTGACGGCATGTAATCGCCCAGAATTAGTACTCTGAGCGGGCCTTCCTTCGCCCGCCTCAATGAATGGCTTGTCCGAAGATCATTCAGATAGCCATAGCGCAGGGCCTCACATTCAACGATGGCCTCTTTCGGATAATCCGCAGCAAGATACGCATTGACAGCCGCCTTGCCGTTGAGGGCCGTAATGTCTGGTTGCGGCATTGCATGGGGCTCTAATGATTGAATCGTGCGAGGGTCAGCAAAATAGCGCAAGTCCCAGAACCGCACCGTCGAATGCGCCACAGCAATCAATTGGCCATGACCATGTTTGCGCCAAGCATGGATGAATGCCCGTTCCCAGGCCTGGTTCTCACAGAGATATAGGCCCTTGCTCTGATATGGAAGGTCACGCAATGCCACGTCAAAGAGCTCAATCCACAGCAGGTTACTGATGGCAGTCGCGCCACGCATCGAGGCGCACCAGTCACCTCGCATCAGTGGCCACAACAAAACATGGGCTCCCTGAGGGGGGGATACATTCTTAGCTTTACCAAGGCGCCACGAAACACGCGTCAGTTTGAGCCAATGCTTTATTACGCGCCACACAATGCGCCAAGATAGATACATATCAAGAAAGGCATGGAAACCCTGCGCCTGCTGCTGTGAGTTAAATCTCTTCACCCAACTCATCGCGACACGCAGGCTGGAGATAGTATCGTGAGGAGCGTAAAGATGTAGCCAGTTTCCAGAAAACCCACGCTGCACCATAAGGCCCTGCAAACCTTCCCATAATCGCGAGTGGAACCGCCCTTCCCCAGCCAACCTGGAATCCACATTGCAAAAAGGCGAGCAAATGAGCAACGATTTCCCACCGCCAAACCAACCAGCCTTCTTCACCTGTCTACATGGCCAGCGAGTCAGCAAATAGCGCATCAGGCTAATACACGCCGATACCGACAGGGGCAATACGCAATACATGCTTTTGAAGCTCAACCGATGCCGTGACTGCACAGGAAGTCTTTCCCATTCGTAGGCAATGCCCAAACCCTGACAAAACTCACTGAGTACTTCGTGCAAACATTGGCTAGCACTCACCAGCCGAAACTTGCTGGGTCTCTGTTGGGTAACAATTTCCTCCAGGGCCAAGAGGCGAATCGCATCAATGATTGATGGTGACTTCCAAGCGTTCTTTTCAACGAACAACGTCATCCACCAATAGCTCATCGTACCTTCAAATGCGAGGTGATCGATGAGGCGCTTACCATCGATCTGGCTTTCACCTAAATCATGGATCCATGCCAGATATTTACGGCGCAACCGCTCGTCGTGAGCCTCAACATACTGAAAAAGAGAATGCGCAGAGGTCCTTTCCGAGTAACCATTCCAACTATAGACCAACCCGGAATGCTTGGACACATCCGAGCTGGAATCCAAAAGAGTAAAAGAAATATTCGTCAAAATTTCAGTCAATGCAGGCCCCAGGAATCTGGTTATAATCTAACCCATCAATGGCGGCCCGCCCCATGGCCAGAATGGCCTCGTGCGCGCTACCGCCAATGTGGGGAGTCGCGAGAAAGTTTGGTAGTGCCAGTAATTCTTGATCCTGAGGTGGCTCTACTGAGAAAACATCAAACGCCGCAGCGGCCAAGCACTTGCGCTGCAACATCTGCTTCAATGCCGCCTCATCGACCAATCCACCGCGGGCAGCATTGATCAATATTGCTGTAGATTTCAGCATGGCAAGCCTCTGCGCATCAAGCATGCCACAAGTACTGTCATCCAGAGGAACATGCAAGGTCACGATATCTGATCGTGCCAAGAGCGTTTCAAGGCTTACCGCTTCGACACCGTAGGCCGCATAGAAGTCGGGATAGTCCCGAATATCGTACACTAAAACCTGACAACCGAACGGCTGCAGCAGGGGCACCAGATCCTTGCCAACGTGGCCGCAACCGATAATACCGACGATTCGTCCGGTCAGATAGCCCCCGACATGTTGACGCCAGGTACCTGAAAGAACTTCTCGATGAGCTGCCGGCACGTGGCGCAACATAGCGATGGCAAACGAAATGACCAACTCGGATACTGAGCGGCGGTTAACCCCGCCGGTCCAGCCCAGGCGCTTACCATGATCGCGCATGGCCGCCATATCAATCATGTCCAATCCAACACCGTATTTACTGATGACTTTCAACTCTGGCAGACGGGACAACACCGACTCATCAATAATTTCTAAAGCGGTAATGGCCTTGTCATGTCCCCTCAAAAACTCAACCAAAGTATCGCCCTTCAACTGGAGGCATGCATCGTTGAAGGTGACTTGCTGATAGCGCGACAATAGCTCAGCGCGGAGAATGGGATTATTGGAAAATGAGCGGGAGCACACCGCAACTCTGACGGCAGCATTCATCCCGTAGTCTCCGCGAAAAACGCAGCACATTGCGCATGAAAAATGTCGTCCAGTGAAACATCGACCCCCTGAATTACCGCCTGATCGCCCACTGGAAAGATCAAGCAGAGCATCGCACTCGTATTTTTCTTGTCTTTCATGAGCGCGGAAAGCATACCATCGAGAGAGATCGGGACTCCAGCAAACTTTGCATAGTTTTTACGCAGGACAGGGTGCATCCGATGGTAGTGCGCTCCCGGCAATAGCCCACGCTTCACCGCAATATAATTAGCCATATCCATGCCCATTGTTACTGCGATACCGTGCGGCACGCCAAAATCCGTGGCCGATTCGATCGCGTGGCCAAAGCTATGACCATAATTAAAGATGTTGCGCGGCCCCTTGTCGAACTCATCGATCTCGATGAAACGCTGTTTGATGAGCAATGCGGCACGAAGATATGCCAAGAGTACAGCTCGATCATCGAGCAACGCCTCGTAATCGGCTGCAAGCCGATCAAAGGCCGCAGCGCCCTCGATGGCATGCACTTTCAGAATCTCACCTATCCCGGAATGGAGGTCCTTATCCTCAATGGTATCCAGGAAAGCGGTGCACACGAAAATCTCATTCGGAGGATTAAATGTACCGAGGATGTTCTTTGTCGCACCGAGGTTTATCGAGCTCTTCGAGCCAATGCAAGAATCCGCCTGCGCCAGCAAGGTCGTCGGCACGAACTTCCACATCACACCACGCATCAGGGTACTGGCAATGAAACAAGTAATGTCCTGAATGATGCCACCGCCGATGGCGACTAGGACATGATCGCGACGCACTTTATTGGCAACTAACCGCTCGATGACCGGGATGACCTGCTCAATAGACTTATTTCTCTCGGTCGCCTCGATCACTACCGCATGGGGATGCGTCAATACAGCCCCTAGCCTCTCACCATAGAGCCTGGCAACGTTGGCATCCAGAAGGAAATGCGGCTGCCCTGCAAGTAGCTGTCGTTCATCTGGCAGGGATTCCAGAAATGCGACGGAATATGGCCCCTTGTGGGACTGGATCACAAGGCCATCAGGCACGACTGAAGCCTCCGTCGATGGCAATGTTCTGTCCGGTGATGTACGTGTTACTGGGGCTCCCAAGCCACATAACAAACCTGGCGATCTCATCAACCCCTGCCATTCGACGAACAGGAACAGTAGACATAAGCCGTTGAACCTCTTCCTCTCCCAGGACACGGTGAGTCAGCTCAGTATCAGTAAAACCTGGCGCGACGCAATTTGCGAGGATACCGTCAGCGCCGTGCTCAATAGCGAGAGCAAGCGTGAGACCATCAAGAGCAAATTTGCTGGCCGAGTAAGACGCCCGGTATTCCTTGCTGACTTTCCCCCAAATCGAGGATAAGCCGACAATGCGTCCCCAGCCCTTACGCTTCATACCGGGAATGGCAGCCTGACAAAGAAAAAATGGGGCGCCCACGTTGACTTGCTGTATACGAAGAAAATCTTGCAGGGCGATTTCGGCAAATGGCGCGATCTTATTGATGCCCGCGTTGTTCACCAGCACATCGGGCTCGGTCTGACGAATAAAATCAGCGCAAGCGCGTATTTGATCGAGGTCGGTAAAATCGGCGCAAAAATATTCGTGACAAACATCATCACCTGCCACAGCCTCACTGGTCCCGGTCCCAATCACCCATGCGCCTTCAGCGCGAAAAGCCTTGGCTATGGCACAACCGATCCCGCGCGTGGCTCCGGTAACAAACACCTTTTTACCTGCGAGAAGCATGACCATCTCTTCCCTAACCGGATCAGGCACCTGGGTTAATCAGGCGCATGAGATAGGCCCCTACAAGATGATCCAACATCATGTGAACATCTTCAGCAGGACCATATTCCTTGAGTGCAGTCGGGACATGAATACCCTCGTCCGCGATGACCTTCATTTTACCGCCATCGAAAGCGGTAATTGCGACCGTCTTGATGCCAGCAGACTTTGCAAATTCGAACGCATTCACTATGCTCGTGGAGTTTCCAGAGGCCGAAATCCCCACCAACACGTCGCCCGACCTGCCAAACACCCGTAGTTGACGCACAAAGATATCCTGATAACCGAAATCGTTGGCAATGGCAGTAATGATGGCCTGGTTATCGGTCAGACTAATAACACGGAACGGCTTGTCGTAGGAATTTGTCCCGATGGCTAGATCGTTGGCAAAATGGCTGGCCGTCGCCGCACTGCCGCCATTACCGATAAAAAATACCGTGGCACCACGTTCGCGCGCATCGAGCAGCGTTTGAATGAAACGTCCAATCTCAGCGACGTCAATTCCCTTCATCACTTCGGCCAGGTATTGAATGTAAACACCTGCGAATGCAATTGGGTCGCGTGTAAATAATCGGTCAATATTGTTCATAGTGGGCAATCGTCGGGACTGGAAATATTGTAGGCCTGCCGCCAGAGAGGATCGGCATAGTAGATTTTATAGACGAGCTTCATCGTTCTGAGCGCGTCCTCGGATGAACCGCTCTGAATCGGTCGATCATTGATAATGCAGTCGGCAAAATATGAGAGCTCCTCATCCCAAGAGGGATCGCGATTGTAACGGGTCAACTGTTCTTTAGGGTCGCCATTGTCATTATCGTGATCCGCAGTCACCACCATCATCGTCTCAGCTCCGTAGCTCTTGGAACCGGAGAGAATCCCACCGAGGATAATGCTGCCATGCTTCAGATTGATATCAAGGTGGAAGCGGTGACGCCACTGAGTGGCGGAGGAATTGAGCATTCCTACAATACCATCATTGGTGCGCATCAAAGCGTAGGCATTATCTTCGACATCATAGTACCAGTGATCATTGGAGATAAAGCTGTGAACCTCAGTAAACTCACCGGCGAAGAGACGCATGAGATCGACCATGTGAATACCTTGATCAAGGAGAACGCCGCCACCAGCAATGGCCCTTTTCGTGCGCCAGTCGGATTGAGCGAACGTGACGAGTTTAGATTTACCATACACGCCCCGCATGTTGATAATCCGACCAAGTTGATTGGAGCGTATCAGACGCAGCGCGTCCTGAACCGACTCGTGATATCGGTGATTAAAGCCGTACATGAGTTTCAGTCCAGAATGTGTGCGCTCGCAGCGGACAACCCGTACGATATCCTCAACATTGCGTCCCGGCGGCTTCTCGCAGAACACATGCAATCCCCGTTCGAGTCCGGCAACGGTCACTTCAGAAGCAATCTCGTTGGTCAGACAAACGATCAGGACGTCAAGTTTTTCAGACAGCAGGCTCCGGAAATCCCGGCAATAGCGGACACCGTCTGAAAAAACACCTTCGCCTTCGAACATTCGATCGCAGACCGCGACTACCCGCATGTGTCGATTGCGCTCAACGCACGCCTTGCGGCGCCTACCGACTACGCCATAACCTGCGATACCAACGGTCAGTTCATCCATGTTTCGACTTCTCTATGGCAGATTTCCTGCCGATTACCCACGTGTGGGAACTTAGCTGATTATCGGCCAGGAAGCGCTGGAATGCCACCGCGTGGTCTTCATTGGCCAACACGTGGCGCAGAAAGCGATGCCCGTCAAGTAGCCCCGGCTCACGGTCGAGGGCGTTCCGAACGATATCCACATCTAATTGGCCTGGGGTAGTCACCTCCACCTCCTCTAGGCCAGCACGGGCAAAAAGATGCTTGAAGCCATCTACCGACATGAAATTTATATGATGAGGTGGGAAAATGCTATTGGAACGCTCCCACAACATCTGAATATCGAACCCGTCCACACCCAGAGTACTCAGGAAAACGTAGCCACCCGGGCGAACAAGACGGCCGAGCGTACGCACAAAATCCAGAGGGGCATAAACATGCTCCAGCACCTCAAAACAGACGGCCAGATCGGCGTAGTTGTCGTAGCCTTGCACGTTTTCAACGATGTTCTCGATTACGTCAAAACCTTTCGCGCGACATTCGCGCGCCAGGGACTCGGAGGGCTCGACCGCCAGGGATTTCACAGCGGGGAAACGGCGGCGCCACTCGTCGAGAAAAATTCCGTAACCAGCCCCAACATCGATCAAGTGCTCTACGACAATCCCTTTCTTCGCGCAAAGCGCCGCAAGGCGCTCCACGCGTGGGCGGAAAATCTTTTCCCGGCGCGTTTCGGCGACAGCAGGAAAAAAAATGTTTGCCCAGTAACGGGAAGATTCGGAATTCCGGTAAAAGCGCTCGAATGCCCCAATCAAAGGCCGCGGACATTGAAACAAGGTCCCGCAGCCATCACAGCAAGCATAGGAAAAACCGTTCTTGTCGAACTCGTAATGCGCCCCCTCGCCGCCGCAGGCTACGCAGGGAATGGCGGTTCTAGTACTATCACCGAAGCAGAACTCGGCATCCCGGGCGCTCAAATCCAAGTAGCGCTGAAGCAAGTGTGCTGGACGGATGTCGTGCTCTTTCATCACACCGAATAGCGAGCAATGAGAGGGTCACCGGACATCAATGCCACTACTGCCTCCAGCTCCGCAGGTGTATCTACGCCAATTGTCCGCATCTCGGTCAACACCATCCTAATTTTTCCGCCTGTCTCTAAAACTCTGTTCATATCCACCGACTCAATTTTCTCCAAACTGGTCTCAGGTAGCCCATTGAATCGGATCAGTGCCTCACGACGGAAGGCAATGATGCCCACCTGCATGTACATCGGTATATCCTCAAAGCCTCTCCACGGAGAAGGGATCGGCTCCCGTGAAAAATACAGCGCGTCCATTCGCTGATTGACCACCACTTTGGGGTTATTATGATCCAAAAATTCTTCTTTAGTACGAAAACGGGACATGATGTTAACGATTTCGACATCAGGCTCTCTAAAATGTCGGAGCGCTTCGCCAATCACTTCGGGAGTTATTAGCGGCTCGTCGCCTTGCACCATCACTACCACGTCTATCGAAACCCCTCTCTCCGCCTCTATCTTCAGCATCGCTTCAGCCGTTCGGTCAGAAGCTCGGTTATGGGTAGCAGCGGTCATAACCGCCCTACTGCCAATCGTGGCCATATAATCAGCAATCTCTTGATCGCAGGTAGCGACGTATGTTCCGATTAGTTCCTCGCACATCCTTGTTCGGAAGTAACAATGCCCCACCATCGGCACACCGTGAATCTGTGCCAGCGGTTTCCTCGGGAATCGAGTAGCCCCAAGGCGGGCAGGAATAATCGCAATGGCTTTCACGCCTTGATCCCTCTCGTAAAGTTCACGCCCTGCCTGGCGCCGATGTCAAGAATACGGATATCAACACTATAGGCAATAAAGCGATACCCTTCGGCGAGGCTGATCTGAAGTCGTTCCAGATCAGGCTCCACCACATGAATGCCAGCCATCACTCCACTATCCGCGCCAATGCGGAGAATTTCTGCCATGGCGGCAAGAAATTCAGAATGTTCAAACTGCCCTGGGAACCCAAGAGAGCAAGACAAGTCATAGGGCCCAATGAAGAAAGCGTCAACGCCGGGCACCGCCAAGATATCACGGAGATTGCGAATAGCATCTTTGTGCTCAATCATGACGACGACAACCGCGCTGTCGCGCTGCCAAGCCAAATACTCCTGAAATCTCGGGCCGTAGCCTTGGGCACGGGCAAGCCCCACCCCACGATTGCCAGATGGCGCATAGCGTACCGACGCAACAGCCTGTTGCGCATCCATAGCAGAGTTGACCATCGGCACGATAATACCCTGCGCCCCGGCATCCATAACGCGCTTGATCTGGTCGGGGAGGTTCGACGTCAGGCGCACAAGCGGAGCGACTCCGCAAAGATCGATGACCCGAATCAGGTCGCCGGCGGTGTCGATGGCGATAACGCTATGTTCAAGGTCGACCGCCAGCCAGTCAAAACCGGCATTCGCCATGATTTCGGCAATGCCGGGGTGACCGAGTGTGATCCAGGAGCCAAGAGTAGGCTGCCCTGATCGAATTAGCTCCCTAAGTGGCACTTTCTTCACAAATTGCCTCGTTTAAATCGACATCATAGTGACTTCTCTCCTTGAGGCACCCTACGGCTAACGTCACGATGCCATATCTGATTGTAGGTGGACGCAAAGGGGCTATTGTCACACCCTTTCCAGAGCCGCTTTTCTTCCAGCTCCAACCCTGCTGCAATCAGGCACCGCATGGCTCCCTCAGCCTGAGCTCGAAAGTCGTCATTGATTTCGACCAGGATACTTTGAGCATTCTGAAGAACTGCCGTGCCACCATTGAGGATGAGGTGCTCGATTCCATCAACGTCCATCTTAATGTAATCTGGCTTAGGTATTTTAAGCAGCTCTACCGCCTCGCTCATAGACACGCCTATCGTTGAGAACTCAAACGTTTTACAAAGCGGTTGCCCGTCGTAACCATAGGATTTTCCAAAAGTTGACAACGCGCCACCCCACTCCGTGGTTGTCATATTGAGCTTACTGACAGCCAATGCTGCTGAAAGCGGTAACGGGATAATAGTGACCAGCTCTGTGAGTTTATTGAGAAAAATATTGCGGGCCAGCAGTTCCAGGTTGAATATCGACGGCTCGAAAGCAAACACCTTACAGCCTCTACGCTTCGCAGCATAACAGGAATAGAGGCCAACATTCGCACCAATATCCCAGACCACCGTGCCTTGGGGCATGCTATCGATCCAGTCCAGGGTCTCCGGCTCCTTGGTAGAGAAAGTATCGACACGAAACTGGCTGAGCACATTCGGAGCGAGAAAGGTCAAGCTCAAACCTTGGTGCTCAATTGTTCGTGTTCGGCCCATCACATTATTGATAATCTGGCTGTACACATGACGACCAATAAAAGTCTCCCCCATAAAGTCGACCGACAAAACAACGAGCCGCCTTATAGCATTCTTGATGATTGCTTTCAATGAAACGATTACGCTAGAACTCATGCGACAACCCTCCCTAGGAAAGCTGTCCATTCCTTCAACCAGTCGCCATCAAGGCAGAGCGCCTGCCGGAAAAATTCCTTTCTGGCATGAAGAACATCGGCGCTGCCCCACCACTGACCAGGGTCTTTCCAGATGGCATTAATATGTGCTGCCGCAGTCAGCGGGTCGTGAAAAACGATGTGCGCGGAACGGAGAACATCGAGCAACGGAAAAGAAATGGGGTGCCTTTCATACAGATGCTCCGGATAAATCATCACTGTCGGGACACCCGATGCCATCGCTTCCGAAAATGTTGTTTCTGGATACGTACAAACAATCAATTTCGACAGAGAGAAAACACAATCAAGATTTTTCTCTACCTGCACATGCTCCGGACCAAGGATATCTGAATAGCGCTGGCATGTACTCCATCCTTGATTAGGGTACGGCTTAACTCGAAACAATTGCTGGACCTCTTCATCAAGACCTTTATAGAGCTGAGTAACCAGGCTCAAGGACGCCAGACATTGAGCTGCCATCGGGTAGTAATGCGCACGATAAACATAGCGTGGGTATTCGATCCCAATGATGGAGCAATACTTGCGAGACGAAGACGTTGCAACTCGCGGCAGGGCCTTCTTGAAGACGGAAACCAGCTTAGATGGCGGAAGCTGGGTGTGCTTATCATGATAGGGCAAAAACCATGTCGCCTTGCTATCGGCAACGTCTTCCTCAAAATCAAACAACTCCTTATACGCGGGGAAAGAGCCGCCGTGTTCCAGTATCACCAACTTGACGCCTTTGTCCGTTTGCTCAGCCATCCATGCTTTCGCGCTGGCGTTAGTCCAGTGATTATTCGCTGTGACAATCGCTTTCGTATTAATGGATACACTGCTTGCCCACTCACGCAATGCAGGATAACTTTCCACCAGACAATAAGGAATATCCTGTATAAGTGATCGCTTTATAAAGTCTTCAAATGCGGATCTGGCCTGGAAGCTCAAAGGCAGGTCCGGTCGGTCTGGCAAACCAGCACTTGAGGACAACGTATCCCTTAAATGCTTACCCGCCTTAAATTCACAACGAAACAACCGTGGCATTTGGCCAATTGACAAATTCAGGAGAATCAACGAGGGCCAACTAAAATAGGAACTCAAGAAAACGACCCTGTAGTCAAGAAATCGGCTTCCAAGAAATCGATCCACCCACAGAGCCAATCCCGACAACACACTCCGCTGTGTCCCAGAAGCCGAGCCCTGCACATTATTTGACTCGCAACCACTTGAGACCGTCGCTCTGCGAATCAAACATCTACCTGAATGCTCGCTTTCGATAATTCGTCGGCAAAGGGAATAATTCCATTCATCCGAATACGGTGCTTGGGCAATAAACTCCGAATACGAAAATGGGGGAACTGTTACACGAATCTCCTTAGCATCTTCGAGTACAGTTATTTCAATTCCATCACTTTTCTCGAAAGCAATGCGCAGACATTCCCACCGGTCAAAGACAACCGCGACATAAGACATTAGCCAAGGATCTAGCAGTATTTGCCAATAACGAACAGAATGATCGACCTGATGGAACTCATTCAACGACGCAGCAAGACATTCGAGAAGCGAATGGTGAAGAGATTGCAAATAATCATAATCCCGCTTCAGCTTGCCCCGATCATCCCAGTGAAACGGAACAGTCTCATGATTGCGTTGCGCCCAGATATGACGCCGCTCATAAAGCTTGCACCATTCCCCGAGGAACAAGATACTTTCCGTCTTCCCCCATGTGCCCTCAAGTGCCGTAGTCACCAAAAGCTTGCGGTTGAGTGGAAGCATTTCAGAAGCAATGTTCAATAGCGTAGAGAAACCGCGCCTATAAGGCCCACGCTCAACATGGATCGATTTTCTGGCTGCCAGGTGGAAGAGTACCACAATCAACCAACTTCTCAATCCCCTGGAGAAGCAGATAATCATTCCACCTGCGAGAAATAAACTGTGCTCCGAAAGGAAGTCCCTCAGGGCATCTGAACGTTGGAGCAGCAACGGACGGAACATGCCCGAGCGTCCAGATCAAGGACGGGTCAGGCAACTCCTCAATACCCCTTAGCGGAGCAGAACTAGATGTGCTCAGAGATACGACAAAATCGTAAGGTGCAAGAAGCCGATCCAGCTTTATAGAAATGCTTTCCTGCAAACGAAGAGCTGCAAAAAATGTTTCCGAGCCTATAGCTTCACCCGCGGATATCATTTCACTCATGACAGGAGAAATTTGCGAAGACATCTTCGCTTCATTCTTGAAATAATAGGCAAGCGATTTAGCGTAGATGATTGAGTGGGTCTCATGAGTTGCATGCAACTCATCGGGCCAATCGACTTCCTTGACCTCAAAACCCTTTTCGTTACCTATCCTATCGACAAGACCGCTAATTGCCTGCCGTGCGTAGTCTCTCGCGTGACGCCAGGCGTGCGTTCTGACGAAGCCGACACGCCATGGCGACTGCCCGGACTTTGGATAGGCACCGCGGGTATCGACATTTTTATATACAAAGGGATAGTCGGGACCTCTTACTCTGGTGTGGTCCAGAATTGTTCTCAGACTTTTTGCGTGGGCGGCAACGAAACCAATCGTGTCGAGTGAGTCTGTGGTTTTAAGCACCCCGGTACGCGGGATCATCCCAAAAGACGGCTTCATCCCCCAGACACCGCAAAAACTGGCAGGCCGGATAATGGACCCTGCCGTCTGAGACGCGAGTGCGAATGGCACCATACCCGTTGCCACCGCCGCAGCCGACCCGCTCGACGAGGTTCCCGGCGTTCTGGATGAATCATGAGGGTTGAGCGTTTCATTCAGCGCGTGAACTGCAAACTCTGCAGTCACCGTTTTGCCGGCTACAAGCCCGCCCGCAAAAAGAAGCGAATCCACCACCCTCGCGTTGTTGCCGGGCGTGAAGTTTTTCCATATCGGCGAACCCATCTGCGTGGGAAAGAAACTTGTATTAAAGATATCCTTGACACCAAACGGGATACCCTCGATCGCGAGCATGCGTCCACGAGACTTGTATCGTGAGAATACCTGATCAGCCTCCAATTTAAGTCTATCAAGGTCAAAACAGACCCATGCCAAGGTATCGAATTCCTTATCCTCTATTGCCAGAGCCGTAGCATCGGCCATGTCCCTGAATGAGATTGAGCCGGTCTCAATATCCTGAAGCAACTCCGGGATCGACCTCTCCAAAAACAGGCTGCTCGTCATAAGCCGCCCTCATCTCGCTTGATTCGCGGGTCCGGCTGACTTATATGCTTTTGAATGATCTGCTCAATGAAGGGCACGATGCGCTCTGCGTTCGGCCGCTCTTTTGGATGAATTGGCAAATTGATATGTTTTAACTTCTCCAACTTCT
>SXGU01477976.1_pt1 | contig 30403 bp, 23 predicted proteins | sample 3174531 | NCBI WGS metagenome assembly SXGU01 (sample SAMN11356863, study PRJNA531348) | freshwater metagenome | isolation source: freshwater sample F1-140 | place: China: Fuxian Lake, Yuxi | collected 2017-12-25 | reverse complement strand
CGGTGCCGCGATGAACGATCCGCATCACGCGGCCGTCCTTGCCATGCTTGTTCGCAATCCACTTCCGCTCGAAGTCGGTTGTGTTCACCACCCGCGCTCCGGCGTCCCAGAGGCGGATGGCCTCGATGGAATCCGGATCGCGCTCCTCCTTGGCGTATTTGCGGTAGAGATCAGTCTTGCCGCCGTTGAGTGTCAGGTCGGCGAGGAGATAGCGCACTTGCGGATCGCGCCAGATTACTTCGGTCCAGTCGGCGGACTGCGCGCGGGCTTCGCGGACGAGGCCGAGCACCAGCACGGTGGCGAGGAATAGGTGTTTCATGGGATCAGAGTTGAAGTGATCTGGGGTTGACTCAAAGCCGTGGTCAGCGTCCCGCCTTGCTCATGGGCTTCCAGCTCGCCCGGCTGCCATCAATCGCCATCTGGAAGCGCAAAGGTTCAATGACCTGCGCGTCCGAGCCGTCGGGCCGGACGAGCCACACGGGGCGCTTGTCCGCCGGCTTCTCGGAATAGATTTTTACCATCCGCTCCTTGTTGCTCCAGTAACGCTCGTCGGTCTTGCGGAAGGAAATCCACTGGCCGTCGGGCGACCACGCGGTCGGCGTGCAGACGCTCGTGCCGCCGAATTTCGTAAGCTGCCGCTGGCCGGTGCCGTCAACGTTGATGATGAAACCTTCGAGCGCATCACCCACGGGGAACGAATAGACAAGCTGCTTCGAGTCGGGCGACCAGTTCGGGAACGTCGCGCCGACTTTGCTGATTTCCTTCACCACGCGCCGTTTATCCGAGCCGTCGTGATTCATCACGGACACGCTCACGCCGCCCTCGGGAATAATGCTGGTGTAGCAAACGAGTTTGCCATCGGGCGAGAGCGTCGGGTCATGGCCTTCGCCCAGAATCTCCTCGCCGCTGCCATCGGGTTTGATGCTCGCCATTCCTGCTTTCGCGCCGTGCTTGCCGAAGACGATGCGCTCGCCGCGCGGCGTCTTCTGCCAGCTCGGCATGTAGCAAACGTCGGGCGTGCGATTGAGCCGGCGCAGTTTCGAGCCGGCGGCGTGGTTGAAGAACTACGTGGCGACCTATCTCGAGCGGGATGTGCGACAGTCGCTGAAAGTACAGGATCTGGCTGCTTTCCAGCGGTTCATCCAGCTCTGCGCGGGGCGGGTGGGGCAAGTGGTGAACCTTACCAGCCTCGGTGCCGATGCGGGCATTTCACGACCGACGGCAGAGGCATGGCTGTCCGTGCTCCAGGCAAGTTTCCTGGTGTTCCTCGTCCGCCCGCACTTTGGAAATCTTTCAAAACGGGTGATCAAGACACCCAAGCTCTACTTTTGCGACTCCGGCCTGGCGTCCTGGCTGGTTGGCATCCGTGAGCCGGGGCATCTCGCGGCGCATCCGCTGCGGGGTGGGTTGTTTGAGAATTGGGTGATCTCGGAGTTGGCCAAGGAGCAGGCGAACCGGGGAGAGAATCCCGCGGTGCATTTCTGGCGCGACAAGGAGGGGCATGAGGTGGATGCCGTGGTGGAGAGCGGTGGCACGCTGCACGGCATCGAGATCAAGGCGGGACGGACGGTGGCAGGGGATTTCTTTGATGGGCTTGATTTCTGGCGGCGCCAAAAGCCCCGATCGGTCATCCGCCCGTGGCTCGTCTATGGAGGCGAGGCCGCACAAACCCGCGAGCGCGGCAGGGTGGTGCCGTGGCAAGAAATCGGGTCGCTGCTGGAGGCCTTGTGAGACCATTGGGCGAAACGAGATGGGAACTCTATGGACCACACCAAGGCCTTTCCTAATAGAGTGTGTGTCCCTCAGTGTCCATTCACCACAGCTGGGATGAATCGGATCGTCACGCAAACAACTCGCGCACGACTTTTCCGGCGACGTCGGTGAGGCGGAAGTCACGGCCTTGGGTGCGGAAGGTAAGGCGTTCGTGGTGGATGCCCACTTGATGCAGGATGGTGGCGTGGATGTCGTGGACGTGGACGGGGTTCTCGACGGTGTGGTAGCCGAATTCGTCAGTCGCTCCGTAGGTCAGGCCGGGTTTCATGCCGCCCCCGGCTAGCCACATGGTGAAGGCGTGTGGGTGATGGTCGCGGCCCCAGGTTTTTCCAGCGACCTGGGCGACGGGTGTGCGGCCGAATTCTCCGCCCCAAATAACGAGAGTGTCGTTCAGCAGGCCGCGTTGTTTGAGGTCGCTGAGCAGCGCGGCGGCGGGTTGGTCGGAGGCGGCGCACTGGCGCTTGTGCTCCTTGTCGATGTCGGTGTGGGAATCCCAGCCGCGGTCGTAGAGCTGGATGAAACGGACGCCGCGCTCGACGAGGCGGCGGGCGAGCAGGCAGTTGCGGGCGAAGGAGGGTTTCGCGGGATCGGCTCCGTAGAATTTGAGGATGTGGTCGGGCTCGTCCTTGAGGTCGGCGAGCGCGGGCACGCTGGCTTGCATGCGAAAGGCGAGTTCGTAGGAGGCGATGCGCGAGGCGATCTCGGGGTCGCCGAGTGCGTCGCTCTGGCGGCGATTCATCCACTGAATCATGTCGAGTTCACGGCGGCGGTCGGCGGGAGTGACGCCCGGCGGATTGTCGAGGTGCAGCACGGGTGCGCCGCTGTTGCGGAAGGGCACGCCGGCATGGCGCGAATCGAGAAAACCGTTGCCCCAAAAGCTCTGGAGCAGCGGCTGGCCGTCGCTGGAGCCGGAAGTGAGGACAATGTAGGCGGGCAGGTCGCTGTTTTCCGAACCGAGGCCGTAGGAAAGCCACGCGCCGAGCGTGGGCCGGTCGCCGAGCAGCGTGCCGCAGTTCATGAAATTGACGGCGGGGTCGTGGACGTTGGTGTCCGTGTGCAGGGAGCGGATGACGGTGAGTTCGTCCGCGACTTTGGAAAGGTGCGGCAGCAGCTCGGAGATGACCGTGCCCGACTGGCCGTGTTGCTGAAACTTGTAGGGCGAGCCTTTCAAACTCGGCGTGCCGCGAATCAGCGCGAACTGCTGGTGATTTTTCAGCAGCTCCGGCGGGATGGTTTTGCCGTCGAGTTCGTTGAGCCTCGGCTTCGGGTCGAAGAGGTCCACGTGCGACGGCCCGCCGGCCATGAAGAGGAAAATGATGCGTTTGGCGCGCGGCGCGAAATTCGGAAATCCCGGCAGGCCGCCGGACGCGAGCGCGTCGGGCTTGAGCAGCGACGCGAGCGCGAGCGCACCGAGACCGCCGGCGGAGCGTCCGAGGAAGGCACGGCGGGTGAGCGAGGTCTGGAAAGCAGCGGCCGGCGTCATGGTCGGGTGAGGGTTTCGTCGAGGTTCAGGAGCACGGTGGCGAGTCGGGTCCACGCGGCGGGCAGGTCGTTCGCATAGCGTTGGGTTTGCTCCTCAATGAATGCGAGAAAGCGCGCGCGCTCGTCGGCGGCGGGCTTGCGGCCAAGACCGAGACGGAAGGCTAGTTCCAGGCGTGCGGCGTTGTTTTCCGGCGCTTCGGAAAGGATGCGCCGGGCGAATGCGCGGGCCGCTTCCACGAAGATCTGATCATTCAGCGTCACGAGCGCCTGGGTCGGGAGATTCGCGGTGTTGCGCCGCGCGGTGCAGACGGCGCGGGCCGGGGCGTCGAGCAATTCCATCGTCGGGTGCAGAGCCATGCGTCGCCAGTAAATGAAGAGGCTTTTGCGGTGAAGGTCCTCGCCGCTGCTATCGGTCCATTTTCCCGGCAGGTCACGGTCCTCCCAGTAGCTATCAGGCTGCGGCGGGAAGACGCTGCGACCGTTCCCGCCAGGCTTCAATAGACCCCCCAGCGCAAGCGCCTGATCCCGGATTTGTTCAGCGGGCAGACGCACCCGCGTCATGAACGCAAGTAAGCGATTCCGCGGATCGCGCGCGGCGAGCGGCGGCGGAATGCGGGCCGACTGGCGATACGTCGCGGATGTCACAATGAGACGGTGCATTGCCTTCATGTTCCAGCCGGAGGCGACAAACTCGCTCGCGAGCCAGTCGAGCAATTCGGGGTGCGTCGGCGACTCGCCTTGCAGGCCGAAATCCGCCGGCGTGCGCACGAGGCCGTGGCCAAAGTAGCCCTGCCAGAAACGGTTCACGACGACTCGTGCGACGAGCGGATTTTTTCCATTCACCAGCCAGCGCGCGAACTCCAGCCGGTTGCTCGGCTGCACCGTTTCACCGAGAAGAAACGCTGGCACTCCCGGCGATACTTTCTCGCCGCGAGTCAGAAAATTTCCCCGCACATGAATGAACGTCTCGCGTGGTTGGGCGCGCTCTTTCATCACCGGCACCGACACCGTTTTCTTGTCCGGCAATGCAACTGTCGAATACGGGCCGTCTTGGCTGAAGGCCTCGCCCGAGTGCTCGATGTTATTGAACAGCGCGAAGAGCCGGAAGTATTCCGCCTGCGAGAACGGATCGAATTTGTGATCGTGACATTCCGCGCAGCCGACCGTGAGGCCGAGCCAGACGGTGCCCGTGGTGTTCACGCGGTCCACGACTCCCTTCAGCCGGTATTCCTCCACGGGATACGTGTTGCCTTTGGCCTGCGGAGCGTTGCGGTGAAACGCGGACGCGATGCGTTGCCCGGGAGTCGCGTTCGGCAGCATGTCGCCGGCGAGTTGCTCAACGGTGAATTGGTCGAACGGCTGGTTGCCGTGCAGCGCCTCGATCACCCACTCGCGGAACGGCCAGATTTCGTAAGGCTTGTCGTCGGCAAAGCCCCGCGTGTCGGCATAACGCGCCAGATCCAGCCAGTCCTGCGCCCGGCGCTCGGCGTAGTCCCGCGTGGCCATAAGCCGATCCACCAGCTTCTCGTAGGCATCGGGGGAGGAATCCGCGAGGAAGGCATCCACCTCAGCGACAGTCGGCGGCAGTCCCGTGAGATCGAGCGTCACCCGGCGGATCAGCGTCGTGCGTTCCGCCTCCGGCGAAGGCGAAAGCCCGGCCTGCCCCAGCCGCGCGCGGATGAAGTGATCGATGGGATGGCGGCCTTGCGGCACCGCCGGGCGACTGAGCGGAACGAACGCCCAGTGCGGTTTATAGCGCGCACCCTCGGCGATCCAACGCCCGAGCAAGTCCCGCTGCGCGGACGTCAGCATCTTGTGGCTCTTCGGCGGCGGCATGATGTCGTCCTTGTCCGTCGCATTGATCCGCGCCCATAGTTCGCTGCCTTTGAGGTCACCCGGCTTGATGACCACCGCCCCGCTCTCGCCTTTGCCGAAAGCCCCCTCCGCCGTATCCAGCCGCAACTCCCCCTTGCGCTTCTGCGCATCGAAGCCGTGGCACGCGAAACATTTCTCCGCGAGGATCGGCCGGATGTCCTGGTGAAAGGACAACGGCGCCGACGAACGCTTTTCTCCATCAAGGTCCCGGGGCGTTTCGTCGGCATAGGTGCGCGCCCAGGCGAGAAGAAAAAGGATGAAAGTGCGTGATTTCATCGGCTGCGTCCTTGCCGCGAGTCGTCGAGCGGGCCGCTCTGGCGCAAGTCCTGGAGCACCGCGGGCCTGCAGCTGATCCACGGCCTGGAATCGCATCGGCACGTCATTAACTGATAATCGATAGATGGCATGGGAGCTGGTTGAGATGCGACGCGATAGTTAGGCGGGCCATCAGTGTTCTGCAAAGGAAAAAGTAATTTCGATCGCTCAAGCCGGCGGAGCGTGCGTCGCCAGTCACCCACGTAGTCCAAGCAATCCACCAGCAGATCAAGTTGGCCTTGGATGTGCATGCCGGGGACCTCATCCGGCCGGAGATTTCCCAAAGTCTTGTCGCCAGTTGAACGTTGCCCATCGTCGCCGACCTGCAGCTCCCACCGACGCCCGGAGTGGAGCCCGGATGGTGTCTTCGTCGTCACTGTTTCGCAGGCAAATTCTCGGGAGCGAGGGATCAACCTGCGCTCACAACAACTCCCGTATTCCGCTTGTCGGACCGTCCGCATCACAGCAAGCTCTCAAGGAATGAACCACGCCGAGATATCTGAACAGTTTAACCGTGAAACCACGAATAGTGATACCGCGACCTTCCCCGATTCGGCAAACTCGTCCCCTAGCAGACTCGCGTTGATGCGACGTCGTTCCTTTCTGATTCTCTATTTCGCCGTCATGACGACGTCTGCCTGTACGACCACCCGCTATCAGTCCGACTTCCCGGACAAATTCCGGGTGTATTTCGGCACGTATTCGGGCAAAGGAAGTCAAGGAATCTACCAGTGCGAATTGAGCCTTAAGGACGGCTCACTTTCGCCCGCATCGCTGGCAGCCGAATCCAGTGACCCATCCTTTCTAGCTTTTCATCCGAGCAAAGAGTACCTCTACGCCGTAAACGAGAACACTGCCCGGATCAGCGCCTTTGCCATCGACAGAGCCAGCGGCAACCTGACTTTCCTGAACTCGCAGCCGTCTCAGGGTGGCGCCCCGTGCCATTTGGTCGTCGACTCGGCTGGCCGCAACGTCCTCGCCGCCAACTACAGTGGAGGTAGTTGCATCTCGATCCCGCTCGAACCTAATGGCCAGCTCAGTTCCCGTTCATCGTTCCAGCAACATCGAGGGATTAAGAAGAACGGCCATTCGATCCACCTCGACCAGGCCAATCGATATGCCCTCTGTTGCGATCTAGGCTTGGATCAAGTTGTTATTTATGCCTTCGACCCCAACCGTGGGACGTTGACCCCTCATGGCGCATTTGACACGCCCAAGGGTACAGGGCCGCGCCATTTTGCGTGGTCACCGGATGGCAAACGGGCCTATATCAACGGCGAGGCAAATTTGACCCTGATCGTCTGTGACTACGACGCCGCCAAGGGCACGCTGAAACAGCGCCAAGTACTTTCCACCTTGCCCAATGGGATTGTCCGCCAGGGTGGCAGCACCGCCGAGACTGTGGTGGATCCCTCCGGAAAATTTGTCTACGTCTCCAACCGAGACCCGTATCACTCGATTGCCATTTTTTCCATTGATCCTTCCTCCGGAGAAGTTCGAGCCGTCGGCCATCAAAACGCTGGAATTAAAACACCTCGCAATTTTGCGATTGAACCTTCCGGACAATATATGCTCGTCGCGAATCAAAGCGGCGGTGACGTGATCGTATTCCGAATTGATCCAGCGACGGGCAATCTGACTCCAACGGGTCATGGGGTGAAAGTTCCCAACCCCGTCTGTGTCAGATTCATGGATGCAAGGTGAATCGCAGACGGATGAGCCATTCCAAGATGGGCAAGGCCACCCTCTGGACGGTGGCGCAAGATCAACGTTTCGCGCTGGCCATCTCCGCCCAGTCTGGTTGCGCGGGCGCGGCGCTTTGGAAACGGAACTTTGGCGAGAATATGGAAAAGATGGTAACGCGCTTTCCCAACTGGTTGTGTCGGAATGCGGCGAAGTTCGCGCGTCCCGAGGACGATCTCCCCATGGATCAACACATGTTGCTTGCCTGCATCGCACCGCGTCCCGTTTACGTGGCCAGCGGCGCGGAAGATTTGTGGGCCGACCCGCGCGGGGAATACTTGTCCGCCTATCACGCCAGCGAGGTGTATCGATTTCTTGGGAAGAAAGGCCTCGATTCCGAAGTCTCGCCGCCGGCCGACCAAGTTGTGGCGTCGGGCCACGTGGGCTACCACAACCGCGCCGGCGGTCACTCCGTGGAAATGTTCGACTGGCTGCGGTTCTTGGAATTCGCAGAGCATCACTTTCAGGTGAAACAATGAATCGTTTCCTCATCTTCGTGGCCGTTGCCGCCCTTCTGATTGGGTCCGTTGTCTCGAAGGCAGACGCGCCGGATTGGGCCGCGGACGCCGTCTGGTACCAGGTTTTTCCGGAACGCTTCCGAAATGGCGACCCAACGAATGACCCCACCTCCACGAGTCTCCTGGGAACGTGGCCCAACTTCGTTCCGCCGGGCTGGCGTGTCAGTCCTTGGACGAGCGATTGGTATGAGCTGCAACCGTGGGAACGGGACGGCAAAGGCTTCTATGTTCATGCCCAGTTGCGACGTTATGGGGGTGACCTCCAAGGGATCATCGACAAGCTCGACTACCTGAAGGAACTGGGCGTCAACGCACTCTATCTCAACCCGATCTTCGAATCACCGTCGCTCCATAAGTATGGCGCCGCCATGTTTCAGCATGTGGACAAACATTTCGGTCCCGACCCGGCGGGTGATTTGAAGCTGTTTGCCGCCGAGGATCCGGCCGATCCCGCCACGTGGCGATGGACGGCTGCGGACAAACTGTTTCTCAAATTGATCGAGCAAGCACACCGCCGAAAGATGCGCCTCATCATCGACGGCGTGTTCAACCATGTAGGTGTCCCGTTCTGGGCCTTGCAGCGCGCGAAGCGTGAAGGGCCGGACAGCCGGTTTGCAAAGTGGTTTCACATCACGCGCTGGGACGATCCCGCCACGCCTGCCGATGAGTTCGAATATCGCGGGTGGAGCGGCCTGCAGGATTTGCCGGAACTTGCGCGCGACGAGCACAATCTTCACCCCGACATCCGTGAACATTTTCGCCATGTCGTGCGACGGTGGATGGATCCGAACGGCGATGGTGACCCACGGGATGGAATTGACGGGTGGCGGGTGGATGTTGCCGCCGAGGTGCCGATGGAGTTCTGGAGGGAGTTTCGCGGCTGGGTCAAACGCATCAACCCGGACGCCTACATTACTGGTGAAATCTGGTGGGAAGACTACCGGTCAAACAAACTGCGCAACGCCGCGCCATGGCTTGATCAGGCCTTCGACGGCGTAATGAACTACCGGTTTGCCGACGCCGTGTATCAGTTCTTCAACCAGCCCAAACCGATCCGCGCGACGGAGTTCGGAAACCTGATCTCGGCGGTCCATCGCGATTACGGCTACGGGCCGAGCCTCGGTATGCAGAACCTGTTGGGCTCTCACGATACGGCCCGGATCGGTTCGATGGTGGTCAACCCGGATTATCGTCAGGATCACCAGAGTGGCGTTGCGGAGAATCGCAGCTATTCCGTCGGCTCCCCAAACACCGTCGAGAGGCAACGGTGGAAGCAGATGGTTGCATTCCAGTTTCTCGCGCCGGGCGCCCCATTCATCTACTACGGCGACGAGGTCGGCATGTGGGGCGCAGATGACCCGGACTGCCGCAAACCCATGGTGTGGCCGGATCTCAAATTTGTGGCCGAGCGTGAGCATCCGTTCGGGCAGAGCCGACCAGTGAACACTGTCTCGCCCGATGGCGACCTGCTCGCCTTTCATCGCCGGTTGGCGAAACTGCGCGCCCGCCATGAAGTTCTCCGCACGGGCCAATTTGAGTTCACGTTACTGGACGACGAACGGCGGTTGGTCGCATTCCGCCGGCAAACGGCGGTTACCGGCGCCTCCATCCTGGCGGTATTCAACACCTCGGACAAACCGGCAGTGCTGAAGCCCGGTGACTTGAAACGCGACTCGTTCGCCGGCTGGACGAACTTGTGGACCGGCACGGCGGCATCTTCCGATTCGATTGAAGTTTCCGCGCGTTGGTTCGTGGTCCTTGGCCGAGATTTGCGGTGAGGCATACGCAGAAACACTAACTCACCATGTGGATCCAAAAATGGCAGCGTGACCAGAAGACGGGTGTGGACTCGCGCGTCGCGGCCAAGAGCAAACTCCTGCGAGCAATCCCACTATGGATGGCTTTGGTGCTCCCCGTTTCCGCCAAGGACTGGCCGCAATGGCTCGGACCGCAGCGCGATGCCGTGTGGCGCGAGACCGGCGTCATGGAATCTTTCCCCGCAGGCGGCCCTCCTTTACGTTGGAGGACTCCGATCGGCTCAGGCTATTCCGGTCCGGCGGTCGCGGATGGAAGGGTGTTCGTCATGGATCGCATCAAGGCCGAGGTCGATCCGACCAAGGCCGAACTTCTGAACCAGGCGGACTCACCGATCAACGCCAACTTCGAACGTCGGCTGTTGCCGGGCACAGAGCGGGTGGTTTGCCTGGATGAATCCGACGGCAAGATTCTTTGGACGCACGCCTACGACTGCCCTTACACGACCGTGGGCGACTACGCCATCGGCCCGCGCGTCACGCCGACGGTGAAGGACGGACAAGTTTACACGCTGGGCGCGGAAGGTCATCTCCTCTGCCTCGACGCCAAAACCGGCAAGGTGATCTGGGCGCGTGATTTCCAAGAGGACTTCGGAATCAAAGTGCCGATGTGGGGTTTCGCGGCGCATCCGCTGCTCGACGGTGACCGGTTGATCTGCGTCGCGGGCGGCCAAGGCAAGACCGCGGTGGCGTTCGACCGGAAGACGGGACGCGAACTCTGGCGAGCGCTCGACTCGAAGGAACCCGGCTATTGTCCGCCCACGCTGCTCAACATCGGCGGAAAACGTCAGCTCATCATCTGGCATGGAGAAGCCATCAACGCGCTCAACCCGGAAACGGGTGCTGTTTATTGGAGCGTGCCGTTGCAGGCGACGTTCGGCATGGCCATCGCGCCGCCGGTCGCCGAGGGGAATTCCATTTTCATCATGAGCTACAGCCGCAAGTCGTGGTGCCTGCGCGTGGCGGAGGACGGTCTGTCCGCCGAGGTGGCCTGGCAGGGCAACACTCGCCGCGGCATCGACGGCGCGATGAACCGGCCGTTCATCCAGGACGGTCGCATCTATGGCTGCGGCCACAACGGCCGGTTCCTCTGCGCCCGGCTGGAGGATGGCGAGTGGCTCTGGAACACCTACCAACCCTCGACGGGCGAACGCCCCGCCGATTGGGCCAACGTCTTCATGGTGCAGCACCACGACCGGTTCTTCCTCGCGAACGATCTTGGCGATCTAATCATCGCGAAACTGAGTCCCACCGGTTACACCGAAATCAGCCGCGCGCATCTGATCGATCCGACACACAAGGTTTGGAGTCGTCAGTTGGTCTGGTCCCATCCGGCCTTTGCCAACCGCCATGTCGTTCTCCGCAATGACGCGGAGATCCGATCCTATTCACTCGCGGCACCGGCGCGGTGAAAACTTGAATGCGGGAGCCTTGCTCAGCGTCCTACAATCCCTTGAAGTGCTTTTGCCAATAGATCATGACTCACAGTAACCTCCGCGATATCCGCGAGACCAGCCGGTCACCCCGTGCAGCTTGCAGGGCTGCCTGGATTGCCCTGAGTGTCCTGATACTTTCCGTCCGAACCGCGCTGTCGGCGTCTCCAGACCGGCTCGAGTTCTTCGAACAACGCATCCGGCCGACGCTGGTCAACGAATGCTACGAATGTCACGGGGCGAAGAAGCAGAAGGGCGGACTGCGCGTGGATTTCCGTGACGGACTTCTCAAGGGCGGAGACTCCGGCCCGGCGCTCATCCCGGGCGATGCGAAGAAGAGCCTCTTGGTCCAGAGCATCCGACACGAGGCGCCGGATTCTAGGATGCCGAAGGATCGGCCCCAACTCCCGGATGCCGTCATCGCGGATTTTGTGACGTGGGTGAATCAAGGCGCCGTCGATCCACGCGACCAGCCGCCGACCGCGTCGGTGGCCACGCAGAAGGACAACGTGGGTTGGGCCGCGACGCTCAAAGCGCGCAAAGACTGGTGGAGTTTTCAGCCGGTCCAAAAGCCGGCGGTGCCGAAGGTGAAGAACGCCGCGTGGTCGGACCATCCGGTGGATCGTTTTCTCCTGGCGAAGATGGAAGAACGCGGGCTGCGGCCCTCCCCCGCGGCCAGCCGCGAGTCTTTGCTGCGTCGCGTCACGTTTGCGCTGACGGGACTGCCGCCCACGGTGGACGAGCTTGATGATTTCCGTCGCGACGCTTCACCCGATGCCTATGAGAAGCGAGTGGATCGGCTGCTCGCCTCGCCGCGGTTTGGCGAACGTTGGGCGCGGCACTGGATGGATCTCGTTCGCTACTGCGAATCGCACGGAAGCCAGGGCGACCCGGAACTGCCGATGGCCTGGCGCTACCGGGATTACCTCATTCGCGCCTTCAACGGCGACGTGCCCTACGACCAGTTCGTCCGTGAACACATCGCCGGGGATCTCCTGTCGAACCCGCGTCTCAACCACGCCGACGGCTTGAACGAATCGATGCTCGGCCTGGCGCATCTGCGCATGGTCGAGTTTGGCTACATCCCGGTGGACGCACTGGATGACCAGGTGAAAGTCGTCGACAACCAGATCGATGTCTTCTCCAAGGCCTTTCTTGGGCTCACCGTTTCCTGCGCGCGTTGTCACGATCACAAGTTTGATCCGATCAGCCAGAAGGATTTCTACGCGCTCTACGGCGTCTTCGCCAGCAGTCGTCCGGGTCAAGTGGTGGTGGACGATCCGGCCTTGCGTCGAACGAACCGGGTCGAACTCGCGGAATTGAAAAAGGAGATCCGTGCCGGTCTGGCCGAGGTCTGGGCCAGAGCGGCGGAGAGGCTGGGGACGGAGTTGCTCGAGTTGGCCGCGCGCAATGCGGAGAAGGAACGGGTGACGGCGGAAATTCACCGGCTTTCCCGGGAGATCGCGGAGGTCGAATTCCGGGCGCGTGCGGAGCTGGCCCGACAGCAAGGAGCGGTGTTTTCGAATCAACTGCCCGCACCGCTGGCTCGCTGGAGTTTCGAGGAAGATTTGCGCGATGCCGTCGGCGCCATGCACGGGCGGGCCGAAGGCGGCGCCGTGGTTCGTGGCGGCCGGCTGATCCTGAACGGCACGAACGCGTGGGTCGTCACCGAACCGCTCCCGGTCAGCCTTCGGGAGAAAACGCTCGAAGTCTGGGTGGCTCTGGACGGTTTGGATCAGAAGGGCGGAGGGGCGTTGACGGTGCAGACGCCGGACAGCGAGAACTTCGACTCCATCGTCTTTGGCGAACGGGAACCGGCCCGTTGGATCGCTGGCAGCGATTACTTCCGCCGCACCCAGGACGTCGGCGGTCCGGCCGAGACCGCCAAGCCCGGTGAACTCATCCATCTCGCGGTCGTTTATGGAACAAGCAATTCCATCACGCTTTATCGCAATGGCACCCCCTACGGCAAAAGCTACCAACACGGCACGCTGCAACCGTTCGCCGCGGGCACCGCCCGGGTGGTGCTGGGCAAACGTCATCTGGCCGCGGGCGTCACCGCCCTAGCCGGCGAGCTCGAAGAAGCCCGGCTATACTCCCGCGCCCTCACGCCGGAGGAAGTTTCGGCTTCGTTCCAGGCCGGCGCGATCAGCGTGGATGCGGAAACGCTGGCCAAATCCCTGACGCCGGCGGAGCTCGCGAAACGGTCGACCCTCCGTCAGGAGTTGGATCAGCTCCCGGCAGCCCAGGCCCGGCACCTCGATTCACCGAACAACGTGGAGGCTTGGAATGCGGCGCTGGCGGACGCCGCTACGAACAACGCCAGCCCGCTGCATCCATGGATGAAATTGTCCGGCCTGACCGACAATGCATTTCGAGAAGGTTGGAAGGAGCTCGCAACGTTTTGGCAGAACGAGCTGGCAAGCCGCCGCGAGTTCAACCGGACCAACTTCAGGCCGGGCTGGGACCTGCGTGGAGAGGAAGCGCATCGCTGGTTCATGGCCGGGGCCGGCCCAGGCCAGGGCGCGGGCGATGCCACCGGTGCTCCAATACCAGCAGGCGGGTTTAGCGTTGAGATCACTGGCGACCGGGTGTTGCGCGGGCTTTATCCTGCAGGCGTGTTCAGCCATGCGCTGACCCGGAAACAAAGCGGCGTGTTTACCTCGCCCCGGTTCAAGGTGGATACCGACAGCATCAGCGTGCGCGCGCTCGGCGAGCGCACCATGGCGCGGCTCGTCGTCGAGAACTACGCCATCGGCGGCGGCGGTCTGTATCCGGCCGTGAATTTGAATGGCGACGAGATGAAGTGGCTTCGTCTCGACGCTGCCTACCGCAAAGGCGCCAACGCCTATTTTGAGTTCGTCACCGCCGACGATTCGCCCAACGCGGGTTCCGCCGAAGGAGGGCGCGCTTACTTCGGGGCCGCCGAGGTGGTGTTTCACCACGGTTCCCACCCGCCCAAGGAACTCCTCGTGCCCGCGGCCGTGCTGCTGGCAGGCGACGCGCCCGGGTCGGTGGCCGAGTTGGCCGAACTCTACAGCCGAAGTTTGACGGCTGCCGTCCGACACTGGCGCGAGGGAAAACTCAGCGAGGAAGAATTGGCGTTCCTGGATTACTTCGTCCGCCGGGATCTGCTGCCCGCCTCGCTGCCGCGCCTCCCTCAACTGAAAGAGTCGGTGGCCACCTATCGCCGGTTGGAAGCGGAGATTCCTGTCCCGCGCAGAGCGCCGGGTGTGCATGAGGCCGTCGCCTTCGACCAGCCTCTGTTCGTGCGGGGCCAGATCACCCAGCCGAGTGAAACGGTCCCGCGCCGGTTCCTGGAGATGTTCGACGATCGATCGTTCCAGACGGAGTTGAGCGGCCGGCTGGAACTGGCCGCCAAGGTTGCTAGTCCCACCAATCCCCTGACGGCCCGGGTCATGGTCAACCGCCTCTGGCATCATCTCTTCGGACGCGGCCTGGTCGGGACGGTGGATAACTTCGGCCGGCTCGGCGAAAAACCAACCCATCCGGAACTGCTGGATTATCTCGCGACGCGTTTCATTGAGCGCGGGTGGTCGGTCAAGGAAACGATCCGATTCCTGGCGACCTCGCGGGCGTTTCAACAAACCGCACAGGCTTCCCCCGACGCCCGTCGAATCGACCCGGGCAACGAACTGCTTTCACACGCGCGCGTGCGCCGCCTCGAAGCAGAAGCGATTCGCGATGCGGTGCTCACGGTCTCCGGCCAGTTAGACCTGAAGATGTATGGGCCGGGGGTGAACGTGTATTACGTTGCCAAGACGGAAGGCGGCGGGCCCAAGGGACCGCTCGACGGCGACCGGCGGCGCAGTGTTTACCAGCGCATTCGCCGCAACGCCGCCAACCCATTTCTGGAGGCGTTCGACGCGCCCAAGCCCATGAGCACGCGCGGCAAACGCGACGTCACCAACGTGCCCGCGCAGTCGCTCACCCTGCTGAACGATCCGTTCGTCATCGACCAATCCGCCAAGTGGGCAAAAGCGCTGGTGGCCGACGGCAGAGGACGCGACGAACGGGTGCGAGCCATGTTCGTCCGGGCGCTGGGGCGTGCGGCCACAGCGACGGAACTGGCCGGCAGCCGGGAGTTTCTCGACGAACTGTCGGCGGAACACTCGATCCCGCCGGGCGAGGTCGAGAAGAGCGAACGCGTCTGGCAGGACTTCGCCCAATCACTTTTTTGCCTGAAGGAGTTCATCTATGTCGATTGATCGATCCCGACTCGCCCGGCGTCGCGCGGAACTGATTTCCCGGCGTGACATGCTCGCGAAGTGCTCAACCGGCTTCGGCCTGGTGGCGTTGTCCGGGCTGATGGGCGGAGGCAAAGTCCTCGCTGCCGACGCGGCGGCAGCGAAGCTCAACCCTTTCGCACCGCGTCCGCCGCATTTCCCGCCGAAGGTGAAAAGCGTCATCTTCTGTTTCATGTCCGGCGGCGTGTCGCACGTGGACACCTTCGATCCGAAGCCGCGCTTGAAACGGGATCACGGCAAACCGATGCCCGTGCCGGTGCGGCCCACCATGTTCAATGAGAACGGCAACATCATGGCCAGTCCGTGGGAGTTTCGGAACCACGGCCAATCCGGACTCCCGGTCAGCGATCTGTTCCCCCACATCGGTGCATGCGCGGACGACCTCGCCGTTATCCGTTCCATGACCAGCGTGGCGAACGAACATGCTCAAGGGAACTATTTCATTCACACTGGCTTCTCGCTGGCCGGGTTTCCCAGCGCGGGCGCGTGGACGAGCTACGGCCTGGGCAGCGAAAATCAAAACCTGCCAGGCTTCGTGGTGCTGGCCAGCGGCGGCGCTCCGTTGGGCGGCGTGAATATTTTTGGCAACGGCTTTCTGCCGGCTGTGCATCAAGCGTCCTTCATCGACCCGACCCAGAAGGAAGCGCTTGCCAACATCACGCCGCGCGAGGCGGACGGACTGCAGCGCAAACGCCTGAAGTTTGTGGAACGTCTGGATCGCGGCCACCTCGAACGGCTGCAAGGAGACGAGCAGGTGGAATCCGCCATCCAGAATTACGAGATCGCCTACCGCATGCAGTCCGCCGTGCCGGACCTCGTCGATCTGCGGGGCGAGAGCGAGGCCACGAAGCAGCTCTACGGCCTGGACTCACCGGTGAAGGAGAAGGCGGAATACGCCCGGCAATGCCTGCTTGCCCGCCGACTCGTCGAGCGCGGCGTGCGATTCATCGAACTCACCTGCCTGCCGCGCCCGTCGGATCTCGGTCAGATTGGCAACCCGTGGGATCAACACGGCGTGCTGAAAGCCGGCCATACCGAGATGGCGTTTCAGGTGGACCAACCAATCGCCGGCCTGATTCACGATCTGAAGGCGCGCGGACTCTTCGACGAAACGCTCATCGTCTGGGCGGGCGAATTCGGCCGGACCCCGTTCGCCCAGTCAAAGGACGGACGCGATCACAACCCGTTTGGATTCAGCGTCTGGCTCGCTGGCGGCGGCATCAAGGGCGGCACGGCCCACGGCGCGACGGACGAACTCGGTTACCACGCGGTGCAGGATGTCTGCACGGTCTATGATCTATGGGCGACCGTCCTTCACCTGCTGGGCCTGGATCACGAGAAGCTCACCTACCGTTTCGGCGGCCGAGATTTTCGCCTGACCGATGTGCATGGCCAGGTGGTGAAGGCGGTGCTGGCCTGATGAATGGAAAACAGACCGTCCAACCATGCGTAGCCTCTCGATCGCATTCTTTTTCTTTCCCTGGCTTGCCTTCGCCGAGGACGCCAAGCCTGCCTCGCCTGTTGTTGCTGCTCGTGAGTTCGTTCAGACCTACTGCTTCGATTGCCACAACGACAAAAAGCAGAAGGGTAGGACCAACCTGGCTCCGTTCCTCCGCGACGGCGCGTTTGACCGGGATGTGCTGCTCTCCGTTTACGACCAGCTGCACCTGGAGGAAATGCCGCCAGACGAGGAAGATCAGCCGCCAGATGAAGTTCGCAAGCAGATGCTCGCTTTTCTGAGCCAGGCCATCAACGCCAGTGGAGCCACGACCGTTGATAAAAAATCCCTTCCGGGATACGGCAATTACGTGGATCACGAAGCCCTCTTCGAGGCGGAGCTCATCGACCAGCAACCGGCTCCCACTCCGCGGCGCCTCTGGCGCTACAGCCCGGAGAGTTTCTCCGAACGGGTCAATCGAGTCGCGGGTCAAGACGTCATCAAGTTTGTTCCGGTCGCGACCTTTCCCGTCCCGCAGACGGGCCTCACGCACCCCGCGTTTCCCTACAAGGGCCCGGCAAATACCGTGAAGGATTTTTCCAGCATCCATGACTTCGGCCTGACGGAAACCGAGCTTCTCATCAGGCTCGCCGAAGAACTGGCGGCAGCTCAACTCACTTCCGGCTCCCTTCGCGCCTACCGCAGCCTGCCGGCGGGTGATGCCAAATGGAGCGGCCTGCTCAACGAGCAGTTTCAGAAGCTCTACAACCGACAGCCGACGGACGCGGAACGTCGGCATCTGCTGACGCTACAGCAGAAGACCGTGACGGACTCCAGCGTCGAAGTCGCCAATGAAACGATGATCACCGCGACCTACCTGCGACCCGAGACGCTCTTCCGATTTGAAGTCGGAAAGATGGCGCCTGCCGCGGGAAAAGGCGTGAACCTGGCGCCACTTGAATACGCTTACGCCGTAGGGCTGGCCCTCAATCTGACGGGGCCGACGCCGCAAATGGTGGAAGCTCTCCTCGAATACGATGCTAAAGAACGGGAGGAGTTGAAGAAGGTGATCCGCCCCTGGCTTGATAACGAGAACGCGCATCAGCGCATCCTGCGTTTCATGGCCGAGTATTTTGAATATGGTAATGCCGCCTTCGTGTTCAAAGACAAAAATCTTTTTCAATATCGGCCCGAGTGGATCATTGAGGATGCGGAAAAGTTCGTCTCCCGCATTGTCAAACGAGACCGCAAGGTTGTGAGAGAGTTGCTCACCTCGAGCGAATACAGTGTCAGGGGAGCGTTTAACTATTCGAACGCCGCGAAATGGCACCAGGAACAAGCCAACGGACACCGCTTCTACCACACGTCCTACAACCTGGAGAAAGAAGACCTCGGCAAAGATCCCAAGTGGCACAATTTCGAAGGCAAGCGCGCCGGCATCCTCACGCACCCGGGCTGGCTGATCGCCTTTTCCGACAACACGAAGAATCACGCCATTCAGCGCGGACGCTGGATTCAAACCAAGCTCCTCGGAGGGGTGATCCCCGACACTCCGGTGGAGGTGGACGCAAGATTTCCAGAGGATCCCAAGCTCACACTGAGAGAAAAAATGAAGGTGGTTCGCAAGGAGGAATGCTGGAAGTGTCACCAGCGGATGGATCCCCTCGGGCTGCCCCTGGAGCAGTTTGACCTTTGGGGCAAGCACCGGACCGAGGAGCTGGAGCGTCCGGTCGTCACAACCGGCGAATTGAACGGAGAAACCGTTGCCAATCCGTTCGAATTGATGCATCGCCTCGCCGATTCGAAACGGGTCCACCAGGTTTTTCTTCGGTACGTGTTTCGCTTCTTCTGCGGCCGGAACGAAACCCTCGGAGATGCCAGGACCCTGCGCAAAATGGAACGGGCTTATCACCAAGACCAAGGCAGCCTCAAAGCGGCAATTCTGGAGCTACTCGTATCCGATTCCTTCATCCAACGTTCAAACCCTATCGCGAATAACGGAGAAACCTTCCCATGAAAAAGAGAGCCACGCATCGTTGTGCCCTGCCCGATTCCCGACTCTACAGCCGCGGCGAGTTTCTGCGGGGCCTCTGCCTGTCCGCCGCAGGTTCGGTGTTGATCCATCCTCTTCTGGATAAGCTGCACGCGGAAGTCGAGGGACGCGCGCAACCGACTCGTTTTCTCTTCGTTCTCGAAGGCAACGGCTGCCCTCCCAACCAGGTTCATCCGACGAACCTGACTCTTCAGCCCATGGGCAAGCGCAAGAATACGGTGGAGGAAGCGTTTGGCGCCGGAGATCTGCCGCGGGCTTTGCAACCTGTCTCGGGCTATGTGGATCGGATGCTGATTCTCCAGGGGATTTCAGGACGCATCGCCGGCGCCGGCCACTCGACCTACTACGGAGCCCTCGGCTGTTACAACACGAGGGACGCCAAGCATATTCTCGGCCCCACCGTCGATTGTGAGCTGGGAAGACGCAACCCGGCGCTGTTCGAAACCATCGTTCTCGGGATTTCGCAGAGGACGAATCTCGACATCACGTTCAACAGCTCGGCCTCGGCTGAGAACACAGCGGTTGCGACCATTTTGAACCCGCAGGTCGCCTACAAACGCATGTTCGCCGCCATCGGAGACCGGGAGGGACTCACGGTCAAAACGCATTTGCTAGATTACGTCAAAGACGACATCCGCGCGGTACAGAAGCGACTCGGCTCGCTGGAGAAGGAGAAACTGGAGCGCTATCTCTCGGCCTACGAGCAAATCGGTCACCGTCATTCAGCCATTGCCGGCCTCGATCCCGACGTAAGGAGTCGCATCAAGCCGATGACGGAAAAATACCGCTCCGGCAATCCGGTCGACCGTTTGGAATGTCATTTCGAAATGGCTACTACGGCTCTCGTCACCGGTCTTACCAATGTTGCCACCATCGCTTCGGGCGTCGGTCACCAGGATTTTTCCATTGTCTTCGATAAACTTGGAGTCGGGATGGAGAAACACACTATCGGTCACGCCCTCTACAATCAAGAAAAGGTGGCGATCGATGCCTCGGAGAAGATTCGTGCCTTCCACTTTGAACAGATCGCCCGCACCCTGAAGAAACTGGAAAGCATTCCGGAAGGCTCCGGGACGATGCTGGACAACACGGTCATTGTTTATCTCAGTGACAACGCCAACGAACATCACACCAGTTGCCTGGAATGGCCTTACGTCCTGCTTGGGGGGAACCCCCGACTGAATCTCGGCGGGCGCTGTGTCACCTACGCCGATTTCGACAACAAGGGTCATCGCACGATCAACGCGATCCACAACACCCTCCTCCACGCGGCCGGACATCCCGTAAACGATTTCGGTTTCAAGATTCCCGGGCTGGACCATGGTATCCAGGAAGGTCCCCTCACCGAGGTGCTGGGATGATGCGAAACTGGACAGCCGGCGTTCTGACTCTGTTCATCCTCTCCGGGACCGCGTTGGCCGATGAGAACCCGCTGGAGGTGCGTGGCGGTGTCATGGGCCGCGAATTTTCGGAACTGGGCAAGCTCTACGTCGATGATGACGACTTGATTCATTTCAGGACAGATCAGCGCCTCTACTATTTCTCCCACATGTATTTCATCTGGGACGCCCTGGCGGCGGCCGGCGCTGTGAAAGACGGCAAAATCACTTCCAACCTGCCGTTGCGCATCACCGGCAACTATTCCAAAGCGCAAAACGTATATAACTTTCTGGAGGAACCTGAGCTGCGAGGCAGTCAGATCATGTGGATCGACCGGGTCGAGAAAGTCGCGAATGTCGAACCTTCAACCCAAGGGCAAAGCGAGTGGGTGCCTCTATTCGATGGCGACAGTCTAAAGGGTTGGTCGATTCTCCCCCCAGCAGCAACTCCGACGAACACTGCGGGTTGGAAAGTCAAAAGCAAGGTGCTTTCGGGGTCGACACCCTGCGCTGGCGCTACGCAAACCCTAATCAGCGAGGCGGTCTTTACCGACTTCGAACTCACCTTTGAATACCGCTCCTCCTGGCGGACCTCCGCCAGTCTCCTGCTCCGCGCCAATGCAAAGGGAGCTGGAATCGCCCTCAGCCTGGACCACATCGAGGAGGGAACGATCGGCTTCCCGAAATCCGCCACTGGCGCCTCCCGCCCTTTCATGCTCTACGAAACTCGCGAGGAGCGAGGTGTTGGGGCCGGCACTCACTTCCACCTTCAGTATGACGGCCGCTTCAACTATGATGCGGTAACCCGTGACAAGTTGCTCCAGTGTTGTCGGCTGGGCGACTTTCTGAAGGAATGGGATGGGGCATTCTGGAATATTGTCAGGATTCGCTGCGCCGGTCCCGATCCGGAGATCACCGTTTGGATCAACGGCTTCCAGATCAGCCAATTCAACGCGAGCAAGGTGGTGATGTCTGAAAAGAACCCGGCTCACGTTGGCACGATCGAGAACTATAAGGTTCACCCCTCGGGGCCGATCGCTTTTGCCCTCCATGCCGCGCGGCACGAGGACTCCCAGTTCCTGTTACGCGAAGTGCGCGTCAGGAAACTGAAATGAAGTACCCGGAGCGACCCTCAATGAGAGCGACGGCGTCGTCTCCTGGGCCACAACGAAGACCGCAATGCTCCAGTCGTCCACTCAAAAATCCAAAGCGATACTGCCATGCATTCAATCCAATGGTTCGCACTGGCTGCGCTCCTCGTGAGCGGCGGCTGTCGCGCGCAGGGCGCCGACAACGACAAATCCGGACATGTCCCCGAAGGATTTTCCCTACAGTGGGAGCCGGACTTCGATGACGACGGAATCCTTCAGCAACTGGAGTTCACCGACCCCAAAGCCTGGCGACGGAACAAGCACGCGGGCCGATCTGCCCTCGAACTTGCCGGAGACAGCCGCTACACGCCGAAGTGTCGGTCAGTAACGATTCGGAGCGCGGCTGGGTCGCAGACCAGCCGCAGCGTCTCGGACGGTGCGAGAGGGCTGCGACTGGTGCCCCCACCTCTCACACAGCGGCGCTCCTGACCGACACTTTTAATCGCACCCTCCCTGAGCCAACCCGCATCGTGCAGGAACCACCCTCCCTGGCCTCGATTGGCATTTCGACGGGATGACTTGTTCAACCGCCGCACAGGAGATCGGCCCACCACGTCACTGTAAGCGGTCCTCATCGCGACCTGGTGGGTTTGCTTCGCCGCCTTGGGGGCTGACGTCAAACCAGCAGCCACACTGGAACCGGCCTGGAAAAGTGGGCCCCATCAACTGACCTTCGACGGACGCGAGCCGGTGGATGCGATACGCCGCGACCGCCGCGCCAGGCAGAATCAGCCCGATGACGGCGCGGAGGGTGCGGCCGGTCTTGCCGATGTTCGGTTGAAACAACTCCTTCATGATGCACGCAACCCGGATGCGAAAAGATGGGGCCGGCAATGGTCAAGTCCGGGCGACCGATTCAGTTCAACTCGTCGAGCAACAGCTTCGAACTGATGCGCGCCGACTCGAAAATCACAGGCAAGCCGCTGCCGGGATGCGTGCCGCCGCCCACGAGATACATCCCTTCGAATTCCTCGAAGCGATTTTGCGGACGCAGGTGCAGCATTTGCGCGAAGCTGTGGGCCAGGTTGAAAGTCGCGCCGCGATACACGTCCACTTTGCTCTCCCAATCCGCCGGCGTCACCACGCGCTCGAAACGGATGCGCTTTTCGATGTCCGCAATGCCGAGTTTTTCAAGCTGGCGCAGCGCCACGCCGCGATACCGGGCGCGTTCCTTGGTCCAGTCCACGTTTGGATGCTGATGCGTCACGGGCAGCAGAACATACAATGCGCTATGTCCGGGCGGCGCCATCGTGGCGTCGGTGCGCACCGGATTCGCGACGTAGAACGACGGGTCTTCCGATAGGACGTGCTGTCGCTCGATTTCGTCGAGGTTGCGGCGGTATTCCTTCGCCACGTAAATGTTGTGGTGCGCCAGGTGATCGAATTTGCCTTCCACGCCCAGATAGAGCATGAACGTCGAGCAGGAAAAATCTTTCTTCGCCACCTTCTCGTCCGTCCAACGGCGACGCATATTGTTCGGCACGAGCCGGGTGATGGCCTTGGCAAAATCGGCGTTCATCACCACCGCGTCGGCGCGCTGTTCGCCCTGCGCGGTGCGCACGCCCGTGGCGCGGCGGCCGGTGAACAGGATTTCTTCAACGGCGGTGTTGAGCTGAATTTTCACGCCGAGTTCCTGCGCCGCGCGTGCCATGTTGCGCGAGATGGCATTGCAGCCGCCCGTCGGATGCCAGATGCCGTGCTCGTATTCGAGGAACGACAGGATGGAGAACAAGCTCGGACACTGGAACGGCGACATGCCGAGATACTTCGACTGGAACGTGAACGCCAGTTGCAGCCGCGGGTCTTTGAAATAACCCGCCAGTTCCGCGTGCAGCGACTTCCACGGCTTGAGGAACGGCAGCACCATCAGCAGGCGCAGGCTGATCAGGCTTGTCCAGCCGGGAAAAGGCACTTGCAGGCACGGCGCGAATTTTTCCAGCTTCACGCGGTTGTATTCCATGAACCGGCGGAAGCCCTGCGCATCCGGTGGCGACAGCTTCGCGATCTCCGCGACCATGCGTTCGAGGTCGGGCGTGGCGTTCAGCTCCCCACCCGCGCCGAAGGTGATGCGGTATTGCGGGTCGAGTTTGGTCATCGGCACTTCTTGGTAAAGGTCGCGTCCGACTTCCTGGAAAATCTCCTGCAGGATTTGTGGATAAAGAAAAAACGTCGGGCCGAGGTCGAACTTGTAGCCGTCCGCCTCGATCAACGACGTGCGCCCGCCCACGCGCGGTTGCTTCTCCAGAATGGTGACCTCCGCCCCGGCTTTGGCGAGCAACATGGCTGAGGCCAGCCCGCCCGGCCCGGCTCCGATGATGATGACGCGTCGCGACATGAGCCCCAGTCTGTCAAAACCGGCCAACGGAGCAAGGTTAGTTACCCAAAAGAAAACGCATCGCCCGCTTCAGTCCGGCCAGTGAAATTTTTTGGGGCGGATAACGAAACGGCAGGTCCAGCCAGGTCGCCCGTCGCAACACCGCGCGCTGATGCGAGAACGCCTCATAGCCCGCGCGCCCGTGATACGCGCCCATCCCGCTTTCTCCCAGCCCGCCAAACGGCAGTCCCGCGCCAACCATGTGCGACACGACATCGTTCACGCACGCGCCACCGGAACGCGCTTCCGCCAGCACGCTGGCTTCCGTGACGCGGTCGCAGGTGAACACATACAGGGCCAGCGGCGTGGGCCGGTTGCGAAGCAGGGCGAGCGCCTCATCCAGCTTTTCATACTCCAGCACCGGCAGAATCGGTCCGAAAATCTCCTCTTGCATCACCGCAGCGTCTGGCGACACGTCGGCCAGAATCGTTGGCGCGATGAACAAATCCTTCGCGTAATGTTGGCCGCCGTGGACGGCTTTCCCGTCCCGCAGATAACTCACGAGCCGCTCGAAGTGCGCCGGATTGACGATGCGCCCGTAATCCTCGCACCGGGCTGGGTCGTCGCCGTAGAATTCGTGCAACGCCTTTTTCATTGCCGCCACGAAACGGTTGCGACCTTCGCGCGCCACCAGGACGAAATCCGGCGCGACGCAGGTCTGCCCGGCATTCATGAATTTTCCCCACGCAATTCGGCGCGCGGCCAGCTCCACTGGCGCATCCGCGCACACGATGGCCGGACATTTGCCGCCGAGTTCGAGCGTCACGGGCGTCAGGTGTTTCGCCGCCGCCGTCAGCACCAGTTGTCCAACCCGCGTGCTGCCAGTGAAAAAGATTTTGTCGAACCGCTCGCGCAGGAGCGCCTCGGCCACGTCCGCGCCGCCGTTCGCCACGGCGATGTATTCCTCCGCAAAACATTCCCGCAGGAGCGTCCCAATGACCTCCGCCGTGCGTGGCGCGAGTTCGGAAGGTTTCAGCACGACACAGTTGCCCGCCGCAATGGCGCTGACGAGCGGGCTGAGGAGCAGTAGCACCGGGTAATTCCACGGGCCAAGGATGAGCGCCACGCCAAACGGCTCGGACTGCACCCAGCCGCGCGCCGGCACGACAAACCAGGGCGTGCGCCGTCGCTGGGGCGCGACCCAGCGAGGCAGATTGCGGAGCGCGTGCCGAATTTCCATTTGCACCACGCCGAGTTCGGTCGCGTAGCCCTGGAAGGGCGATCGGCCAAGGTCAGCCTGCAGGGCTGAGAGCAAGGCGGCTTCGCGCCGCTCCATCGCGCTCGCCAGCCGTTCAAGCTGTGCGCGGCGGAACGCCACGGACCGGGTCGCACCTGTTTGAAAAAAGGCGCGCTGGCTTTGGCTGGTGGCGGCAAAATCCATAATCGTCTTGGTCAATGCCATCCTATCGGTTATTAGCTGAACGAGCAATGCTTCGCGGCAATTTCATCTTGATTGGACTCCTGACCTTGGCAGTGCCGGCCGGCGCGGCTTCGAACGACTTGAGTGCCGCCGGCGTCGCGGAGTTTAACGCTGCTTACCAGGCGTGGGACGGATCGCGGTTTGCGGCGGCGGCGGAATTGCTCCGGCGTGCGACCGCCAACCAGCCTGCCAACGTCACCAATTTCTACTGGCTCGGCGCGGCGCAGTTTCATCGCATGTTGCAGTTGCAGAACGCTCCTGGCAACCGCACGAACGAAGCCGCCGCCAAGGCGGCGCTCGACGCCGCAATGGACGCGCTCACGCTGGCCGTGAAACTGGACGAACGCCAGGCCGAGAGCCACGCGATCCTCGGTACGCTTTACGGCATGAAAATTAATGGCAACCTGATCCGGGCAGCGAGGTTCGGACCGCGCTTGGTCAAGCACCGGGAACTGGCGTTGAAGCACGGGGCGTCCAATCCGCGCGTCCAGTATTTGCTAGGGATGTGCCAGTTTCACACCGCAAAGAAGCCGGACGGGTGGCAGGCAGCGCGCCAAACCTTCCGGAAGGCCGAACAGCTTTTTGAAGCGGAGGCCAAGACAACCGCCGCCCCGCTCGAACCGCGCTGGGGATACGACAGTTGCCTGACCTTCATCGGCCGCACTTACGAACTGCTCGGGCAACCGAGGGAAGCTGCGGACTATTTCCGCAAGGCACTGGCGATGCATCCGGCGGATCATCTGGCAAAGGAAGGTCTGGAACGAGTTTCGAAAAGCAAGTAAGGCAAGTATGAGCAGCAAAAAAGTCATTGTCATCGGATCGGGGCTGGGCGGATTGTCCGCCGCCATCTCGCTGCGGCAGGCCGGCTACGACGTCACGATCTTCGAGAAGAACGACAAGATCGGCGGCAAGCTGAACGTGCTCAAACAGCAGGGTTACACGTTCGACCTCGGGCCATCCATCCTCACGCTGCCGCATATCTTTGAAAGGCTGTTTGAACGCAGCGGCAAGCAGATGAAGGATTACATCCCCATCCGCCCGCTGCGGCCGCATTGGCGGAATTTCTTCGAGGACGGCGTGACCCTCGACCTGTATCCCGAACCCGAAAAGATGGCCGCGGAGGCGCGCAAGGTCGGCGAACCGCCGGAGAACATCGAGCGCTTCCTCAAGTATTCCGCCGACCTCTACGACCTGACGAATGACGGCTACTTCGAGCAGGGCCTGGACAACTGGCAGGGATTCGCGAAGCACTACGGCCTGTTCAAGTTTTTCCAGTTCGATTTGTTCCGGAGCATGCACCAGGGCGTCGCATCGCACCTCCAGACGCGTTACTTCCGCGACATCTTCGACTTCTTCATCAAATACGTCGGCTCGTCGGCGTATCGCGCGCCGGCGTTCATGAACTCCATGCCCACCATCCAGTTCCGTTACGACCTCTGGTATGTGGACGGCGGGCTTTATCACATCGCGCTCGGTTTGAAGCGGCTGATGGAAGAACTCGGCATCACGGTGAACCTCAACGCCGAAGTCAGCGAAGTCCGTCGCGAAAACGGCCGCGTCACTGGCCTCGTGGCGAACGGAACATTCCACGCCACCGACATCATCGTGTCGAACATGGAAGTCATTCCGGCCTACGAGAAGTTGCTCAACGAGGACAAGGCGTTCGTCGCGTCGCTGGAAAAGAAACTCGAGCCCACCTGTTCCGGCCTCGTGATCGAGTTGGGCCTCGATTGCCAGTATCCGCAGCTCGCGCACCACAACTTCTTCTTCAGCGCACACCAGAAGGAACATTTCGCAAGAGTCTTCCAGCGCTACGAACTGCCCGACGACCCAACGATTTATCTGGTGGCTGCGTCCAAAACCGACCCGACCGTCGCGCCCGCGGGCTGCGATTGCCTGAAGATTCTGCCGCACATCCCGCACATCCGCGACGACCGCCCGCTGACGCGCGAAGATTACACGAAGCTCAAGGAGAGCATCCTCACCAAGCTGGAGCGGATGGGCCTGAAAGATTTGCGGAAGCACGTCGTCTTCGAGCATTTCTGGACGCCGCTGGACATCCGCGCACAATACAACTCCAACCGCGGGTCGATCTACGGCGTCGTGAGCGACCGTTGGAAAAACCTCGCGTTCAAAGCGCCCAAGCAAAGCACGCTCTACCCGAACCTCTTCTTCGTGGGCGGCTCGGTGAATCCCGGCGGCGGCATGCCGATGGTGGTGCTCTGCGGTCAGAACGTGGCGAAGAAAGTGGTTGCCTGGGATCAAGCATGATTCTTCCGGCTCTCACGATGCTGCTGTGGTTCGCCGGTTGGATCGTGTTGGGCCGCGTGCGCCAGTGCCGCGCTGTTGCTGGTCAGACGGTAGGCGCCGATCAGCTCTCCATCGTCATCCCGGCGCGCAACGAGGAACACAACCTGCCCACGTTGCTCGGCTCGCTCACCGCGCAGGCAGTGAAGCCTCGCGAAATCATTGTCGTAGATGACGCCTCCACGGATCGCACCACCGAGGTCGCCCGGCAGTTCGGCGCACGTGTCATCGCTGCGCAACCTCTACCCGACGGCTGGCGCGGCAAGGCGTGGGCCTGTCAACAAGGCGCGCAGGCGGCGACCGGCATCACCCTTCTGTTCCTCGATGCCGACACGCGCTTCGAACCAGACGGATTGCGCCGCGCGTTGGCGGAGTTTGCCGCCCTGGACGGCGGCGTGCTCTCGGTCGCGCCGCACCACGCCGTCCGCCAGTTCTATGAACACTTCTCCGTGTTCTTCAACCTCGTGATGTTCGCCGCCTCAACAGCCTTCACCCTGCTCGGCACCCGGTTGACGGCGCGTGGATTGTTCGGACCGTTCGTGCTCATACGGCGCGCCGATTACGACCGCGTGGGCGGGTTCGCGGCGGTGAAAGGGCGCATCCTCGAAACATTTTATTTCGCCGGCCAATTGCGCTCGGCGGGCGTGGCACTCCACTGTCGCAGCGGGCGCGGCGCGTTCAGCATCCGCATGTATCCACACGGCTGGCGCGACCTCGTGGAAGGTTGGACGCGCGGGTTCGCATCGGGTGCCGGCGAAACACCGCCCGCCATGTTGCTGCTCATCATTGCGTGGATGACCGGGCTGATGATACCGCTGATGGGCCTGGCCATCGGCGGCGCCCCGCTCCTGTGGCTCACGCTCTACGCGCTGGGCGTGGCACAGGTCGGGTGGCTGATGTCGCGTGTCGGGACGTTTCGTTTGCTCACCGCTCTGCTCTATCCGGCTCCGTTGATTTTTTACTTCGCGATCTTCGCGCGCTCGTTCCTGCGTTCGCGCAACAAGCAAAAGGTCGAATGGAAAGGCAGGAAGATTCGTGCTGATTGAACTCTCCATCGCCGCGACCGGCGCGCTGAACATTACCGCATGGCTGGTTATCCAACTCGGTCTGGCCTGGCTCGCTAATCAAGTGCGCATTGACCGTTTCGATGCGTCGGGCCTGCTCGCGCGGGAAAAACGCTGGGAGCGGGCTGGCCGGTTCTACGAGCGCTGGTGCCGCATCAAATCGTGGAAGGACAAACTGCCCGACGCCGGACGCTGGTTGAGCGGCGGCTTCTCCAAGGCGCAACTGCGAGACAAGACGAAGGCGCATCTCGAACGCTTCGCCCGCGAAACCTGGCGCGGCGAATTGGTCCACTGGCTCGCGCTACTGTGTCTGCCGGTGTTCTGCGTGTGGAATCCCTGGTGGGGCGTGCTTGTAAACGCGGCGGTTGCGGTCGCGCTGAACCTTCCGTGCATCTTCGCGCTGCGATACAACCGCGCCCGATTTCAACGCCTGCTGGCCCTGCTCAACACCCTGTCTTGATGCCGCACGCGCGGGCCAGACACCACCCTTGTGCCGCTTCGATCAAGCCCACGCCGACCAACTGGAAACACAGCCACAGCGAATGTCTGCTCAAGGCCAAAGCCGCTACGATGCAGGTGATGCCAAAGACCGTGCGCATAATTCGCGCCCGGTGCGTCCAATGTTCGGTGCGGGGGAATTTAATCGAAGGAAGGGCAAGGGCGCGGTGGCGTCATTCCAGCCCCGACCGCCGACGTGAGTAAGTGGCGCAGGCCGGGAGGCTTGCGCCACTGGATTTGCAGCCCACCTGTTCGTCTCCTCCGCGCATTGCCTTTCAAGCTGGCACGCGACCAGCAATAGCCGTTGGCAACATGAGCGACGCAGCGACAGTTTCTATGAAAAACGCGCCGATTACTCTGGAATTGACTCTTTGCGGGCATGAGACGCACGGCATTGCAGCCGAGGCTGAGCGTGCATCTGCAATGTCATTGCAGCGGCCAGTCGCTCCTCGGTTAACTCTGGATGGGAGCGATGCGTTGAAAGCGCACTTGGCGTCGGTGTGCGACCGGGTGGCGCAGGAAGTGGCACGGATCATTCACGCGGTGCGACTCGACGGCCTGCTCTTTCATCAAAGGCCCGCCGGAAGCCTCCGCAATTGAACGAGCGGGTTTGATCCGTGGCGTCTTGCAGCCGGCCAGCACCAGCCCAATCAACAGTGCCGTCAGCGATCTGAAACGTTGTCCCCTGGAGGAAAACATGACCCCGAAGGTTGCTATCCGTTGCCGTTGTTTCAACGGCCAGCAATCTGCCCAAAGTGGCGGCGAGGAGCGACCAGGACAATTCCTCCGGACATTGCTTCTTCCGCCACGAATGATTTCTCATCGGTGACCCGGCAAAAGCATCAACTGTCCGAGCAGTTGCCTTCTGACGCTCCACGAAGGTCCGCAGACATTTGAATCGGGCGTATCAAATTCCTGAAAGATGCGGCTGGAGGGAAATGATCCGATCTACCAATGTCTGAGAGGCAAAACCGCCCCCCCTGGGACCGCCGGTATCCCAGCCGGCGAGTTGACTTGAAAGAGCACCTCGGCCATTCAGGTGTGGGCGAAAAGGTGTCATGAAAGTGGGCGGGCGATTTTGTCCTCCCTCAAGGGCATCCTCGCCGGCCTATGACATCCACTCTTCATCAGTCCCATCCTTCCATCGCAAAGTTCCAGCAGTTTGTCGAACTCAAAGACTTCCGGCCCTCCACCCAAAAGGAATACGTCCGCTATGTGCGCAAGCTCGCCGAACATTTCGGCAGCGATCCGCTCACGCTCTCCGAGGATCAACTGCGCGCCTACTTTCTGTTCCTCCGAGAGGAGGAGCACTACACCCGCTCGCCCATGAAGGCGGCCAAGTTCAGCCTGCGTTCGTTACTGATAGGAATTTGCTTTCTGGACGCTGCGCGGTTCAAAGATTATCAGTGATCATGTATGAAAAATCCTGCGGTTAGCATGGCGCCAGTGGGGCGAAAGGGGAAGGTAGGCTGGGACCCACCTTTAGGATGGCGAATTG
>SXGU01133992.1_pt1 | contig 30436 bp, 32 predicted proteins | sample 3174531 | NCBI WGS metagenome assembly SXGU01 (sample SAMN11356863, study PRJNA531348) | freshwater metagenome | isolation source: freshwater sample F1-140 | place: China: Fuxian Lake, Yuxi | collected 2017-12-25 | reverse complement strand
GTCAGCAGTCACCACAACCCAATCACGGATGGCGATTCCAGTGAATGGAAGGGGGAATCCGTTTCGGTGCCAACGCTCGAGTGCAGGAAGTGTAATCGGGGTAAGCATGAAAAGCTTGGCAATGAAAAGCTCCAATCCGTAAAGGTTGCTTGTGATTTGATTCCAGTTGTCCAAAAAGACACTTCCAGTTTGTGCCAAAATTTTGGTGACGACATCAGTATCCTTTTTGAGTGAAGGCACTGTCCGTTTCCACTTAGCACCAATCGCACCTTGAATCAATTCATCACTGGTGAGGAGTTCTTTTGCACCTTGATGAGTGATTTTGTTGACTTTTGAGAGGAACGTAGCTCTGTAATTCTCGTTTTCGCTCATTTGGGTGAAATGATGAGTGAGCATGGTATGAGAAAGGCCAGGAAGGGCACCTTGAATGAATTCACCAGCATTATGTACGAAGACGTCACCGTGAGCTTTGATGAAGTCTTTCAATTCTTGTTCAGTCATGACCTGATTCGGGTCATTGAGTTTACACGGAGTCCAATTTGTAGAGTTCCAGTTTGCAGCTTTCTTTTTCAGGTCGCCGTAAGAAACTGTAATGAAGTCTCCAGTAGCCGCATTGTCTCCAGCTTTGTCGAATAGAGTTCCTACTGAAGCCAATGTTGTTGGACCATCGGTAGTAAATGGAACAAAGTTTCTCAATCCGTTTCTCAAATCAGTGTAAGCCTTTGTTAATTTTTGTATCTCCGCGATGGCCTTGGCATTGCTAGCCCTAGCGGGCGCAAGTACCGATTCCCAAGTAGCAATTTTGTTGACATCAGCCGCTGCCACCTTTGTCACATCACTTAGGCGAGCATATGCCAACGCTTCAATCATTAGATCAGATGTGTCATTGCTGTACAAAAACGAAAAAACTGTCGCAGCGGTCACTTTTTTGGTTTTGGGGTCGAATGTAACAATGTTGCCGAGCAGGTTCACTACAGAGGAAAACAAAGCGATATCTTCGGAACTTCCAGTTGTGGTTCCTGCATTCAGTCGAGCCAAGAATGCTTGTCCTGCCTGTAGTACTTTGAACATTTCAGCCGGATCTTGGAAAAGTGTAACTGCGTCGGCGAAAGAAGTGGAGACAAGTCCGAGGAGATTTTTGTACGCCTGGTCGGTATCCTGGAAGGTACCATTTGAAGTAGCAATCAACTTTTGGAACGCATCAACTACATCTGGGTACTTTTTGGTCATCACTTTGATAACTTCTTGACTCCAGTGGGCCAAATTATCGATACTGAAGTGTGTAGCAGAAGGCCACTCTCCGAACAGAGTGAACAAGTCACCGTCTGAGTCCTGGAACATATCGAATTGATTTTTTGTGACAAAACGTCTTGCCAGATTAGATATCTTTTGCATGTTCTTGGCTTTTCCATCTTTTTCCCAAACGCCACAGTCCCGGATAGCTCGCATCAGATTCGGACGGAAAGGTTTGCGGTTGTGTGCGTCCCAAATTTGAATCTCTTCGAAAGATTTGTTCCATTTCTCCGCGCCCCAGTCTGTAGATCGACCGTCAATCATGTACCACTCCCCAAAGATAGAGTCTTCTTCCATAATTGAACCTCCGAATACTTTCAGTTGCGCCTCGAAATCCTTGATGGGGATGATCATGCCATCAGCGCTGTTGTTGAGAACAATGTTGAAGTAGGTGTCGTTCAATCGTTCCTTGGTTTGTTTGAGGGTCTCAATTCCAAAATCACCACTGTTGTGATGGCGAATAAGCAGTGGGTTCTCTGCGGCGATTTCCATGGCCAAATCATCGCGAACGATGAGGGTGTTGGGAGGGATACCACCGTTGATCTTGGACTCGGCGTTAATGATTGTGGCCAATTGAGTCAAAACCGAAAGTCCTGCATCCTTTGCCTTCTCGAACAGACCGAAAGTAGCGAATCGGTTTTTGAACATGTTCTCTAGGGTCTTTTGTGCGTAGCTCTGCATCAAACCCTTGTTGACCCTCTTGTCGCAGTCGAGAAGCGCCTCGAATGTGTACATCTGCAAAGTCGTCTCGATTTGCATTTTGACGTGAGCAGTGAAGAGTTGGAAAAGGCTTGGCTTCTCTCCATTTGGAAGTGTAACGGATTGCGAAGCGGCGATCATTTGTGCATTCCAACCAAGACCGATAGTGAAGGAAGTGAGTTTCTTCTCAATCGAACGGTAACCGACGTTTGGCACACGACCACGTGCACCGACAATAGCTGCCCTTTCAGCATCAAACACAAGTTCCGTCCAACGGGTTGTCATGCTTTCAGCTGTTACATAGACAATAGGGAGGACCGCAATGTTGATGGGTGCCATCTTGACGAAGGCCATGTGAGTCACCAGTCTGACAAGATTCTCCTTCGTATACCCGTTGCGAACATTGGCTTGGATAATGTCCTGCTGATTTGCATTTGCAGCCTGAGCTGCGTTGACGACGATATTCGTTGCTCCAGGTCGGGACCAAGTATCCTGAGGTTGGATAAATTGACTGAAGCCTCCAGTTTGAAAAGACATGTTTCAGTGCAATTTGTACTTTAAGTATCACAACTGGACTCTAGAAGGTACATAGGTTATCCTTACGTTTTTCAGTATTGCCTGGTACACAAAAGATACAATTGGTCCTTTTTTATTATCTCGGATTGTTTGCGTCGTTTTTCCTGTACTACCAATGCCATCAACTCACGTACAGCTGTCAATGATTTGGTGTACTTTGCTCTAGTGGAATCGTCAATTTTGGCAGTTTTGATAGTTTCAGTGTAGATGGAGAAAATTTCAGTCTGTGCTGCACAAAGTTCGTCTATGGGCGAGGCAGTTTCAATTGCATAGGCTATTTCACCCTTGATAGCTGCGATATGCCGCGCAAGCATAGCATTGGCTTCTTGTTCGTGTTCGAGATGACCACGTGCCATAGGTGTGCGATGTAGGTGAACTTTGCGTTCATTGTAGGCTCTCAATGTCGCAGGATCCCAAGTTAGACCCTCAATTGTAGAACCAAGTGCAGTACGAGAATGTCGCGTCTCAAAACAAGCTTTCGGTATGAGATATTGGACAGTCTTTTGTATATCCTTTGTCAAGTCTGCAAGGTTTTTGCTGACGGTAGAAATCGAACCTATTTTTTTCTCGTAGTTATTACGTTGCATGTCCTTGACTGGTACGAAACTGCCATATGTGATCAATTGTGTGTGAGAGCGTTTCAGTTTGTCACTGAGTTCATTTGCACGCTTGACCAACCCGTCGAGATCGTAATGCATTCCGAGTTTGTTATTATCCAACAACGGTTTTGTAGTCGCCTGACTGGGTTTCGGATGTTTGTCCAGAACCACACTGGATTTACGTCGAGAAAGTACATTGGCGTTGTGACGTTTTGCACCCTCTGCGTCCAAGATGTTGGCAGTGTCGTTCCATTGATCGTCTTCATCCTCACCTGTGTCATCCACTACCAGGGAGGACGCTTCTCCTTCACGAGGGTGGAATTTGCTGACTCGTCTTTTCTGTTGGTGTTCCTCCGCTGCTTGTTCTTTGATCAAATGTTCGGGGATTTCAGGTTGTTGGTTCTGTTTCTTTTTCGCTTGACGACCATTCTTTTTCCAATTGGAGACCAAATTGGATTTTTTAGGTGCTTTCTTTACCCTGGGTGTTCTGGGAACTTTTGGTCGTTTTTGACGTCGATTTGCAGGCGCTGGTATCGAGGTAATATCCAAGGTAAGTAAGGACAAGGGCTCCTTTTCTCGACTCTCATCAGTGGTAAGCCAATCGTCTAGTATCAGAGATTTCGGCATTCAAAGTGTTCGAATAAAGGTGAAATGAGTGTGAATATTTTTTCTTCTATTTTAATATCAATTTATCTTTTTTTCCGTAAACTCGGAAATGGTTAGCGTAACAGCTTGGCATACAACACAGACCAGGATACCCGATACTACGACCAAAAAGTTACCACTCATCAAAATCCAAAATCCACTCAGAGCAGTAGTGTAATCGGTCATCAACTCTTTGTAATCGGGTAGGAAAAACCGTTTGACATGGTGAATAACTAGGTAGCGCGTTATGTAGACCAAGAAGAGTTGTATTTTCAACATTTCGAGATTGTTGTTGTCCGGAGGAGGTACGGAGAAAAAAACAGACCAATTGACGGCGAATAGTACTAGACTGCCTTGATTCGAAGCGAACACTGTAATAGTTTCGGAGAATAAACACGCCACGAACACCCAGACATCAGCTTCTGAGAGTATTTTTAGGAAAACCTTTTCCGTACGAAGTTCGTAGTCACCGCGTAAACATTTGGTTGAATTCCAAAGCAGCCAAAACCAGATTGTAAAAAGATAGGCCCCGTAGGGATTCAGCCTTGGTTCTTTGCTGGTGTAACCATAGTAGGCGAACATGTGAAATGTCAAACCAGTAATACCAAGAAGACCGAAGTTCATAGAAGGGTGTTCGGTAAGTTCATTGCTCACAACCACTGCAACACATGAGATTGCAAGTGCTATAAAAAGCATCAATTCATCGTAAAGTACTACGCGTCGGCGTTTTTTATGTACAATCTGATCGGAACGAACTTGTTCAACATCGTCCATTGTTAATAGTGAATTTTGTACTATTACCACTTGTGTAGAGAAGAGTAGTACCTGTAGAGCACGAGTGGCGTTTATAAATTTGATTTCAAGTCTTTCGAATTTACATATTATGGAACACTACTTGGGAGCGAGTCTCGTCGATGCCAAAAGAACGATGGAGGAAATCGAGGCAGTAAATCAACGCTGGAATCAAGAAGCACTTGACTACATAGAAGCCGTTGATCGACTCAGTAATTCTGACCAACAAAATGTACAAACAAAGCGTATTCCAGGATTTTCGTACACAGACTCTACTAAACCGAAGTCGTAAACTGTTGTCCGTCGATGTTTCTTTTTATTTATTTTCAACTCTGTTTGGAATGACGAACCAAAGTTAAAAAATACTGGGACGTTCCTGCATGGCAACGTAAGCTCTGCCAGCGCTCATCTTTGATTCTACAGGACCAGGACCGGTCTTTACCTTTTCGTGTTCCAAAACAACGTAACGCTTTTTGACAGTGTACCAAGCCAAAAGCATCATAGCTGCATGTGCAACAAGGTGTGCGACAAGAACAAAGAATACGAGCTTCCATTGCAACGTTAGTCCAGTGCCATTGTAGCAGTAGGCGTAGATTTCAGTACTCCCGCTCAGACAATGATTTGCCCACTCCAAACTAGCCGAAATGAGAATACCGATAAGGGCAGCGGAATACAGCCATCCAACAATCTGGATAATCCAGATTTTGACATCGCGTTCCAAAGTGGAATGGATAAGGTAGAGAGCGAAGAGGGCAATGGGGATACCAAAGATAGGGAAAATCCATTGATAGGTCTCAGCGGTGGTAAAGAGGGGGAATTTTGCATCAAGCAAAGGTACGAAAGCGATTACACAGCCTACATAGAAAAGGGCTACAAGTACGGCAACTGTCACAGAGACAAGGAATAAAGTCTTCCAGGTGTTTTTCGATGTGTATTCTGAGGGGTCTTCCATTGAGACGAATGCTAGTTTAGATCAGGTAATATTAGCAAAGCACATAGCATCGTTCATTGTTAGAGGGTATCCAAAAACCTATTTAAATTTACTATTGGGTTACTATCTTTCGATTTGTCGAAACGGTATAAGCCGCATCTCCAATTAAGTTAAGCTGTCGATGTAGTTGGTTCCAAACTCGGGCTGATTTACCATAGAGATTTGGGTTTTGTTTCAAGTAGGAGTGAAATCTTTCCAACTGAGATTTGGCAAAACTAGCCCTCTTCCTCAGTTGTATTATGTGTCTAGCTGAAATTTGACGGTAGCAAAGTCCTTTACTAGCTGCCCACAGCATTCCGTCAGTTCCGTCACTAAAATTAACTCCATTATCGACTAGTTTGGTAAAAAACTCATTTCTCTTCTCAAGAGTTGGTATGGATTGTAGCAGAAGCTCCCAGTTTTTGATATCCAGAAAGTTCAAAGGATTTCTCAAATCTAGATAGTCTAACGCTTCTAAGATGAGGTTTGTTGTAACTGTTCGACGGTGTTCTGGTTCTTCGGTCGAATACAAAACATGAGCAAGTAGTGGATCTACAAATGGTAGTTCGGACATGATAAGTTGTGTTTCAAGTTTCGGAAACTGACAAAACACAAACTAAGTTGCAGTTTATTTTTCATCGTTTTGATGAATTTCTGACTGATCTAAAATTTCAACAAATATGTCAGTAAGTACTGTGTCTTGAGCGTCTGGGAAATTGTTTGAAGTTCCGAATGCAACACGAGCATCCCCTGGGGTGACTATTTTTTGCAGATTGTAACGCATCGCTGATTCAACTGCTGATTTGACTGAAGCAATTCCAAGTTTGGAGGAAATTTCCAATATCAGGAACAACTCAGTCCAACCCTTCGCAACAAGGTGTAAGTTGCTTTGATCCGCGTTCATTTTTTTGATGGTTCTAAAAACGGTGTCTACAAGTTGCATCTGTTCCACAGTGATACCAGGGATGTACTTTGTCACGTCGGAAAACAAAGTACCAATGCAAAGTACACGGGTCTCACCGTCCGTGCACTTTGCCAATAGCTCAGTCATAGTTTGGAACTTGATAAGTTTGCTATTTTTGTTTGACTGAAAGTCCGGAAACTGAGCAGTTCTACAGTAAAAAGAAGTTTACATTTCTTGATGATCAGCGATCTTAAATCTTACAGTTTAATCTAAGATATGCAGTTTTTCACCGGGAAAATCCTGACATTCATTTCTTCGTCAAATCTTGAAACTCTATTTTAGGAATTTTGAGTTCAGGCTCTTCATAATTCCAGTTCCTGAACAAATGAAGATGTCGAATAATGACGTAATCAACCAAACTTTGAACCCTTCAAACTTCGATGGTACTTTAGACTCTCATACTTTCAGAAGTCCCTCCTTCATCAAGAGATACCTTCTTCGCCCAACTGGTGGAACAGAAGAACAGCACCCCGGTGGTGGAGGCCCTTGATACTTTGAGATCAGAGATGTATATGAAATTTATTTCCACTGAGAGGGATCTTCCGATTACCCAACGTGCAATTCACGATGCCTTGGTGGTTTCTATGGTCAAGTATCGCAACTCAAGTTTCAAACGTGTCGATAGTCTCAATTTCGACAAACTCTACTACGCTGGTAACTTGCCTAACTGTGGGTTCGTCCAACACTCTATGAAGACCGGTCAGATGCCTGTCAAGACCGTTGTATTTGTGTGGTGTGACAAAGAGTTCAGACTTATTGCTGACTTTGACATTTCCGAGCACTCAGAACTGGAAGAACTTTTTGCTGTTCTGGTTCGACCGTTCCTTGACAACCCCAACGCTGATACTACAACATTTTGCCAACTTCAAACCGCTTTCAACGAGCAAGTCTCTGAGGAAACGCGAACCTCGAACGCCAAGTGGTTTGAGAAGTCCGGTTTCGAAAAATTCGAGGATTTCTACAACGAACTTTCTTTGTACCACCGCGCTCTCTGCTATTTTACCCTCATATTCGAGTCGGTTATCGAACGAAATCTGGCCAACTTTGATGATAATGACATCAAGAATTATCGAAACTTTACCAAGTCTCGTACTGCTGAACTGAACTTAATTTTTGACAAGATCAACGGAATTTCCATTATCAATCACGAGGAAAGTGATGCCTCTGCTGAGAATATCGTTGTCAACACCCCGGATATCGAGTCGGCCATTGTTCCTCGACCTTTGAATCTTCTAGACCTTCCAGAGTTGGAGCGACCGCTAACCCCTGATGAAATTGTCGAAGCACTGAGTCCTTTTATTCAAGAACCCTCAGCATCTGACATCTTTTTCAAAGATCTTGATTTGGCTGAAGTTCAACATCAGTCGCCGAAATTCCGTCCTTTGAGCCCTCAGTTCGAGTCACCTGATGAAAATGTTGAACAAGCACCTGACGAAAGGGAAGAACAGCCAGAGGAGCCCGTTGAAGAAAAGAAACAACGCAAGACTTCCAAAGAAACTCAAAAACCCAAACCAATGAAGAAGAAGAAGACCTCCAAGAAAATCACCGAAATTGATCAACTCCGTGCTTCGCGTAGTTGCTGTTGGACTTGTGGATTGGAGTTATCCAATGTGTTCAAGGGGTACTCTCCGAAAAAGTGCACTGCACTGTGCCCTCGCTGTTCAGCTTTTCTCAAACGTAAGGGTGCTTTCATAGAGTCGAAAATCCGTCATGCACCCACTGAGAGTGGTTGGTGCATTCAAAAATTCAGAGCACAACTGAAGTCCTCCGACTTGGATCTTAGTGAGAAGCGTACTTGCAAAAAAAGATGCGGTATGTGTCTTCGTAATGAGTGGAAGATTCAGAAGTACCGAGAGTTTGACGGTAATATCGGATTTGCTAGAGATATTTGTTATCTTTGCAAGAAAAAGCAGACCTACTTGCAGAATTATTTCAATACTATCGCGAAAGGTAGTAGTTTCAGTGAAATCGACCTGAACAACCTGAAATCTCCCTACGAGTGCTTCAGACTACTTTGCTCCCAAAAGAGACTCAGCACCGACTGTATCGATTGGAACGTTACATTTCAAGGGGGGTTTGCTGTGGAAAAAAAACGAAAAAATTCTAGAGCAAACTCAGAACCTAAGAGACGGAAAGTCAACCACCCAAAAGTCCCCAAAGAGATCATTAATGTGGATAGCGAGCCCGAGGAAGAAGTACAGTCTCCTAAGAGACAAAAAGTATCCCTGGAGATTCCTGAACAACCCATTGATACCAATGAAGTACTAGAGGATTTGAATATCGGTTCTTCAATTGAAGAAGAATTTCCAGAGGAGGAGGAGGAAGAAGAATTACAGGTGGAAGAACCAGTCAAGAAAAACACAGTACCAAATACTGTACACTTTCGTGATGACCTGGTGGTAGACGACGAATTTCTGAAAACGATTCCTGATTGCTACAATCAAGATGACCTCGGGAAAGCAATCCAGTTGATCTTTGCACTCATGGTATCCGAACCACACCGAGACAAAACCGATTCTTTGGATGAGTGTTTTGTCAAATTTAGAAACGACTTGCAAAAGATCCAAACCTCTTTGACGCTATCCGTTGCTTTGAAAAAATTCGGACTGCTTGGTGTGGTGCTTTTAGTTGAGCAATTGAGGAAGCTTTGCTCTTTGTTGTGGACTCCTGAATCAAAAGTACCTCGTATGATGGAAGGACAGATGAAGAAATTACAAAAACTTCGGACTAGTCATGTGAATTATTTCAAGACACCGAAAAAATTTGTGAATTCAGAACAACTTTTAACCGAGTTGGCCGAATTGACACAAGCCGCAAACCGGGATGCGCACAAGTCGCTACTGGTGGCTTTGTTCATGATACAATAATAATGATAAAAAAACTCCTAACTACAAACAGTTTTATTTTCTACACTGTATATTAACCTTTGGGGTTGAAGGTTTTGAATACAAGTGGAAAAGGGAAAGAGTCAAAATGCATAGATTCCAGTTTATGGCATTAGAGGCCTTTGCTATAGCCTTCACGTATGCCGCATTCTCTCAAAACTGGCTTGAAAGTACTGGAGTAGTCAGTGTTATTCTGTTCCTGATATTTTGGGCGTCCGATGGCGTCATGTCAACGACAGTACAGGATACTTACTATCATATTTGGTTAATGGTGGTGATAGTTTGTGCGTCACTGGCAGGGCATGTGTACTCGAGAGTTATGACTGCAAGGCCATTGGTACGGACTACATACCGATCAAAGGAGGAAGAAGTTAAGCTGCCAGCTGCTGATGTAGTAACGGCTTTTTTTATTCTATCATTGATGGGGTTCGTTGCCGGGTTGAACATGTGGCTGAAGAGGTTGACATTGGGTCTGGCACCACTGGGATTCGACTATGAAACCGGAGGTATCGCAGTTACGTGCAGCTGCTTGCTATTAATGTTGGTACTCAGTGGTGTGCTGTCAACACTCGACGTTAGAGCTAGAGTTACCCTCAAATACATTTGGCTCTTTTGTGCATGGCCGTTGGCATTCCTTGCGACGGATTATGGATTCTACGAGCACAAATGGTATTCACCCTGGCCAGAAGTATTTGGGTTCTTTGTTTACGGTGGGGTCTCTACCCTCATAACGATCGCTGCAATTTATCTACCAGTGAAACGACCCTACGAAGATCCCGAAGGATCGAGTATGTCACTTTCCTTCGATGAGTTCTATCACAACGTCCCCTATTCAGTACTATTCTTCGGAGGTATAGCACTTACAGTGGAAGTAGCATTTGCAGCTTTCACTGCGATTGCCAGTTGGCCTGATAGCGATCTCCGTAGAGGGGCCCTTGTTACGAGTGGTGTAGCAGTACTGAGTATTGCATTCTCGTTGATGCTTTTCTATTTCAGTGCGGACTTGATACAGAAAACAAAGACTAAGGGACAAAAAATGAAAAAAGACACCGTAAGATTGGTTTCCGTTCGCCAAAGAGGAGGGTCGTTGTTTGAGTCAACTTAGCCTGTATTAAACACCATTAACTTGCATAACAGTAGGCTCTTGTAAAGTTAGAAGAGGGATGTTGAAATCGGAACTCTTTTTCAAGGAGAAAAACAAACCCTTTTTCAACTTTCTGGTGGAATTGTTGGTCGGTGGATGGACAGGAGCTATATTGGGATGGACAGTTGCGACTGGTGTATTCGATGCACGATTTTTCACTTATTTTACATATGCTCTGGGGTTCTCTTTTTATCTCTTCATTTTTCTTTCGGAAACGGAGAGTGAACTGCACGAATGGCTGATACTACTTACGTTACCAATTTACACCTGCTTGACAATATTTGTGTATGTTGCAATTGTGGTGATTGTTTACAAAAACGATTGGGTGATTATAAGAGATAGTGTTTTTGCCGGAGGTGATCTTAGTCTTGGTGAAGTCCACACAGGAGATTGGTTATTTCATTATTTGCCACCGTTCACGCTATTGGTTTACACTCTGGTTAATTATGTGCCAATATCAGTGACTAATTATCTTTTTTGGAATGAGAAAAGCAAGAAAGCTAAATTTTGCTACATCGCCTACGTGTTTTTGACGCCGATGTTGATATTGGGGTGTTACATGGTGACAATGCCTTTTGATTCCAATTACCCAACGAAAATGAGAACTTGGCAAGTCTGTGTTCTTGTATTTGGACTTTCCGCTGCAATACAAGCGATTTACATCGCTGGATCTTATAGTGTTGCAATGACCCTCGGGAGGTTTATTGTAAACTATATTGAATTGTTACGTAACTGAGATTAAATTAAATCCGATGTGACAGTGGGTTTTTTTTCTTTTTTTATTATCATTTCTCCAGGTTCAAGACAAGTTCAAAATGGAACCTGATGACGATGATTTCGATGTTACGATTCGGAATACTCCAACTTCTCGAACTGCAAAAAAGAATAACCCTCGCTCATACCAAGCAATCCTACTGAGGGAGCTTCGAGATTTCAATGGACCTAGATACAAGTTCGGTCTACTGTTGATCCCATTGAGACATGCTTTTACCTACTTGATGCTTCTCTTTTTTCTTCTACTGTTTTTGTTCATAACCGGAACAATTCTCATCAAAGTAATCCTGCCGAGTGATTACTCCGGTACAGAGTTCGACATTGTTTACGCTGTTTTCTTTGGCTATGTTGCATTTTGCGTTTCTATTGCCGTATTTGTATTGGTATCTTGGATGCGTGTTTGCTCAGAGATGATGTGCTGCCGTAAAGGCATAAACGTCATCTAAATGAATTACTAGTTCTTTACTTCGCGCAAGATCTGGCTAAGAACTCGGGTTTCTTTTGATTTTGAAAGATACACCCCGTATAAATATCACTCAGAATCACGACGTTGTGACGACAATAGGTGTGTTTCGGATCAGGTAGTATGTCCAAGTGGTGTAAAAAGGGTACACTGTCTTGGAATAGAATTCCCTCACTCTCGTTGGTAAAGTAAAAAATGCAATTAGTGAGTGTATCGAAAGTTCTGTCTAGTTCCACGGCGTACATATCACGCGCTTTTGATGTTTGAACCCGACGATGAACTTCCAAAAGGACGAGGTTAGCCACAGCAAGACCAATTCGAAATGCACCAATCCAAAATAGAACTCGAATGATTTTCCGCAAAAGCACAATAGCTTTTTGAGTTATCGTATCGCCATATGGTCCCACAAGGATACGTTCAGGTGTCTTTTGTTTTTGCTGAGGTTCGAGTTCGACGCTACCGTCGGTTTTGATTCGAATTCCACAACGCAGACATACAGCCACGCAATATCCAAAGATTAGCTTTTTGTACTCGTCGTTGATACCGTTGTTTGAGGCTGAAGGTAGTTGGTCTATCATTTGCAGAATAGGTTCTAGATGACCATCTGGTATCGGTCCAAAGTGTTTGATCAAAATACCGGGGTTATCTGACCATAACTCTTTGCAAAGATCACTGAAAAAAGGTGGTCTCCAATGATTGCCCGTGACATATTCAAGTACTTCTTCTCGACTAGGAAGTGTCATCGACTTCCTGTGTGGAAATAATAATTAACACGGGTGTAGAAAGTTGAAAAGTTATAGTTTTAGATTTATCAGATCTTTTTTACGAAATTCGGAAATGGGAGAAGTAGAATTTGAAAGTTATAGAATGTACCAACTACCTGAGCAAGAACAGTACGCAGGGTTGAATTGTGTAATCTGTCAGGATTTACTCAGTGGGAAAGTACAATCTTGTATATTGTGTACGGTCTCTTTCCACGGAAAGTGTATCGAGAGATGGCTAAAGTTCTCTCCGAAAAGAACCTGTCCACAGTGTAATACCGAGCAAATGCAATTGTTTCGTAACAGGACCACTGAAGTAGCGTGTACTCAAATCACCGAAACAAACGTGGTTACATGTACATATTGCAAAACAGGACTCAGTGCAATCGTTCTACCGGATGGAAAAAGCTTAACACTTGCGATTGAAATTTTGGCATATCATTATCAGAACTGCGCTTTCTACTCTCAAAAACAATACGAAAAATTCTCTTCTTGTTCTCAGTTTCTGATGGAGTTGGAGAAAGACGAAACAAGACAGAAATCTGTTGTATTGGATATGCCAGCCGAAACTTCAACAAAACGGTTTGTGTTCAAGTTGCGGTACAAAAAACTGGATACCCCAGTAAAGCTTGGAATATCGTTCCGGAGACACAAAACCGTGGAGACGTGTTTCTTAGTATCATGTCAAATAGTATCCGCGCCAGTTTCTGTGGTTTACCCGTTGAGATTCGGTATCACAATACAAGATAGCAGTGGGTTTTTCTCAAAGATTGTTAACATTACCAATTCAGTTGCCAGTTTCAAAATAGAAAAGCTGATGTACAAATTACCAGAAGAATTACGAGTTTGGACAGTGCTGTTTTAGCAAAGAGTGGGGTTTCTGTTTACTTAGTCCGGGTAGCCCACAATTATCAATTTCACTTCGGAGAAATGTTGTTCTGCCCAAATTTCTAGCATCTGTTTGTAACGTTGCCAGTCACTTGTAGATTCTTCGATCGAGGTTTCATTAAAGCGATAGTTCAAAGCGAGTGCCTGGAATCCGGTTATGTGTTGATAGCACAAAGTTTCATTAAGACATGATTCTAACCATGCAATACGGGTTTCAAGTGAGGTGGACGCTGATTGTTCGGTTTCCGGGGGGAGACAGTAGAATTTGAAGAATACTAAAGTTTCGGTGATTTGCAGCTCAACTCTTCCATATCCGACGTAGCTAAGTTTTTCAGTGGGATCTGGCAAACTCATCGGAACACATACCGCCACTTCGTTTGGAAGATCGGTTATTTCACCTTGGTACGCCAGAAGTGAGGATTTCTGTGATACAGACGGGTCATATTTTGAGTTCAGTTTTGCCAACCATTCATCAGTCGCAGCTTTCGTCTCAGAGAAATCTTGTATTTTCGGTAAATTCGTGCCAGGTATTTGTTCGATGTGTAATAAAAAGTTAATCAAAGTCCACAAGACGTCAGATTGAATTGCTAGACACTCTACGTTGTTGGGATGTCTAACATTGCTGGCAATCTCGCGAATCGTTTCTCTCCTCTTACTCGGCGTTGTCATGTCTGTAAAAAAATTGACAGTTATGGTGTACTAGCAGAAGAAAAAACTGTCTGTCCACATAGAAAACTTTTTATTCACAGTGACTGTGTGGTGGAATTGAAAGAGTGCGAAGAGTGTGAAAAATCACGTGTTCACATACCAGTGGATTCTTCAAGGAGAGCATTCCCCCTGCTACGACGGAGTAGGAAAAAGCGAAAGGCTTCATGTTGCAAAAGGGCAAGGAATAAGTGCCTTTCAATGTTGATATTTCTAGTCCTGATTTCTCTAGCGGGTTATTTCGTACCTCGGTATTGGTTCGTTTACATCTACCAAAAACCACCTCCCCCGTTCAGTCTCTTTGAGTTCATAACCGGAGAGGTTTTGGCATTTATCGTTGGATGTTTTGTTATGGTTACACTTTGGTGTTTCAATCAAATCTACGAGTGCTGGTGTGAAGTTTGCTGTTCCTGTTGCGACAAGGAAGAACATGAATGGGAAGAAATTTACGAAGACTAATTTTTTTGAAAAAAAAATAAACAATAGACGGAAATCAAAAACTTTTGCAATAATTAAGTTTTACTTACAAACAACCCGAACATGGAAGAAGCGAACTCAAAAATTCAACTCATCATGGCAAATGCTGAAACTGAGCGCCCCAATTTCCTACAGCTAAGTTTGGCTATCGAAGAAGTCATGGCCGAAACTCGAGCAAAGCTCTTGGCAGAATTGCGCAAGAAAATGGAAACTAGTTACAAGCTCAAACCCATTGATAATTGACATAAATTTCCGTTTAACATCTGAAATATTAACTACACACAACCAGTGTACTGGTTATCGAGACAAAAGTTAACCAAAGCGACAGAACCAATGAGTAACTCTAAGTTTGCATTGCAAGTACCGTCAGAGGGACAAATCAAATTGAACGGGATTCTTTACAGGGTTAGAGAAACGCGTGGAAAACGGAATCGCGAATTGACAGCCAAAGATTTAGGTGAAAACGCAACAACCTCGCTCGAGAGTTTAGTTGGGAAACCCGTAAAATACGAACATGGAAATGACAAGAGGTTTGGACATGTTTACGTTGGATACATAGAAACGGCGAGGATTTTGAACACCGGTTTCATATTTATTGAAGTTTCGATCTATCACAACCAACCCGAAATTCTACCACTTGATTTGGAAGAAATTATCCGACAGGAGTTACGAAATGGTATTTTACAATCGTTTTCCATGTATTGGGACAGTACTTCACTCGGTGAACACAACGGGAAGGTAGTTTACAACCCCGGTGATAGAGTTTTTCGTGAAGTATCACTGTGCAAAGAGGGATTTTACCCCGAGGCTAAGTTGGTTTCATTTGCGGCCTCGGCTACTTCGCACTCCTCTGGTGTCTCAAGTAAGTTAGAGGTATTAACCTATTACAGACGATAGTACTACTTTTGAGTCAGAAAGTACCAACATGGAGAACCAACAAGTACCCCCTGTCCAACAACAGCAGCAACAACAAGCTACCACTGAGAAACAGCAACAGTCTCAACCTGCGGCACAACCCACCTCGCAGTGGCAGTTTGACAATTTCAACGATCTCAAGTTCGGTCAAAAAACAACTGAAACTTTGCTGACTACCTTCAAGTCATTACCCGAGGATCAACAAAAACAAATCTCAACTTCAGTGGAGAATTACGGACGGTTCGTCCGCGAACACATCGACCATATTGCCGATTCCGCCAAAACCTACCAGGAGAAGCGAAGTAAGAAGGATGCAGAGACGGTTGCGCGTCAGACAAAGTTCATTGACGAGTTCAAGGAGTCTGCTTCTGAGCTGTGGGGTGAAGAAAGTGAGAAACATTTGGAAGTTTTGCGCAAAGAAGCTTCCAAACCCAGCCCTATGCTACGAACTGTTATGGATTTGGCAGGAAAGCTAGGTGAATCACGCGGGGTAAAACGGAACATTCAACTCACTACGACTGGAACAGAGCAACGTGTAGCTCACGCGGCTTCAGCTGGTGGTCACCCTGCTAAGCAAACCGCTGCTAACATGTGGCCAACCCCTGTGATCCCCGAGTCCAACGAAGGAACTAAGATGTTGAATGGCATTTACGGTCTGCTTTAGATCTCCTCTCGTCACGGCCCTTTCATTTGACCTATCCTACCTTTGACATAAAATTCTTCTACTGTTACAGAAATTTAATGACCATTACAGTAATAAAACAATCGCAAATCCAGTACTGGTTTCCTATTAACACTGTTGAAGGTAGAAATGAAAGATAAGTGAAAACTCGCTACTTTGTGATTGACCCAGAAAATGTTGAGTTGTATCAGATGCACGAAACAGTTCAATCCCAATGAAAATCCTTTTGGTGGTTGTGTTTGGCATAGTGTTCATGCATTGGATAGGACAAAGATTGCTACTGTTCAACTGTTGGACGAAATTAAGGACACTCTTCCGATGTTGACATTGAAAGTCGGTAGCATCGACATAGACTATGTAGTTAACTCAATCCCACTGGGAGATCTTCTGGTTCAGATTGACTCTGGTGTAACCAAGTCGGTGAAAGAGAAACTTTCGCGGCTACCACCCTATACAAAAGATTTAATTGGGAGAGCTACATTGAAAGAGTTACTACCGAACGGGTGGAAGAGGTTGCGATTTGAACGAACGGAACCCAACTATCAAGAATACAACTTGATTTTACAGAATCTTCTCTCTGACTACCCATTGACATCGATACTTGAGCAAATCAAACAAGCTGAGGTTCGTAACTTACCTTGGACCAAACTACCGACTCATCCACACCTTCACCAGGGTACTTCCTATGAACATTCTTCAGGGAAATTTATTTGGCGTTGTTGTGGTCGTCAAATCGGAAGTCCAGGCTGTTGGACTGGTGTACATTCTTCGACTTCACTTCGACCTGATGTGTGTACGACACAAAAGTTTGAAAGGAAAGGACTGAAGTCTCTTTTGAAACTGGGTCGACTTAGCACGGCCAGTGAACATATCCACAATGTTTTAAGCAATAAGAAGATACTGGAGTTACAACTTGCTACGAAAGGAAGAAAACCAACGCTTAATGACCCCTTCGTGAGTGGGTTTTTGAGGGTTGTTATGGAGATGAACATGTTCAACGGGTATGAATTGACAAACAGTAATACGTGGACATGGTCACGTAGAGCACAGGAACTACCTTTGGATATTGTGTACAACGTTCGTGTAGTTTCAAAGCGTCTGGAAACGAGCTGGTCGAAAGGAGACAAGTCTTTCAATTTCTTAGCGATCGTTCAAACTATCTCCCTCGACTTGAGTGAATCACGAAACACTGAATCAACAATTGGCAAAGCAAAACCAAAAAAGAAGGCAAATGTTAGAGTGGAGGAAAGATATTCACCTCTGCCTGAGAATACAAAGTTGATTCCGAACAAAGGCAGTACGGTTGTACCGAGAAATCCACCCTTTGCGAACGAGGTGAACACAAGTAATTTTTTGGAAATTCTCAGTGATCCTACTGAAATTCCGAATAGAACCAGTTTTGCCAAGTTGCAATGGAATCAAATCAGAATTCAAAGGAAGGATGAACTCAGAGAGGAAAGACGTAAGAACGACCTTTTATTGTCTTACAGAGGTCTACCGCCTCTACAACTGAAATCTTCTTCTTCAACGAGTTCCACTTCTACAGTATCTAGTAGCTCCAGTACTCAGCCGCAACAGGTGTCCTCCAGTTCGTCTTCTACATCTCAGCAGAAATCCAGTTCAAAAACTACATCGAAATCCTCTTCGACTACTTCGCAGGGGAAAGGTTCGTCGTCTTCCAAGTCAAGTTCATCTTCACCCGCTCAGAAAAAATCCAGTTCAAAAACTACCTCGAAATCCTCTTCGATTTCTTCACAAGGTAAAAAATCATCTTCGAAAAGTAAGTCCAGTAGCTCCCAATCTGCACCGAAATCGAAGAGCAAATCCGCAAGTTCTTCTAGCTCGGAATCAACTGAAACCCAAAGCGATGAACAAAAGAAAAAAGAAGAGGAAGCGAAACTACAAGAAACTCTTCGGCTTCAAGCGGAAGAACTTGCACGGAAACAAGAAGAGAAAAGATTGTTTCAGGAAAAATTGGAAACAGTCAACCAAAACTATGTTACGACAAGAGCCCTTTTGGCTCAAGTCAGAAAATCAACAGGGCAGATGTTTACGAAAGAGATGGAAGCAAGAAAAACAGAGTTGGATGAAATTGACAAAGAACTAAACGCAGTTACCGACCCAAATGAACTGGAAAAAATTAATGACCGTATTACCAAAATCAAAACCAGTCTAAACCAAGCGAAAGATCTTTATCAAAAGCAAACAAAGTTACCCCCTCCTCGTACGAAAAAGGTCCCAACCAAGACTTCTGGCAAAGAAGATATATTGAAGCGAACGAAAGTACCAACAATGAAGAAGTAACATTAAAGTAGTGTGTCCAACGACTGGTGCAACCCAGAGGCAAATATCTGTTTGTTTTCAATGTCCAACGAGAAGATAAAGTAGAAGTTGTTATCAGCTTCTACGCGAGGAAACAATGATGAATTGTAGGCATTTGGTGGGTTTGGATTTAGAAGATGAGGGAACCAGTCACGTAAAAGGTAGTTCAGCCATTTCGGATCTCGTGTTTTCAAGTCGATGAACCTGAAGTAGACAAAAAGAACGTAAGGTATACATTTCTCGAGTATGAATTGTATCTGGAGGATTGTAAGTTGAACATTCAGATCTAGTTGAATATTGTCCACTAAGTTATCCCAATTTTCCCCAAATACACTCTGCCAGTTTGTGAATTCAGAAAGCGCCTCTCGTGATAGAGGCTCGTCTTGTACTGACTGTAGTATCCGGGTACAGTACAGTGTTATCAAGATCGTGGTCGGTGAAACGTATTTGCGTAGTGTGGCTAAACCCGGGGATTTGGTAATGTACATTTGTGATTGATAAAAACTGTATCGAAATTTGTACACTTTTCATCGAAGTTCGAGAAGAATAAATCTAAAAGTTTGTAATTCTACTTCTTGATTTCACTTTTCTCCAAACAAAACACAACACAATGTTTACTGCTTTGAAAGGTTTGAAAAAAGGCTTTGAGGAAGAGAAGCCACCTGTTGATATCCTCGACAAAGCAAATCAATTTCGCGACAGCGTTAAGAATTTGTCATTTGGGTTCGATGGTAACTACCAGTTCCACGGTCTCGAAGTTTCCGGTCTTGTTATCTCAACTGAGGGTATTTTCAGTCAAGCCAAACAGTTGTGGCGCATCAAATACAACGTTTTGATCCTGAGACCTTTCAAACCGGAGGACATCGTGGATCCCAAGATGGTCGAAATTATCGACCCTCAGACTGCAATTTTTAATGCAAAGTGGTTTGCATGTATCAAGAATGATGAAGCTTTACGTGCTGAGTTCTTCAAACAAGTACCGACACCGAGTTCGAAACGAGAGTACATGGACCCCGAGGACATCGGACGCGTTGTCATGAAAGTAGGGTCTATTGTGGGAATTAGTTACACTATTCCTATGGGTACTGGAGCTGGACCTTTGAAGACCTCCACTGGCATGGAAGTGAAACCTGGCCAACACATTACTTTTGATGTTCACTTCGAAGTTCGCAGAAAGTCGAATTCTATTGGGTACTTTACCGGGAAAGCTGCGGCATTCGCACCGACCGAACAGGAGAAAATAGAATCTTTGAAATGGATCATGCCAGCAATGCTTCCTTTTCCGAAAATCCCTCAAAATGTTCAGACAGCCCCTGGAGTCGAAAAAATGAAAGAACGGATACAATTTCACGAAAGGGTTAAAGGCAGTCCAAAACCTTATGAGGATTTTATACGCGCTGTCAATACCCTCGTCCTGGAACAGTCGTTGCCATTGGAGACCATCAGTAAGTTTCGCGAGCCTGTCGTATTCGGACCAAACGAACCCGTACTGAAAGACTTTCTTTTGAAGAATTTCGGAATCGCAACCAACCGAGTTAGTTGGAATATTACTTACGACAAAACAAAGGATGCCCGTGCTTACAACAAACTGATTGGTACCCTGCACGCTGTCAAGTACAGTCAAAATGGTGAAGAATCGATTTCCTACAAGATTGACTTTGCAAATTCACGTGAATTGCTGACCAATTCCTTCGGTGTGACTGGCAGCGGCGGTGCGTACGTGCTACCGACCATCGTTAAGGCAGCTCATGATTGCATGTACATCTACGGGGTGATCAATATTGCAAAGACCTACGAAGGTGAAAAAATGGTCAACTCTGATGGAGAGGAAGCAACAAAAGAGACTATTGTGGTCGATGCGGTTGCAGTACACGTCGACATGATTCAAGTGATCAAAAAGATCGGGATACCCATCTCTACAGACGGTGCAAGGGCTCTCCTTGCCTGGGAGAAGATTGGGTTGTTCAAAACAAAGGAGCAAAATCACGGAAGTTACACTCCTCGAAAGGATTGGTTTAATTTGACAGAGAGCAAAAAGACTCCTGAAGACCAGTATCAATATTACGTGATTGGTAAGAACATCCCTGAGGAAGACGTTGCACGTTTTTATGCCAATTGCAAGAGCCGGTTCAATGGCTCCCTGGAGAGGGCATGCAAGTACACTGCGAACAGACTGATGGGAGACGAAGACAATCCGGACGAATGGCAAGGCACCATCAGTGCATTGTCAATTCCAGATCAAGCGGAAAAATTGATTTACGAAGTACCGCAGATTTACGCAGTACAAAAAACTGTACTCGAGAAACATGTACCCGAGGTTTCAAAGACCACCGAACAGCGAATGGAGTTGTTGGAAAAGCTTATCGAGTCCACTGAAAAACATTTGCAAGAGGCACAAGAAGCATTTCGTATTGCTAAAATTTCAGTGGCTGTTGCGCAGAAAGAGGAGAGTGAAAAAGGGAAAGAGGAGAGCGAAAAGGGAAAAGATGAGAGTGAGAAGGAGAAAGAAGATGAAGTGGACGAAGGTGATGATGATACTGCCAAATTTGAACCAGAAGTTGTTGAGAAATCCAAGAAACGGAATGCCAGCAAATCAGGCAAAGGTCCCAAGAGAAAGAAGTCCTCAAAGAAGGACGAATCTGAGTAGAAACCTCCAAACAAGAGTGGAAAATTCATTGAAAATTACAAATAAAAACTTTGGTTTATAACCAATATATTTGGGCTTCTTAAATTTGAGTTTCACTTCAACCACTAACAAAATGGCTGAAACGAAAAGGTCCAACTCTCGTGGGAGAGGTTCTTCGACAAAACTTGATACAGCGAACCATACGGGGGAACTTTCATCTGATTTTGAATTGTTTGGTCAAGCTGTGGAAATGTACAACAAGTCGCATCCAGGAGATGATGTAGAAGTAGTCAGATGTAGAATAGAAAAAGGTGATGTTCTAACTTTTTCGATGGCATTTAACAAAATTTCATCTGTTCTGGAATTGAACTGGAAACTCAGCACGAATCTTGAAGCTAACTCGTTTGAACTGGCAATCGAAGGAGACAGGTTGCACGCTTCCACTCCGTACTCGAATTGGATTGGACCTAGAAAACGATCGGCTAACAAATATGCTCTCGCTGTATGGGTCGTTCTACTCGCATTGTTTGTTGGTTGGCTTTTATTTTCACTTTAAGAATAGAGGAGGAATTAAAAACCATAAATACACTCGAACAAAGCCAAATTTGATAGACAAAAGCGTGTAGAATGCCGCAGTTGGAAATTGACGATGATGGATTGAAAAAGCTGTGTGACAAGGGAAAGTTCGGGTCGATTAGTTCTATGGTCTGGGATTTCTACCAGTCGTTGCAGAGGGAATTTGACAGGAGTAAGGCGAACAGTGATCGACTTACCTACGGATTCCACAGTCCTTCAAAGGGAGAGGTTCGTATTCAAGCAGCTGGTATCACACGCAATGTTGAGGATATGGTTCAAGACTTGGTGCACAAGGAGTCGAGCAAAGTTGATTTGGAGGTTACAAAATGGACGAAGGAAAGTGGAGAACAGATTTTCACTTTCAAAATTACAGCAAAGGTGAAACGTGATGCTTCTCCAGTTAGGAAATTCAACAAATACAAGGATCACAAACCAACGCGTCCTGTACCGCCTGTGAGAGAGCCAAGCGATGAAGCAGACAGTCAGTCGGACGGCAGTGAAAGAAGCGAATCTCCGCGTAGACGTCGCTCGAAAACTCCAGCCAGACCGCTACGGGAAGAAAGGCGGGGTAGGTCTGTTTCGAAGAGAAAAATTGTGAAGTTGGACGCAGACGAAGCCAAAAAATTGAGAGGTACTCTTTCAGAGACCGGTACTTTACTACGCGAAGTAAGACCGAAAAGTTCCGGTTTTTTCGGACTCTGGGACGGAAAGTGAATTAAACTTTGTCACGTCATGGCTTCGTTTGACTGTTGCGCTTTGCAATGTAGAAGGGATAACTGTAAACACTGGTGAAGACTAGCATCGCTGGGAGTAGTTCCAAGAAGAAAATCCAGATTACACAGAATGAGGCAAATTGATCCCGGAAATTAGAGTATTGGAAGATTGGTTTGATTGTGTAGAAAACATTAAACACATTACTGGCAACCGCGATCAGCAGAGTTAAGGTACCCTCGACAGGGTGTTCACTGAGGTAGTACCACAGGACAACGAAGATTTGATATATCAACGCCACGTTGATAACGAACGCTGAAGTTGCACGCTCGAATGAACTCTCATGATCTTTCACAAAACACAACCAAACAATAGCAAGTTGACTGGTTACAAACAAAACCGCGTGGAAAAACCCAGTACGTTTGAAATGCTTGCTATAGTCTTTGTAATCACTGACTGTGTAGAGTCCGTAGAGCCAGTAAGCCATCGAAAGAGCAGGTAAAGTTAGAACGAATATTTTTGCAAACAAGGGTTCATCTGAGGTATAGTGTGATATGTAGCGATCCCAGTTGAGCATACCGAAAGCTACCCAAAGCACCATGAGGTCGAGAAGATAGCAGGTCGCCTCTGCCATTTGAGTAAAGAAAAACTCAAAGTTGTCCTTGCGCTCAGTTTTCGATTGTACAATCTGGCACCAAAACCCCAAGGTTAAGGTAATGAAAATGGAGGCATAGGTCATAACGTCGCCGTAGTCCATAGAGTAAGCATCATGGGTAAGAATCAACTGATGGGTGATGATATTTCGAAATGAGAAGAACTCTGAGAAAAATCTAGCCCCTGGTAGAAACTGATTCGATGAAGTGTAGCGGACCGCATCGTAGTCAGCCCCGTTGAAAAGTTTCACATCCTGACGCTTATTGGGTCGGAGTGTATTGATGTTTTTGCAACGGATTGGTTTTGTATTACCTGAAGCCAAATTCATCAAATTGTACTCCACTGTACAGTCCTCTGTCTGAAATGTAACACTTGACAGAGCAGCTGAGATGTTCAACGGGTAGGGAATGTAGGTCTCCACTGAGTAGATAGAGAACTCGATTGGAACCAAAGAGTTATCTCCAAGCGTGATGTAGTTTTTTTGATCCAACTTGATTACAGGTGGTCGCTCGGTGTATTCGAATTGTCCAAAATTGTCATATTCTCCAAATACCAAGCGTTTACTACTTAGACTGTAGTTCGACCAGTGTTCCCAAAGCGGAGAGTACTCTCCAAGACCGAGGGTACCATCAGCAATCATGGTTTCTTTCACTGGTAAAGTAGTGGATTTTGACACCAAGTACACAGGCAGTCGATAGCGCGTATCATCGAATTGGAAATACTCTGAATCACCGAGTCCACTTTCGGAGTGGAAAAATGTACGCGATTGCATTGCAAACTTGTAATTGTGTAGGTAAATAGCGGACAGGGTACGGTTCAATTGAAACGTTAACCACTCACACGGCTCACCGCAGCAGATCTTCACATACTCACGATCATGGATCTGCATTCTCACAGAGGGTGATTCCGTCCGAACGAGCTGAATAACAGCTAGTAGATAGAATAAACCAATTAGCATTCTCTTCCCACTATCAATCTATGATACTCCATTGTCTGTATATAGTACTTGTACACCGTCCCTATTATTTCGACATTCTAAGTAAAAAAACCTCGAATCCTGTCGGTCGTAGTTTACTCTCGCAAACGTAATACCCAGACGGTTGTTTCGATAATACCCTCTCCATTCTCAGTAATGTTCATACTTTCATACAAGCTACGTATTTCACCTCTAAATGGATCCAGAGGGAGGGATTTCGATATTCGTGTAACTTCGAAGGGTAGATTGGCTTCTGTGACAGCTTTTCTAATTCCATCGATATAACTGAAACTTAGAATATTCCCAGAGAGAATGAATACAATTACTCTACACTTGATCGGCCAAACATCCACCAGTATTGGATTTCCCTCTAAAGGTGTGGCAAAGGTTTCTCCAGGTATTACGGGTAACAGTATGCGGTTGGCAGTTATTGCCTTTTCATTCAATACAATAACCGGTCCCTTCAGTAGTTCCTTTTCCAATATCGTATTGGGCTCCAATAACGGAATCATCGACTTAGTTGTTTTTCTAAGTTGTTTTCTCGTTTGTTTTCTGTCCCTTTTCAAGCGTGCTCTAAGTAACTCACTAACCTTCTCACTCATTCTCGGTTGAGGGTTTTTGTTCTCTGCACTCCAATACTTTGCGTTAAAATTGTACTCTTAACTTCAGTCGCTCTTCGTCAAACAGTACTCAACTGACACATTTGTACTCCAAAACTCAGTCACCCTTCGTCAACATACCTTTTGTATCACTTTCAACCATTTCGAGTACAATTTCGGGTGCGATCACTTTTTTCGAGCGTCTTTTTTTTCACTAAGTCCGCGCGGCCTTAACTGCTCCCACAGCCTTACAAACTCTTCTTTCCCCTTTATTTTAGGGGATGAGCATGATCTGGGGGGTCTATTTTACCCCTGAACTGACTTGATTTTTGGGTACATAATAATGCGCGGGACTATGCGACTGCCCGCATACCAAATTATATTTCTTTTAACTTGACGGGCGTGTTTTGAAACGAAAAAAGTTCAATATTTGTATTGAATTTGTAGTTAATTTGTACCAAAAAGTTTGACAAAACAGTAGTTGAAATTCGGGTAGAGTTGTACTCGAAAGTCGGAAAACTTTAAAGATTAACATAGTCTATTAACAGCACACTTTCAGAGTAATTGAAATCACATACAACTTCAATGACAAACGCACCCGAAGTGACTGCAACCAAGCGAGATGCATCCCCGAAACGAAAGCGAGTTCAGAAGGTGCAATCAGTGACAATTATCACCTCGAACCCTCCTGTCAAACGCAAAAAGAAAGCTACTCCGAAGAATCCTGCTGCTCCGAAGAAACCAACCACGAAGAAGACAGCTGTCCAAGTAGGCGATCAAGCGAAACCGAAGAAACCTTCCGTTCGCAAACCAACCCCCTATGCCTACATGAAGGTGAAAATGGACACTGCAATTACTTTGCTACAAAATGGGCAAACTGATGCCGCTTTGCAAGTACTGACTTTGGAACCAGTCAAGGTGAAGAAAGCGAGAAAGCCATCGAAAATCACCAATTCAACTCCGATTTGAGTGCAGTATTAATGCGTCACCATTGACATCCTGTTTAACTAAAATTTTCATTTACTAAACAACTCTCTCTATTGCATATAGATTCTTAGAAAGGTATGCGAAGGTATGCGACAGACAGGACAACGCAGGGAATTGGCTATGTTGAGGCAATGAGTGCAGTACACCAAGTGCCCACATGATCTCAGTGCCCATTCAGGGTCGTCAGTCTGACAAACTACACATACGGGTCTGGGTTTTGAAATCGGTTCAGCAGGTGTTTGGATGATAATGGGTCTCTTTGCCCAAACTATGTCTACATACAGAACAACTACCAAAATTACTCCGGCTACAATTGCAGGAAAGTAACGGAACTGATCCAACCCAACAAAAAAATTCACAATATGTGTTGTTAGTGAATCCATTTTGTGGGAAATTTAAAACAAAACTTTCATTTTACAATCAACACCAGACTATCACAGGTCAATGTCGAAATACGCACGCGACGCACAGGGTAACAAGGCTATTACACAAGTGTTCAACGGTCCAATCGGAACTGTCAACGGTGACAATTTCTCGGACATAGTGTGTGTCTCAGGAAGAAATTTCACATTTTCAATCGGACCTGAAACCAAAAAAGTAGTCACTGCAAGGAGTATTCGAGTGATAGCATTGGACGAGGATGGCAAAGAGTTGCGAAATTTCACTCTACCATTGGAGTCACAAATTGAAATCAACATCGTGGGTAGCGAAGATACAGTTGTAGGGAAGATTGAAACGCACAATGCCTCTGTCTCCCTGTCCAATGTCAGTACAGTTGATCAGATCAATGTCAACAACGGAAACTGCGAATGTCACCATAGTAAGATTAGAGGTGTTACATGCACCAACGGAGACATACGTCTGAGAAAATCACCAGTTAGCAGCATGAGAGTGGAGAAAGGACAGGTTGTAAAATATTAAAGATCGAAACTCGAATTCTTTTATCCGAAGTTCGGATTGTGTTTAACTTCCTTCAAAGCTGACTGAGTTCTTTCAAATAACAACATCAACCAATGAAATCATTCAAACAAACGAGTTTTGTCCCCGTAAGCACCCAGTGGGTGACTGATATTTTCGGTCAAACAAAATTCATCGGCTACGACGACCAAACCTATGCTCTTAGTCTACTTGTGGCAGTACTGGGAGATTTTGCTTCTTTGGACACCAGACTGCATCAAGTCGGTGACACTATCTACAAACTCTTTCACCGGGACCAAGCTGCTGACATATGGACACAGCTGCACCTCTTCGAGTCAAGACGACCGAAACCTCGCCAAACTGTGATCAACTATGCAACCGAACAGGCTGCCTTCTTCAACACTGATTACCTGTACAATTCCGGCAGAAAATCGAAGACAGCAAAGTGAATTGATACAAAGAATAAAGTTGTAAAATACGATTAAGTTTAATGCAATTGTGTCAAATTCAAACAAGAAATGTAAACTTGTATCGACAACTTTCACCGACTTGTTGCAATCCGATAAAGTATTCGTCTCTAAGCAACTGTATCATTTCCGGGTGGACATACCAACTACTCATATTAATTTCCACTACTTCGGAGGAAACTGCATTCTCTACACTTTTCATCACAAAACTGGCAAAATCTTTTAGATTTTGCTTGGATCGTAATTCCATTTTTTCTTTCCGCTTATTTTTAAGTTCGGTTTTACGTGATTTTAGGTTGGTAACCCAAACGTAGTTTGGATTTGCTGCACATTTGCACTTTGGTTTGCAAATACATTGTACTTGTTCTGTCATTTCTCTTTGTTTTGATTTTCAAAATGTAAAGAAATCTTAGAATTCCAATATCGTATTTCGTCAAATTTATAAAAATCACACTCGAACTTCGATTCGAAATAGATTTACTCAATTCTCATTCAATCTTAACATAACTTCAACTCTCGAATAAGAAACATGAGTCTCTCTTCAGATGTCACAATAGAAAACGCTCCTCTGTACTTGGGGAAGTGGCTTGACGAAGCTCAGATTGAAATGTACAAAACTCTCAGTCCTGAAAAGAAATGGCATATTTTGAAAGAGATTGAAATAACCAACTACAACAAAGCTTTGAAGAAATTCGCGGATATGATTGCATCCAATCAGTACAAATCACTGGCTGCTTTCCAACGTGACCCTGAAAATCCACTTGACTATGTAATCTCTGGAAGTTAAAGATTTAGTTCATCGTTTCTAAAGTGGTTTACTTTTTGCATCGGATTTACCAACACAAAAGTTTTCATTCGAGTATACAAAATCAGTGGCCATTTTCTGCAAATCATTAACCGCTTCCCGTTGTTTGTCTAAATCGAAAGGCCATTGTTGTAAAACGAACCGATACGCCGGTATTAAAGATAAATGATGACCCGCCATGTAACCACTTATTGTATTCGTAGACTTGTCAGGAAAGATCGAGCCAAAACATAAAACTGGAATACCCACTAATAATGAAAGTTCCAGTTGTAATTCGCATGGAAAATCTGCGGGGTCGCTGTAACGGTTCACATCAATTCCATGCCTTAAAAATGTTCCAGTCCACTCTGAGTAACCATAATAAATGTCGATTTGCATATTTGAAAAAAACTGATCCATACGTTCACAAAATTTGTAGAGACGTCTGATTTGCCAGTCATAGAAATAAAAAAAGTCGGAACGTATTCCGAAAAAAGAGTGGGGACGTGTTCCGAGCGGAGTAAAATCCTTCTTATAGGGTATGTCTAACTCCTTTTCCCATAATTCCAACCCAGGTGTTTCTTTCGGTAGGTAGACGATATTTCTAGTGTATTCGTACCGCGATTCAGAGTAGTCCTCGCGGACAAATTTAGCCATTTCCCAACACCACGGTGCATAAGTCCATTTTCTAAAACTAACACTGGCGTAGCACATCATGTGAAGCTTTCCGGATGCATTTAACTTTTGCCATTCCTGCTCTATAACGGTTGTGGGTGTTGGACTCTTTTGCCACTCTACAAGAGTTTGTGACATCTGAAAATAACTCAAATACTTTATTCAAATTTTATGAAATGTAGAAACAATTCTTATTGCCAAGATTCGTTCAAAGAAGCTCTAGAAAGAGACAAAGTAAAAGTTCTCGGAGAAGCGGCAGATGACATGGGGCTAACAGCACAATAAGACCATGAACCGTTTCTTATCCACTTACCACCGCCGGTAACCGCTGTATTTAGCAACTGAGCTTGATAAAAAGCCAAAGCTCCCTGCTGATACGTCCAATATGAGCGCTTGGAAGTACTGGTTGTCCCGAAATCGGTAGTAAGGTCCACCACCCAAACACTAGCCGGTTCCGAAGTGGCTGGGTTTAACCGCGCTGGTGGAGGAGGAGGAATTAATCTCACAGGGGAACTATCTCTGTTCTTTGGTTGAGGATTTGGTACCGGAGTGCTCATTGTTTGGGTTTTTTAGAAGTTTGTACTTGTGAGAAAAACGTAGCAAACTTAGATGGGAGTTCGAACTTCGCGTTGATGAAGGCGCAGTATATTGCATACTTTTTGGATTTGTATTGTTTAAGAAGCTCAAAAATTAAACGATGGGATCTCGCGAATACAATCCTTGGAAAGCTCATGTCGACAACAAGTTAAACACGACAAATGGTAAATGGGACGCTTGGGGAAATTCAGTTGGGAGAGCGAGTGATTATCGATACGAAACTCATCCGCGTGCTTCAAGAGAAGAAAAGTCATCACCTCCCATCGTAACTCACCCGCGCGTTACAAAAGAAGAAACTCCATCACTGCTGATTGTACCCCATCCACGAGCTGTAAATGAAGAAAAACCAATGTCATCATTTTTCAAGTCTTTTGAAAAGGTTATTTGCTTTTCAAACTCTGGGGACTGTCAGAAAATTAACGGTCCTTTCGACTAAAAAGAGAAACTTCTCTTTTACTCATGAACAGAATAAATCACCTTTTCTCAATAGTTCTTAAAATCAATTCAAACTTTGGAAAATACAAACACAATGAAATTCTTCGATCTGACTTTCAAATTCGAATGCTTAGGCTTTGTAGCCACCTGCGGACAAAATATCATTGTTTACCTGGCAATACTTCCAACATTGTTTTGCCTATGTTTTTGGTCACCAGCCAGCTGGGATCTTGCAATCTACATTTTTGTTGCGTTGATTTATTACAACTCCATTCAACCGAGAAATCTTTCTTCCGGATTTTTTAGCTGGAAAAATGGAAGTAATTTGCTATTTTCCAAAACTGTAGAATCTTACTCGATGTCGGTGGTCAATTTCACATTTGTACTATCTTCAATAGCATACTTTGTATCGGAAGATCAAGTGGCCAAATTTTGTTTGGAAGAACATGATCCACTTTCCTGCATCGTTTTGATCATTCTTCAACCTGTTAGATTTTTGGGAGTCGCGTACACTTACTACAGCTTCTTTGTATTTTCCGCGTTACTGCTTTTTCAGTCTGCCTCTTACAGACATTCTAATATCACGGTCACACCAAAACCCTGCATGGTATGTAAAAATGTATTTGAAGAAGTGGCAGTTTCGTTACATTCCCCTGGAAATGATGATCAATATGTGTGTAAAGATTGCCACTTTGACCTTACAAAACCACAAGACAGTTAAACCCTTTAAAAATAGAAAAGGATGGCTATTCAGTTTACTGGAGTTATTCTTTCGGAACCACTGGTCGCTTCATAACCAATGAGTCACACAACAACTGGTCTGAACCATCACCACGTCTTAACATAACAACTTCGTAAGCTTCCGGTTCAACTCTGT
>SXGU01246424.1_pt1 | contig 30468 bp, 29 predicted proteins | sample 3174531 | NCBI WGS metagenome assembly SXGU01 (sample SAMN11356863, study PRJNA531348) | freshwater metagenome | isolation source: freshwater sample F1-140 | place: China: Fuxian Lake, Yuxi | collected 2017-12-25 | reverse complement strand
CAAAAATCACCCCCAACAAACAAGAAAATAACTGCTTGTGATTATGTCTGATATAATCAGCGCAAGCTGATCAGACTTAATCATGAGCAGTTATTATGAAAATACAAACTAAAATTTGTATATTCAATTGCTAGAGTTTTAAAAAATTAACTGGTACTTTGTTTTGATTTAATTATAAATAAAAATGCCAAAATTTATATTTATCATTTAATTAACAAAACTTTAAATATATGTTGTTTACAATAAAAATAAAATACCTAACTCCAGTTGTAACCAATGTATGTATAGACTTCTTTCATTTATTTTTAAATTTTTATCAGAATCCAAGATCGCAATTTTTTGCGTAAAACCAATATTAAAGTTATAGTTAGAATACTTGCTTTGTAAAATTGAAATTTGAGGCCCTAGAGAAAGCCCTCTTAATTTATAGTTTGTATTATACTCATCTTCATTAGCAATACCATCAAAAATACTAATTCTTAAATTCATATTATATATACTATTATTGCGTTGTAATTTAGAACTTAAATTAATTCCAACATCATAATATGTTAAAGTAAATTTAGAGTTGTGACTTCTAAATTTTAATATTTCTGAGTCTGATGACATTTCGTTTATAGGATCTGAATAGTCACAATTGGAGCATGATAAAATTCTTATTTCTGACCATGTTGGTTTTATATAATTTAATCCCATAAAATATCCAAAAACTCCTCTTTGTAAACCAAAAGATAGTCCAACACCACTCGATGATAAATTATTAGAAATAGGATTGTAATTTAAACTAAAAATTTTTTGTTCTGAAGAGGGGTCATTAAATATTTTATTTGGAGTTTTATAAGTTCTGTCTGCAATTTCAATTGACTTCGGAGTTGAGTTGCTTTTGTTTACAAAGCTAATTATTAATATGATGAAAATAATATTTATTTTAAGTATCACTGTGTAAGCCCCTCTGTTAAATCCTTTCCAACAAGTCTACTTAACTTTATTACTAACTCATTGTATGCAATAACCTTATCATAATAATCAATTTCGAGATCTCTAGTTTCGGACAATAAATCCTTTAGTTCTAATCTGAAAACTTGGTTCGGCTTAGAATCTAACATTTTTTTAGTTAACAAATCTGTGGATTTTATTAAATTTTGTTGCGAGCTAGAAATTTCTTCATTTGCTCTTTTTATTTGGCCATAAACTGATTCAACTTCTAAAACTCCATTTAGAAAAGTATTCCGTAATTTCTCTTCATTTTTTTTTCTATTTATTATTTTTTCCTTTATTAGGGATTGATTTGCAAACCCCTCAGATCCAATTATTGGAATGTCTATTGATAATTTTACTCCGACTGACATATTACCATCAGGTATAGACCCAGTTTCTATTGAATTATAACTCTTATAATATCCAAAATGATGGAGCCAATTTACTGCTGAAAGTGAAACCTTCAATGGAAATCTTTGGCGAACTTCTTTTTCTTCATTTAAAATTGAATCTTCAACTGATAATTGAGCAAGTTGAAGTTCAAGATTATTAGTTTCAAATATTTTTTTTAAATTTTCTAAAGTATCTGAGATTTCGTAATATTTTGGTTCAGTAGTTAAAACAAAAATGGTATTAGTATTCCATCCCAAAATTTTTAAAAATTTAAATCGTGCTTCATAACTCGCAGTTTTAGCTGATAATAAACGCCGTTCGGCGTTTGCTACTGCGATTTCAGAACTAATAACATCTGAGTTTTCCATTCCGCTGATTTTTAATTTTGCTCTTACTAATCGCAAAATGGCTTTTGAAAGAGTGACCTCTCTTTGTAAAATTTCTTCATTTTTTAGAACTTGAAACAGAGAAAAGTATGCAGAAATAACATCATATTTTATTTCTTTTTTTGTTAAATTAAAATTAATTGCAGCTTTCTCTTTTGTTATCTCTGCTATTTTTAGGTCAATAGTATCTATCCAAGAGTTAAAAAGTCTATACTCAGTAATTCCAATTCCTATATCGCCATAGAATTTTCCACGTTCAAATGAATTGTATTCGTGACGTGAATCCCATGCTTCACTGCCTGGAACCTGATAAACAGTAGAAGGGGTCATAACATTTAATGCAAAACCAAAATTAGGGTAATTTAAACTATAATTACTGGTATCATATTGGAGTTTAGCAATTTCCCAATCATATTGGGCTTGTTTAATTATTGTACCAACCTGATTGGCTTTTGATATTGATTCATTTAGTGAAATTTGGATGACTTCTTGATCTTCTGTCGTTTTTTCAACTGCATATAGAAATAAATTCGATTTTAAAATTAATAAAAAGCAGAAATATACTGTTTTTTTATATCGAAGGAAAATATGTTTTCTTAAGCAAATAAAATGAAAAAAAAATAAACCCATAATTTATAATTTAATTATTGTTTAAGTTTTGCAATAACTTTTTATACTTGGCATTTTTAATATTATCAGTTTAAATTTAATAGTTAGTGACTGGCGGGAAATGGGCTTTTGTGTTTTAATGTATAAATTTTACTTGTATCAAGGCGCACTTTCGCAGCGCTAGCCAGAGGCGCTAACGCAAGAAAGTGCAACGCTGAGATAAGAAAAATTTATACTTTAAAATCAAAATCGCCATTTCCCGCCAGCCACTAGTTATTGAGATTTATTTATAAGGAGTTAAAATTGAATCGAAAAAGTTCTTATGTAGGTTTAATCTCAATTATTTTAATTTTTTCGATTTACACCATTAAAATTAAAGCCGAAAATAATTGTGAGCAATGTCAAAAAGATATCCAGACTAAGGATAAAAAAAGAAATGAACTCATTAGAATTCAAACTCTAATACAAAAAAACCAAGAGTATATTAAAAATCATAATGAGACATCAGTTATAATAAAAATTAATTCAAATATATTATTGGCTTCACTTACTCGTGAAGCATTAGAAACAGAAATTGAGCATCTACAAATGCAAATTTCAAAATGTGGAGAATGTAATGACCTCAAAATCAGAAAATAATAGAACTATACTTGGTTTTTTTAATCTCTCTAAACTTCAGTTTAGATTTAGTATAATGATTGGAGGAACTGCGCTTGTAGTTTGTATTTTATATTCTTTAATAATGTATTTTTATATGAAGGAAAATTATGAGATACTAGTTGTTTTAAGTCCAATGGATGAAAGTGTAAAATCAATTTTAAATAATGAACTAAGAAAAACATGGATTTATATGATTTTTACATCTTTGTTATTTTCTTTTTTGAGTTTTGTTTGGGGGGGATTTTTCTCTCACAAATTAACAGGTCCAATTTTTAATATTTCGAAAGTTATTGATGATGTATTAATTGGAAAACTAAATTCACGCATAAAGTTGCGTCCTAGTGATGAGCTTCAAGAATTAAGTAATAAAATAAATATTTTAATTAAAAATTATGAAGAAAATAAGGGGTGATTAAAAATCACCCCAAACAAACAAGAAAATAAAAATTACTCTTCAGGATTAGTATCATCAACAAAAAAATCTATCATTTCACACGAGGCACCTTTTGAAGCTTTTTTAATATTACTTGAAACTTTTTGAATTCTCTTTTTTAATTTATTTCCATTTCCATCTAAAGGTGAAGCTTTTGGATTTTTTAAAGATTTAATCAAAGTTGTAATTGATGAAATTTCTTTACATGCAATGTTTGCAGATTTAGAGTCTGAGATACTCATTCCCTCTAGTTTTGAGACTTGTTTTTCTACTTCAGCTAAATTTGCTAAACGTAACTGATCCTCAGTGTTCTTATTCTGTAACTTTTCAATTGTTGCATTTCGTTTTGCAATTCGTTCATTTGCGCCAGCCAACGAAAATTGTGAGTAACCAACTAATAAAAATATAGCTAAATATGCAGTTCTTAATTTCATAATATTCCCCTTAAAAATTTATATTTATAAAGTATATTTTAAATACTTTATTTAATATTATAACAAATTTCTTCAGTATGCAAATTTTGCAGAAATAATGCTATATTTATATTTTTTTATATCAAATTGAAACACTTTTTAAAAAATCTATTTAAAGTCGCAAAAAAGTTAGACATAGCCATTTGTAGTTACAACGATTTTTTACTCAAAATATGATTATCTAAAATCCATTTCCGAATTTGCTTCAAATTTTTATCTGTAACTCCAAAAAAAACAAATTGTGTGTCAATTGTTGGTTTTACTGAAATGTAGCTATGGCAAACTCCAAGTAAATTTATATTTTCAGTCTCATTGGGACGAGGAAGAGAAAACCTTCGAAAAGATCCTAATTCAATTTCTCTTTGATATCGCATGACTAGTCCAGCTTCAGAAATCTGTAAAATTTGAATTGGATTAGCAGCTTGAATTACCTCAGGTAATGTTAACTCCTGAATAGAGAGAGTAGGATGCTCAGATTTTTCCTGCAGATTTGGAAAATAAAACTTAAGACGTTTAGAAGTATAAGCCCTATCTATTGGTGTAAAAATAATATCGGTAAGGATTGTTGCAAGAGTTCGTTTTAAATTCTCAAAAATAGGTTGCTGGGCTAGAATAAAAGTTTTTAAATTTTTAGAAGTTTTTGCAACTACACTTTTATTATGTGATTCTAAATGAGTAAACCATGCTTGGCATAGCATTGGGTCCTTATAAAATAAATTAATTGAAATGAACACGCCATCAAATTGAGTATTTTTTAGTAGAGATAATTTATTTTCTAGATGCGTTTTGTACCCTTTGGGATCGTTGAGTTCCTCATATGAGAAGGACAATATATGAACATCATTATGTATAAATTTTTCTTTTATAAAATGAGATAACTCTTGGTAGTTGTCTTGATCAGTTTTTAAAATTATAAATGAAGTTAAATCGGTTTTTAAATTCTTAATTTCTGTATTTGATTGTGGTACAATTGGATTTAGCTTTAATTTACTTTTATTTTTTGCCAGAAATCTTCTTATATTATCAGATTGTGGATTGCTTAAACCAAAAAAACTAAATTTCGACAAGTAATCGTTATTTACTTTGTGGCATTCAACACATTTAGCTATCACACTTAATGAAATACCGACTTGAAAAAACTGACCATAATATTTTGATACAGATTGAAGGGGTATGGGTCTGTCGCTATGAGTTGTAAATCCCAATTCGCTTATATTTAATAATGGAACTTCCTTTAGCATTTCAACTTCTAATTTTAATCCACCAAGTTCTTGTTTGAAAACTGTCGTCTCTCGAACAGGTTTATGCGACGATAGGGCAAAGCGGAGATGCTGTTCTAAAATAGATTGATCAAAGGGTTTATAAATTAAGTTATTAATAACGCGAGACTCTATATCACCCTGTTTAAATTGCGGGGAATCAAAAGTTGTTAATACAATTTCTAAAGTTTGATCTTTAGGGCTAATTCCCTTTCGGCGAAACATCTTTTTTGCTTTTTCAAGAAGAGTAAAATATCTTGGGCCCAAAAATTCAATTTGACTAATAATCAAGACTAATTGGGGAGGGGCTTGTTCAGTTGGTTTTGGACTGGCGTTGGGAGTAGAGCTAGAGTTGGAGCTAGTTTTTAATTTAGAATCAAAGAAATTTGTTTTAACCCACAAATAAAACCCTTCGAGATTTTTTGAAGAAAGTACATTGAGTTTGGAATCAACTTGTTTGATTGCATCAGTCAATTGAACAAGTAGTCGAGGATCGCTTTCTAAGATATAAACAACTTTATCAGCCATATTATCTTAATTATCATGTTAAAAATTATTAAATTCAATTTTCTTTTTTAAAAAATTATGTTTTAATTTCAAAGTTTTTGAAAGGGAAAGTCTATGACCAAAAAATTCCTTCGATTATTAGCTTCACTTAAACTTGCTGTGTTCACTATTTTATCTTTAGCAGTGATTGCAGCAGTTGGTACAATTATAGAGTCAAAATATGATGCCGATGCAGCAGCCGCCTTAGTTTATCGTAGTGTTTGGATGTATCTAGTGATGGGAATGTTGTCGGTGAATTTAATATCAGTGATGATTGACCGTTGGCCCTGGCAAAAAAAACATACAGGATTTGTTTGTGCTCATATTGGAATTTTAATTTTACTCTCGGGTGGATTAATAACTCAAAAGATGGGTATTGATGGATCAATGTATCTTCCCATAAATGGAAAAAGCCAGACAGTAAATCTACGAGAAAAAGAGATTGTCGTTTATTCATCATTTAATGGACAATCTTTTGCAGAATTATATCGAAAACCAGTTGATTTTTTAACGAAGCCTGCAAATCAATACCCCTTAGATTTTTCTGTTATGGAAGGTAAAATAAAAATTCTAGATTCTATGAATTACGTGAATGCATCTGAACGCTTTGTTCCTGTGGATGTCGTTGATGCAGTAAATGGAAATGGCGCAGGGTTGGCTATTCGTTTTCAAATTCAAAATGATAGAACATCAATTGCCGAATGGCTGTATGCAAGCAGTAAAGAAAAACCAGTTTCTCAACAGTTTGGCCCATTGAGAATTTTTTGGGGCTCAGAACCTCCACATGAATCAGTGCCGTCAGAATTTAATGCTCTTTATTTTCAAAAAGTTGAAAATTTAAAATCTGCAGCTTTAGATTTTAATAAAGTAAAATACACAATGGTTTCAAAAGATAATAAATATCCTCGGGGCACAGGTGTTGTCCGTGAAAGTGAAAGTTTTCAAACCCCTTGGATGGGGTTTAAAGTTAAGATTTTAAGATTTATCCCCCATGCAAAACGAGAATGGGATTTTAAACCTGCAAATAAACCAACCCAAATGACGACGGCGGCAATAAAAGTTCAATTTCAAAATCAAGAACAATGGGTTCAGTTGGGAGATATAGTAAGATTCTTTACAGATAAAGCGGCTTATATATTAAAATTTGGAAATCAATCAGTCGACATTGGTGAAGAAATACTTCTTAAAAAATTTAATATGGGGACTTACCAAGGAACAAGGCGGGCCATGAGTTATGAAAGCCTTGTTGAAGTGCCTCAATTGGGTGAGAGATTAATTTCTATGAACGAGCCACTTAAATATAAAAACTTTACTTTTTATCAATCAAGTTTTGAGAGCTCCCCAGAGGACGGGCGTCCGACGGCTTCGATTTTATCTGTAAATTATGATCCAGGTCGGTTTTTAAAATATTTGGGTTCATTAATTATGGTTTTTGGAATTATGCATTTGTTTTGGTGGAAAAAACGAAACAAACTAAATTGAACAAACAAGGAATTGGGTAAAAAAATGAAATATCAATTGAGAATTAAAGATAACAGCTTACTGATTTATAGATTTTTCTTTTTTATATTATTGCTGACTTCAAATTTATTTTTGAACGTTAAAGCAATAGCAAGTGCTTCACCTACAGAGTCCATTCGAGAATTACCAGTTCAAGAGGGGGGGCGAATAAAACCCTTTGATACTTTGGCTCGTGAAATACTTTCTTTAATTTATGGAAAATCTTCATACGAAGGAAAGCCCGCATACGAAGTTGTGATGACTTGGTTACTTACCCCAGAAGAATGGGAAAGTAAAAATATTGTAGAAATAAATCATAGTGGAGTTAAAGAAGCTCTTAAACTTGATAAAATGAAAAGATATTTCACTGTAAAAGAAATTTTTCAAAGTGATCGTCTCTCGTTGCTCATGCAAGATTTAAATTCTAAGCGAGAGTCTAAAGAAAAATTAGATGCTTACTTTCAAGCCCTTCAAAGAATTGAAAATCAAATTTCAACTTTTCGTGAATTTGCCACAGGCCATATGTTATCTGTCGTTCCACCTCAGCAAGATGGGCAAGATTCCAAATGGTTGAGTGTACCTGAATTAGAAGGAGAATCAAAGACTTTATTTTTAGAAGTGACCAAAGCTTTTATTGCAGGACTGGGCGCTGAAGTTAATCCACAAAACAATTCAGAAGCTGCATTAAATGCAAAAGCAGATCTTGAAAAATCAATGATCATGTTTGTGGATCATGCAAAAAATCAAAATCAAAATTTATACCCCAAAATGGGAGATATAAAATTAGAAGTTCATTACAATTCACTGCACCCTTTTAGATGGGCTTGGATATTTTATTTTTTTGCTTTTGTATTAATGATCGTTGTTCTTTCACTTAAAAAAGAAAAATTAATAAAAGCGGTTTGGATTTTTACAATTCTTGGATTTTTATTTCACAGTTATGGGTTTGGTTTAAGAATGTATCTTACTGAGCGCCCTCCAGTTTCAAACATGTTTGAAACTGTGGTGTGGGTGAGTTGGGGTGCAATTATTTTTTCTTTGATCATTGAACGGATTTATAAGTTAAAAATCACTTTGCTTGCGGGACCAATTGTTGCAACATTTTGTTTAATGTTATCAGATATGGCACCTTCAATATTAGATCCAACATTGCGACCGCTCGAGCCAGTTTTGCGAAGTAATTTTTGGTTAACGATACACGTGTTAACAATCACCATAAGTTATTCAGCTTTCTTTTTAGCATTTTGTTTGGGGGATGTGGGCTTATATTATCACCTCAGGGGTGAACAGCATTGGAAAGACCGATTAAATATAATCACCCAAGGTATTTATCGCTCAATTCAAATTGGTGTAGTCTTGTTAGCTGCGGGCATAATCCTTGGGGGAGTTTGGGCAGATTATTCCTGGGGACGATTTTGGGGATGGGACCCAAAAGAAACTTGGGCTTTAATTGCTTTACTTGGTTACTTAGCAATTCTTCATGGTCGACTAGTTGGTTTAATAAAACAATTTGGTATGGTAGTAAGTAGTGTGATTTCTTTTTCTTTAGTAATCATGGCTTGGTATGGTGTGAACTATGTTTTAGGAGCGGGATTACACTCTTATGGCTTTGGGGCAGGTGGTGTAGAATACGTTTCTGCTTTTATACTGATTCATATAGTTTATGTAGTGACTGTTGCTATTATTCGAAATGGAAGATTAAAAACAAAGTCGTAGAGGAGAGGAGTCTCGTCACTTCCTGTCTTCTTACTGCTTTATAGAGTTCGAATTATTGCAACAGAGGGGCGGCCTTTTGGCCTTGCTGAATTTGATTTTTAAAAAAGTATTAAGGCAAAAGTATTTGCAGTTCGAGTTTGTTTTTTTAGCTTCCAAAAAATATTTTAAGTTCATAAGTGCTTTGGTGCTTTGGGCCTTAATACTTTTTTAAAAATCAACCGCTACGCTATTCAGACCCCTCTTTTTGCAATAATCCGAACTCTATAAACCAGTAAGAAGATACCCCGTACAAAATATAGAGAATTAATTTTCATTTTAGAAATTGTCGTATATCAAGTTGTTAGTCACTTTTCTCAAATCCCATTTTAAGACATAATTGATTCATCTTGAATTGACTTATTTTTTTATAATAATTTTTTACCAGTAAAATTATAAATGGCTCATTATTTGCTTTGATATGAAGTAATAAAGTAATTTTTGGAGGCTCAAAATGACACAAAAAACTAATTTGAAATTTAAAAATAATTTTATATTTTTAGTTTCATTATTTGTATTAAAATATAGTCCATTGTACGGGGCTGTAGATAGGGTTAATTCAGTAGCTGTAGTAAGAGAACCATTCTCTCCAGGGCCTATTTTTTGTGACCAAATTTGTGAACAAAATAGTGAACAATCAAATTTATATGAAATCTATAATTCTGCTGAAATCCAAAATTTAAATTCGTCTGACGCTGCAATAAATAATATTGAAGGATTGAGTGTTAAAAATATTGATTTAAGTAAAAATTTTAATATTGATACTCAAAATTTAATTCGAGATAAAATCTATTCTAAGGTTACTTATATACCAGGAGCTTTTAATCAGAAGTTACATTATCAATTACCAGATACTATAATAAAAATTGAACCGAAAGTACAAGAAGTTCCAGAAAATGGTTATGAGCTTTTATATTCACTTATTGCTAATCAAATAATATCGAATAAAAAAAGTCCTCTACTAAATATCGGTGGAGAGTCAAGCCGTAGATTACTTGAGGAAATTAGTAAGCAAAGAAAAGTATTGATATTTTTGAATACAAAAATTAATTCATCAAAAAATATGTCGATTTGCTCTAGTGGCTTTCCTAATTCTAATGGTAAAGTAGATTCTAGTGAGTGTGAAACCAAATCTCTACAAGATTGGGAAAAAGAAATTCAAGATACAATTTCCTATATAACTTATACAGTTAATCGTGAGTCAAAAGGTGATTCCGGTAATGGAATTGAGCAGGATTCAATTCCACAAACTGAATGTAAATCTAGTGTCAAAAATAAAAATCCAACAGTTTGTTTTGAGGAAATTATTAATCTTGTTAAAGATATTGATCCTGAGATAAAACCTTATTCTGTAACTGAATTTGAGTCAAGTTCCACTAAAATTCAAAATGGGATAAAATTTGTGGTTCCTGAATTTCTAGGTTCAGGGGATTTACATCATTTGGATAAATGTGATAACTTTGCTTATTCAATTTCTAAGGCAAATCGTAATCAAAAAAGATTAGAAATTAAAAGAATTGTTCTTGATTGCAAACCTTTATCGGCTTTAGATTTTAAAAATTATTGGAGTGAGAGTCGTCAAAAAAAATCAAGCGGACCAAAGGTGACTCCAGTGAGAAAAGAAAATTTGCAAATGGCAACTTTACAAAATCATCAGTGATATAATATCTTTTTTCTATGCCTTAGATTTACCGAGAAAATCAAGTAAGCGCATTTTGGTCATCATATAAAATAAGTTAAACAGATTATTTTATATTTAGGTTTGATATAAATAAAATACAATCAAATGATGCATTTAATTTTGAGGCATATTTTGTGCATCAATTTGAGACATGACAAATACAAATCAATTTAACAACCAAAAAGTTGCTGAGCTTAAAATTTTAAATGACTTTATAAATCTAGAAGAGTCAATTGTACCTTGGGCTACGCACGAGAGTATGGTTAGGCTGTTACGGCAAAAATCAGAACAACTTCGTTGTTTTCAAAATTTAGTTTCTTGCTTTGAACCTCAGCAAGATAAGTTTATGTGTGGCCCATCTACTATTGCAATGATTTTAAATTCTATTGAGAAATCAAAGTTATTCACTCGTGCTAAAGCTATTACTACTTCAGATCTTCCAATTGATAAATTTGCAGAGAAATTTGCTCGCTTACAAAATAGAGGTCTTGAAAAGAACTTTAATGCTTCATTTAAGAGGTTTACACAAAAAAATATATTTAATCAAAATTGTTCTAAGGTAAAAAAACTTAAGGAGCTTTATTCACCCCCTTTTGGTCTTTGCTTAGAGGAGATTGAAAAAATAATAAATGCACTCTCTTATAAGGCTCAACGATTTCATGCGGTTCCTTCTTTGGATATAAATTTTTATCGAAATATTTTTAAAAAATCTTTAAGCTCAGACTCTCAGTATATTATATTGAATTATGATCAAAGAGCTTTAGGCCAGTTAGATGGAGGAGGTCATATTGCTCCAGTTGCTGCTTATGATGAAACAACTGATTCTGTACTGATAATTGATGTTAACCCTGAGCTGGGCTGGTCTTGGATTGCCTTGAGCTCACTTTGTAAAGCTATGGCTACTGAGGATAAAAGAAAACCCAGAGGGTTTGTGTTAGTAAGTTAACGATGATGTAATTTATTAGGTTTGGAATGAAGTCTGATTAAATTATTAAAATTGTTTTCTCTGAAGCCTTTTCATTTAAATAAAATGTAAAACACTAACTGAATTAAGTTTTTATAGGATACCTCTGCAACTGGAATAAATTCCAGTTGCAGAGGTGTTGTGAGTATGAGATAATACCTCTGTAACTAGCATTTATTCTATTTGTAGAGGTATTACGAATGAAATTTATAGGTCGTGAAGAAGAACTAGGTGTCTTAAACTCACTACGTAAAAAATCAACTGCAAGTTTAGTGGTAGTTCGGGGGAGAAGACGAATAGGTAAGAGTCGATTAATTGAAGAGTTTGGGATGAAGTCCAAAAATTATATTGAAATATCAGGTCTAGGCCCTAAGGAAGGTACAACTAATGAATTGCAACTGAGGCACTTTTCCACAAAAGTGAGTTTACAGACAAATAAACGTCAACAAGTTTTTTCTGATTGGACAGAAGCTTTTTCTTATTTAATAGAAATAACCAAAATTGGAGAATGGACTATACTCTTAGATGAAATTTCTTGGTTGGGGCGGTTTGATCCAATGTTCTCAGAAAAGTTGAAAGACTCTTGGGATACAGGGTTTAAAAAAAATCCAAAACTAATTTTGTGTTTATGTGGTTCTGTTTCAACATGGATTGAAAATGAAATCATAATGAATAAGTCTTTTGAAGGACGAGTGTCAGTTGATCTTAAGCTCAAAGAGTTATCTCTTCCAGAAATTAGTGAATTTTGGACTGATGTAACAAAAAAACAGATGGGTACTTTTGAAAAAATGATGATTTTATCTGTAACTGGTGGAATCCCAAAATATCTTGAAGAGTTTTTGACAAAGGATAATTCAGAATCTAACCTTATTCGATTGTGCTTTACTGAAAGTGGATTTCTCTATAATGAATTTGAAAAGATTTTTAATGAAATTTTTCAAAATAAATCAATGACTTTAAAGAAAATTATTAGAAAATGTTTAAATAGAAAATTAAGTATTACTGATCTCGCTAAAGAATTAAAAACCACAATAAATAGTGACCTCTCAGAAAATATTAAAATATTAGAGTCAGCGGGTTTTTTATCAAGAGATTATTCATTTTTATTCGATGGTAAGCCTTCAAAATATAGTTATTTACGAGTTAAAGATAACTATTTAAGATTTTATCTGAACATTATTGAGCCACTCAAGCCAGCTATAGAAACTGGCGGGAAAAAAATTACAAGATGGTCTGACATCAAATCTTTTGCAAGTGTAATGGGATATCAATTTGAAAATCTAATATTAGCTAATAGAAATTTGCTCTATAAGTTTCTCAATTTGCAAGATCGAGATATTGTAAGCGCAGCTCCATATATCCAACGTAAAACAACAAAGAATAAAGGTGGTTGTCAAATTGATTTATTAATTCATACGCAACTGGATGTTTTTTATTTGTGTGAATTTAAATGTAAAAAACAAATAGACATGGCAGTTATCAAAGAAGTTCAAAAAAAAATGCAAATATTGCAGCTTCCAAAGCGGTCATCGATAAAGCCTGTTCTTATTTATGAAGGTGAAATATACCCTTCTCATTACGAAGTGTTAGAAGAATTTTTTTTAGAATTGATTCCTTTTTCAAAAATGTTAGGTTAGGTATTAATATTTGTCAGAAAATTATTTATTGAGAGTTGGATAGTTTACCAGCTACGTCTTTTTTGTATGTTGTGGGTAATGTTGAATAGATTAAATTGAAGTATTGATTAATTGTTTTTCAGATCTAATTTATAGTCTTCAATCGTATAACTTATGCATCAAGTAAATAATCAGCACTTAAATCAGCTCCACAATCCCATTGAATACCACCAACAGCATTTACTGAAACTTTTTTGAATTCTTTATCATCCTTAAGTTTAGAAAAAACAGGGGGTGGATTTTTTAACAAAGAAGAAAGATCAACCATTTTAGTTTGGCCATTGCTATATGTAATCTTCAAAACATGGTTTTCTTCTGCGACTACAAAGTCTACTTCAAACTTTTGCACTCCAAGAAGCCATTGATTCTTTACCTGGTCGGCAACGAGAAGTGATTTCGTTATTCTATCTTGAAGAAAATTCGCAGCAAGATGTCGCCGCCTTTCTTGAAATGAGTGTTAATGAAGTTAATAACTGTCTTTATGCAGCTAGGAAGACTTTAAAAGGGAGAATAAATTATATGTTTGAACAAAAAAATAAATCAAAAATGCTACCAAAAGATTTTGCCACTGATATTGGTAAAATAATAAAAGTTCAAGGACGAGTTATTGATATAGAAGTTAACTCTTCATTGAGTCCAAATATTTTCGATGATTATAAATTACAAAATAAGAGTGATTCTAAAATAACAGTAGTGCAAAGACTTAAAGATGGACGAATACGATGTATAGTGAGTGGTGAATTTGGTGAACTCAATACAAATTCAAAAATTAAAAATGAAAAAGAAAGTTCTTTTCCAAGCTGGAATGAAGATTCTATTAATGATGCTATAAAATCAATAGGTACAAATACTCACGAAAGATTAGAAATCTTTGAAACGGGAATAAAAGTTATTGATTTACTTTGTCCATTTCCTAAGAATGGAAATATTGGGATGATAGGTAGTACAGGTGTTGGAAAGTTTGTTGTTATTACCGAATTATATAAAAAATTTTTAAAAGAATCTGGTCAACTTTCAATTTTCTTTTTTGTGTCACCACAAGATGCAATTAATGTGCGTTCACTTATAGAGCAAGAGCCAATATTATTATCCGACGAAAGTGGTCCATTAAAAACAGCTTGGTTGATTACTCCAAATGCAGCAGATCCAGAATTTGCAGAGCATTCAAATTATTTAGATGCTTGTTTGTACTTTAGTCCAGTGATGGCTCTCACTGGAAGATGGCCAGCAATTGATCCTATTCGCTCAACTTCTAAAGTGCTAGATCCATTGTTTGTAGAAACTGAACATTTTAAGACAGCAAATCAAGTAAAAGAGTTATTAGTAAAAGAAGATGAACTCATGAAAGATCCAATTTTTTATGAATATCTAGCAATGGGATCAAAACAAAAAGCAAATGATAGATTTAAAAAATTTGAGATTGATCGCTTCAATGAATTATCAAAGAGCAATCAAAATTTAGTTATGCGTGCTCGAAAAATTAAAAACTTTTTGACTCAGCCCTTTTTTATCACAGAAGAATATACCAAGGTCAAAGGAGTCTCTGTAAATTTGCGTGATACTATCATAATCTGTCAGAAAATTATTTCTGGAGAGTTTGATGAGCTGTCAGCAGAATCCTTTTTGTATGTTGGTGGTGATATTAAAGTGAAGAGTTAATGGTTTAATTAATTAAAATCACCATACTGAGCACTTATTTTCGGGGTTCATTTTTTGGCCGCTTTTGCAATTAAATGCTTTCGCAAATTCGGGCATATTACTTACAACACCATTCACTCTAAACTCGGATGGAGAATGCTCGTCAATAATTACTTGATTTAACAAACTTTCAAAAGTGGACTTACTACACCAAGATTGAGCATATGAAATAAAAAGAATTTGAGCATTGCTGTAGCCATGATTTATTTCTGAAATATCATCAAATGCATTTGGATTACTTTTTAAATAAGTATTCAATGCTAATTTTAATCCACCTAAATCAGCGATATTTTCACCGAGGGTAACTTCTCCGTTAATATGAAATTTTGGATTGTCCTCTTGTTTGGGTACATTTGGGTCTTGGTTATCAACAATGGTATATTTGTTGTATTGATCAATTAAACATTGTGATTTTTTCTTGAATTCAAATTCAACAGTAGGAGACCACCAGTTTTGAAGATTTCCGTTTTCATCATACTCTCGACCTTGATTATCAAATCCGTGGGTTAATTCATGTCCTATAACTGAACCTGTAGCACCAATATTTGCAGCATCACTTGAAAGCAAATTAAAAAGGGGCGATTGTAAGGTTCCTGCAGGAAATACTATTTCATTTAAAGATGGGTTATAATAAGCGTTATTTTCATGAGGATTCATATCCCATCTGCTTCTATCAACAGGGCGAGCAATTCTTTGTACCATTTGATCATAAGAAAATGCATGTCCATTAATATAGTTTTCAAAGAATGAAGTACTTTTAATTTGTAAGTTGTCATAATTTGTAAATTTATTAGGGTAACCAATTTTTTTACTTAAAGTAATTAATTTTTTTTCGGCTCCTAATTGAGTTTCTGAATCTATCCAATCAGAGTTTGCAACTACTTCTCTCATCTCTTTTATAATTTGTTGTGATAAATCACTAACATATTTTTTTTGTTCTTCCCCAAAAGCTACTTTAATAAAAGCCTCTCCTAGTGCATCACCTAAAAGTAAATTTACATTCATTAAACATTTTTTACTTCTTTCTGGCTCACTTTTTTGACCGTAAAGGATTTTATTAAAAAAATTAAAATGTTCATTATATAATTCTTTAGAAATAAAAGTTGCATTAGTTGAAATGACTTTCCATACTAAATAATATTTTAAATCATTAAGGCTAGTATTTTTCAGTATTATATTTAAACCTTCAAAAAAATGAAGGTCCATTATATTTAACTTTTTAGTTTTACTTTTTGTAAAAGAATTCAATCCTAATTTATTAAAAAAAGCGTCCCATTGAAAAGTTGGACTAAGATTTACAAGTTCAGAAAATGTTCTTTGATTATTTAATGCATTTGGGTCTATTTGATCTTCCAATGACAATGAATAACTTGCTAGTTTAGTTTCAAATTCAAAAATAAAGTCTGCGGCTTTTTCGGCTTCATTATCAGTAAATAGTTTTGAAAGTTTTAGAGAATTTAACATATGTAATTTATATTTTTGAATAAGTTCTACTCCCGATGGTGTTGTATCCTCATAATACTTTTTCTCAGGCATTCCAATTCCACTTGCTGTTAAATAGGGTTGGATTTTAGTAGCGTCTGTATTATCTTGCTCAGTAAAGAATGCAAACAATACATCAACGCCCAATCTTTGAAGTTCGGCAGTTGCATTAGCAAAATCTTTTGATGAGTTTATTGATTCTATTTTTGATATTAAAAAATTTAAATTTTTAAATCCATCTTTATAAATCTGATCTGTGTCCATGCATGAATTATACAAATCTCCGAGCTTTTTTGCATACTTGATCTTGGGAGTATAATTTCCGTTTTTATAATTAGTTAAAATTTGAGTTAATAGTTTTTCTGTTTTTAAATCGATTTCAGAAAAACGATACCAGCTAGTTTCATCATCTGGTATTTTAGTTTTATTAATCCACTTTCCGCAGCTGAATTTATAAAAATCGTCGCAAGCAGAAATATTGTTATCAATAAGTTCTAAATCAACAACTGGAAATGGTGTTTGTAAATTATATTTTGTTTTCGCGAATAAATCATGAAAATAAATGAATATAATAAAGAATATAAAAATTCGCTTCAACATAGTTAATCCTCTCAATTCATAAATTATAGTTTTTAAACAGAGTATATAATTAATAAAAGAGAGTGGGGATTTCAATTAATAAAAAGAATTATGAAATTTATGGATTTAATTTTTAGTGAAGTGACAAATATTGTAATTTTTAATTTAAATTATATCTTAAAAATATACTTTCATTACAAAGGACTTTTTGCTTCTAAAGCTGCTGAGGCCATTTCAGGTGAATTAGCAGAAGATGGAAAATATAAAATAGTACCTTTAGGAATAGGAATATTCGAATTTTTAGCTACAGTTGTTAAATGTGGATTATAGGATTCTAATTTTTTAACATCAAAATCAAAAACTTTTACAAGATTTTTGAAAGTCATTGGTTTTTTTAAATTAACTTTAGTTATCATTTTTGGAGAACCCTTAGATAAATTTGGAAAATATTCTTTTTGATTTTTTTCGACTTCGAGAATTGCTAAAAAACAAGTGTAAAAATTTGTAGATGCAAATCCAAATGCTTTAGTTCCAAATGCTTTTCTAATAAGTTCCGAAAGATCATTAGTTTGATATTTTCTAGAAATTTTTAACATACTTGTAGGACCATGATTATAAGCCGTTATTGCTAAAGGCCAATTTTTTAATACTTTATGGTTAAACTTTAAAAAGGTTGCAGCAAACTCAGTTGCTTTAATGGGATCATTTCTATAATCCACAAATCGGTTAGGCATAAGTTTTTTTCCGGTACTTGGCATGATTTGCCATATTCCACTAGCGCCTACTCGAGATCGAGCCATGATGTTAAATGAACTTTCAACAAATGGTATTCTTGTTAATTCAATTGGTAAATTTGCAGATAGAAAAATCTTCTCCATTTCTTCTAAATAAAAACCAGAATAATAAAATGCTTTTTCTATAAAATCTTTTTGCCCTAATTGAAAGCGCATGTTTTCTATTGCATCATCATATTTATGTTTTGATTTTAAAGTTTTAAAATAGTCATAAATTCTTTTATCATTTGCACTTAACAATTTAGGATTTACTTTTTTATTACCTTTTTTTAAATTTTTAAGAAATGTAATAACTTTTTCTTTTTCACGTTTAATCAAGGCATTTACTCGATGTTCTTTAGTGAATGGATGTAACTTAGATCGAGTAATAGGCGTGAAGTCAACAATTGCATAAATTAAATCTACTTCTTTTGAATCATGGATTATTCCATATTCAGAAGAATAAACACCATATATTTGTTTCCAAAAATCAACTTTTCGACGTAAATTTTCTGGCACTTTAAATGTAGACTTTACTGTAACCTTAAGTGGCTGTTCAGGTGACTCTATTTGCTCATAGTTGGCTTCTTCAGTCTCAATTGGGGACACTGATGTGTGATCTATTTTTAAAGCAGTTTGATCAATTGAATCGGTCATTGGTTCTAGATACTTCGGAATATATAATGAGTTTTGAAGAAAGAGTGAAATACCAATTATTACTAAAACTTGAAAAATTCTAATTTTAGCTTCTCGTGAAAGATTTTGTTTTCTTTCAATTAATGAATTGAAGAATCTTTTGAATTTTGTTTTAAAATGAGATTTCACTTCAATTCCTCCGAAAAAATTAATGTTTAATTTATGCTTCTTAGAATTAGTGATGCACTTCTTATTCCACAATGTTTTTTTAAAAGTGATGTAAATGTTTTACTGTTGGTGACAATTATTTGTGTATGTATTATTGACATTGCAATACATATTTCAATTATTTGAAAATTAAGTTTAAAAAATTTGAATACAATATACATTTGTTTTTTTATGAATTTAAATTTAATTTTTTATATATCTAAATCAATATTAATTAGCACTTTTCTAATTACAATTCTGTCCCCAATGGGATTGTCTTATGCAAATAGTGTAAATAGATTAAAACCGTTTAGTTCAGATGGGTGCTCTGCTGTAGCTGATGCATTTTTAAATAAGAATTGGGTTAATTGTTGTATTAAACATGACATTGAATATTGGGTTGGTGGCTCAGAAAATGATAAAGATTTGGCTGATAAAGAATTAGAAAAATGTGTTGGAGCAAGTACCTTTCCATTATTTGGTAGTTTATTCTATTCTGGTGTAAGTCTCGGAGGATCACCAAGTTTGCCAACATCATGGCGCTGGGGTTATGGCTATGTTCATAACCATGGTTATAGTCCTCGCACCATGGAGGAAAAATTATTAGTTTTGGATATGCAGCAAAAATTAGAACCATATTTTTATGATGATGAAAGTATAAGTAAGTTTCCTTATGGCAGTTTATATTGTATTGAGCAGAATGAAGATTTTGAAATTAAGGTAACTTTAAATCGGCAGGGTTCCTTTACTGGTGAGGTTTGCAATGCAAAAAACAAAGTTAGAGTACTTGAACTCATTGGCGATGGAATCGATGGAACTTTCAACTTAAGTAATGGTGTAGAGATAATTCAATTAAAAAATAAATCTAATAAGCATGACTATGTTACTTTAAATTTAGTCGAAGATAACACTTGTTTGCCAACACATTCAAAAGAAAGATTTTTATTCACAGGTTTTTTGATGTATCCTACTACAGATGGTGAGCTTTATAAATTATTACATAATAAAAAACTCTGTTGTGATATTCAACGTAACAAGTTTTAATTTGTGTTCTAATCTTGATAATGTCAGTTTTATTCGTTTAAAAGATCAGACTTAATCATGAGCAGTTAAGTTATTATGAAAATACAAACGTAAGTTTGGGTTTTCATAATAAGGGGTGATTCAAAAATCACCCCAAATAAACAAGAAAATAACTGCTTATGATTATGTCTGATATAATAGCGAAGCAATCAGACTTAATCATGAGCAGTTATTATGAAAATACAAACGAAAGTTTGAGTTTTCATAATAAGGGGTGATTGAAAATCGCCCCCAACAAACAGGAAAATAACTGCTTATGATTATGTCTGATATAATAGCGAAGCAATCAGACTTAATCATGAGCAGTTATTTTTTAATAGATTTATTTTTTACCGACAAAGTCAGTTCAAAAAGTGCAATTTTTTCGTCTCCAGTTTTACTTGGAGTTGTGGCATAGCTTTGAAATGTTTGAGTAAAACGTTCTGATGATTTAGCACTCTCTTGAATCATGGCTCGTATGGCTTCACCTTGGTCACAATTAAAATGAACATCTGCTTCAGCTCGCTTTAAAAACTCGGCTTTAAATGATTTAAATAAAAAATCAATTCTTTGTCCTGAAAGATTAATTTCATGGACAACATGGGTTGCGATTACGGCCTCAGCTCCGATGCTTAGGGCGCCAAAATACATGACATTGAGATGATTTTTTGTGTTATAAAAAAGTGGTATTTTAAGTTCAGATTTATGGTTATCAAGATGTAAAACTTTTGGCCAAGTCATGGCTAATAATGGAATTTTGTAGATTCCCAAGCTTCGAAGAAACCAAGTTGTTTGAGTTGTAAGAGCAAATTGTTCTTTTGTTTTTGTAACTAAATTTTTGAGAATTGGTTTCATTTTAAATCACCTTTATTAAATTTTTAAAGTTCAACTTGGGCATGTATTAATCTTCTTCAATGGCTAGTTGAATTCGTTCTAAAAGTTCTTTATCTTGTAAAATTTTTTCTCCTCCAGAGGCCATTGTTGTTAAAGGATTATCTGCTCGTTTCACTGGTATTTTGATTTCATTTTGGATTCGGATATCTAAATCACGAAGTAAACATCCGCCTCCTGCAAGTGTAATTCCGCGATCAATTATATCGCTAAGGAGTTCTGGTGGAGTATTTTCAAGGGCATTCTTGATTCCACGAATTAATTCTTCAAGATCATCTTTTATGGCGTTTGCCATGTCTTTAGATGTAAGTTCAATTTCCATAGCTAAGCCAGAGTTAGCATTTCTTGCAGTTACTTTTTTAGTTAGAATTTGCCGTTCAGGTAGGGCCGAACCAATTTCAATTTTTAACTCTTCGGCAGTTGTCTCATTAATGATGGCATTTTTATTTTTCTTTACCCAATCAACAATAGATTCATTAAGTTTGTGACCACCGACTCTTAAAGATGTGCAGTACACAATATCCGATAATGCAATGACTGCAACTTCAGTGGTACCACCACCAAAATCTATGAGTAAACTGCCAGTGGGTTCTTGAACAGGTAGACCAGCACCAATAGCTGCAACCATAGGTTCTTCAACGAGTATAACATCTCTTGCACCAGCTGATTTTCCAGACTGGATCACCGCATCTTTTTCGATATCTGTGACACCGTAGGGGAGTGATATAACCATTTTAGGACGAGCCAGCCAATGTGAAATCCCCGGACGAGAAATAAATAATCGCAACATAGCTTCAGTTGTATCAAAATCAGCAATTACACCTTCTTTTAGAGGGCGACTGAGAAACAAATTTCCAGGAGTTTTAAGTGTACGGTCAATAGCATCGTTTCCTACAGCCACGATGTTTTTTTTACCATGACGAGCACTTGTGAAAGCAATTACTGTGGGTTCATTAATTGCTAATCCCTTTTCGCGAAGAACAACTAAGGTATTTGCTGTTCCAAGATCAATATAAATATCTGGCATTCCATAGCTCTTAAATAAATTTTGAAACATATTATTTTTATCCTTAAAAATTTTTAAAGTCGCGCATCCGAAATTTGTTCTGTAGGTTCAAAGAAAAATGAGATATAGCCAGATACATATGAGAAAGTATCTCGAATATTAAATCCCATTTCTGCACCAAATTGAATATTATCAAGAGAAGAAGGAGTGACCTCACATCCAACCACAAAATGGGTTGGGATTGTGGATTTACTTTGAGATACACTGATTCCAATTGGGATCGATAAATATGGAGTCCAACGATTATTTTCAATCATCATACTTTTACTAACAATGGGATAAAAACGAGGTGTGATTACAGACTTTCCGTCCATTTTTGCAAATGAAGCGCCAATTTTATATCCAATTGCAGGTTGATCATCATAATCAGGGAATGGAACCTGTTTGAAGTTAAAATCAAAATGATAACCCCCCTGACCAGCTCCAATTGATAATCTAACTTGAGAATCTTCTTTTATACCTGAATCAAAATGAGTCGTAACTCCAAAGTAATTTAATTGAGGTTCAACTGTAATACGATACTGACCTTCGGGTACGATATCACCAGACTCGCTGGTTGTGAGATAACCATAGGCAATATTTGTTAAGAAAAATAATACATATAAAATTAAAGATAATCTCATGTTCAATATTGTCTTTCATTCAAATTACAATTACTCATGATTAAGCTTGATCACTTCTTCGCGATTCAATCATAGAAAATCATGGGCCCTTGTTTTACTGTTTAATGGGGTGATTTTTTGTTCATCCCGAATAGAAGTATAATCATTACTATTTAATCATAGTAATTCAATTTTATTAAAGGCAAATAAAACTTTTTTATATTTGTTTAGATAAAAAATTGACTTCATGTTTAATGATACCTTCTCGTGATTTAATATTTTTTTTGAGATACATAATACAAGTAATTAACGGTTCTTGATTATGTCTCACATAATCGCATAAGCGATCAGACTTAGTCATGAGTAGTTATTATGAAAATACAAACTTTAGTTTGGATTTTCATAATACGGGGTGATTCAAAAATCACCCCCAACAAACAAGAAAATAACTGCTTATGATTATGTCTGATATAATTGCGAAGCAATCAGACTTAATCATGAGCAGTTATTTGTAACGAGAGAATATAATATGGAAAAAATAAATGTATCCTTGGTAATAATCAGCCTCAATGAAGAAAAACATATTCAGAATTGTATCAAGTCCGTTCATTGGGTGGATGATATTGTTGTATTGGACAGTGGTAGTACTGATAATACAATTGCTTTAGCAGAATCATGTGGCGCCCGTGTTTTTAAAGAGTCATGGAGAGGATTTGGACCTCAAAAAAGAAGAGCAGTTGAATTGGCAAAAAATAATTGGGTTTTGTGTCTTGATGCGGATGAAGAATTAAGCCGCGAGTTGTCAACTGAGATTTATCAATTTTTTACAGAGAAATTGAGTTCAAAACAAACCTTAGCTTCACAGGTAGATGGCGGGTGTTTTCCGCGAAAGTCATACCATTTATTTACTTGGATAACCCATGGTGGATGGTATCCAGATTTTCAATATCGTTTTTTTAATAAAGATAAATGTAATTGGAGTGATGATTTGATTCATGAAAAAGTAATGATGAAAAATCCACATACTTTTAAAAATGATCTCATTCACTATCCTTTTGAAAATTTGAAAGCACAAATTCAGAAAAATAATGCATATTCTTCTTTATTAGCTGAGAAGCTATATTTTGAAGCTAAAAAAGTTCAAATTATTCATCATCTTTTTTTAAAACCTATAGTTAAATTTATTGAATGTTATTATTTTAAAAGAGGATTTCAAGATGGAATTGCTGGTTATATTATTGCAAGTAGCGCTGCTTTTTCGCAATTTTTAAAATACGCAAAGCTTTGGGAAATGCAAAAAAAAGAGAAAAGTAAAAATTCTTAAATGCTCGCTTGCGTTCTTAGTTGCTTTAAGGTTTAAAATCTTTAATAAATGAAGTAATGAAGTCACTTTTAATAATTCCAACATATAATGAAAAAGATAATATAACCCCGTTAATTAAAGACATCTTTGAGAAAATTCCTTTGGGTCTTGAAATATTAGTTGTTGATGATAATTCACCAGATGGAACCCATGAAATCGTTCGCGAAATTTCTAAATCAAATTCAAAAGTTCATTTGTTATTGCGAACAAAAAAAGAAGGTTTAGGTCGAGCCTATATTGCAGGATTTAAATGGGGTATTGAACACGGCTATGAAGTTTTAATTGAAATGGATGCCGATTTTTCCCATCGTCCACTGGACTTATTAGCTCTATTAGAGGCGGTAAAGAAAAACGACTTTGCAGTTGGATCGCGCTATGTATCAGGCGGGCGAACCGTTAACTGGGGACTAATGCGCAAAATTATTTCCCGCGGTGGTTCCATTTATGCGAGACTTATTTTAGGGTTTCCGCTCAATGATTGGACTGGTGGTTTTAATGCTTGGAAAGTTAAAGTTTTAAATACAATAGGTTTAGATCAAATCCGTTCCAACGGATATAGTTTTCAGATTGAATTAAAATATAAAGCTCAACGTGATGGTTTTAAGGGCGTAGAAGTCCCTATTGTTTTTGAAGATCGCCGTGTTGGTCAAAGCAAAATGTCACTTAAAATTGTATTAGAAGCATTTTATAAAGTGTGGATGATTCGGTTTTTATGAAAATTAATGTATTACCTCCAGAAGTTATTGATCAGATCGCGGCAGGTGAGGTTGTTGAACGACCTTGTCATTTGATTAAAGAATTAGTTGAAAACTCCATTGATGCAGGAGCCACTGAAGTTATTGTTGATTTTAGCTTGGGTGGGAGATTTGTTAAAATAATTGATAATGGTTCCGGTATTAGTAAAGCCGATTTACCTAAAGCTTTTTTAAGATTTGCTACTAGTAAAATTAAAACTTCAGAAGATATTTGGCGATTAAGTTCATTTGGGTTTCGAGGAGAGGCATTAGCGTCGATTTCAAGTGTAAGTCAAATGACTTTATTTTCTTCGGATAATGATTCTGGAGTTGGTTATAGGTTGGTTTCTCAGTTTGGCAAGCTAGGAGCAATTGAAGAAGTGAGTCGATCCCGTGGGACCACCGTAATTGTTGAAGAACTTTTTCAAAATGTACCGGCTCGCTTAAAGTTTATGAAAAGCGAATCTGCAGAAGCAATACAAATAAAACAAATATTTAAATCAATTGCCATTGCCCATCCATTTGTGAATTTTCGCCTGATGCAAGATAATAAGTTATTTATGCTCTATGCGCAGAAGCAAAATATAATCGAACGACTTGAAGAGGTTTTGGGTGTTAAACATTTATTTGAAGGAACAGCTGTGCGTGGCTCTGTTAAAGCCCATAGTTTTTTTGCAAGTCCAGATGAGGTGCAAAAGACTTCTAAGATGATTTGGATATATGCTCAAGGTAGACCAATTCAAGATAAATCTGTACAAGCCGCTGTGATGGAGGCTTATCGAAATTTACTTATGCATGGTGAGTTTCCAGTTGCATGTGTGTTTATTGATGTTCCTGCCGATCAAGTGGATGTCAATATTCATCCTACAAAATCACAAGTAAAATTTTTAAATCCACAGGATGTTTTTAGAGCGGTCCAAGCTTCAATTCGAACTGTATTAGAAACCGCTCCATGGTTAGAGAATAAAGTATTTCACAAATCTCAATCGGCTCAAATATTATCATCTACGTTGACGTCAACACCTTCACCCACGGTTGTAACTCAGGCTCCGACTTCTCTTTTTGAAAAAAACAGTAATCCAGTTGTGAGTTCTTATTTATATTCAAATGAGTCTGCAACAAATGATTTAAAATTAAAAAGTAACGAAACACATTCTAAAATACATTCCATTGTCAGTGATTTTGAACATGGCCTTCAACTCAGTCAGGCTCAAAATCGAATAATGAATGATCCTGATTTAAATCGAAATCAATATAAGAAAAAAATAGATCCTGCAATCGGCTCTCTAAATTTCTCAGCAAATGATAAAATTTTAGAAATATCAGATTTTGAGAAATCAAATTTTGCAACTGAAAAAAAATATTGGAGTCAACTTGATGTGATTGGGCAAGCTGGTTTAACATATATAGTCTGTCAAACCGATAAGGGAATATTGCTAGTAGATCAACATGCAGCCCATGAGCGTGTAGTTTTTGAAAAAATAATGAAGCAAATGAAAAACAAACAAATTGAGGTTCAGAGATTTTTAATACCTCTGACTTTAGATGTATCTGAAGAAAAAATCGAAGTTTTAAAGCAAAATCAATCTGCACTTAAAGATTTAGGTATTGAAATTGAAGAATTGGGACCCACAACTTTAGCTGTGAATTGCGCACCTGCTTATTTAAAAGATGTTGTCTTGGTTCGAGAATTAGATCGATTTGCACAACAAGTGATAGATTATGGGGTAGGATCGCAGTTTGAAAAAGTAATTACAGATATGTGTGCAAGTATGGCTTGTCATTCTGTTGTTCGAGCGGGGCAAAGTTTAAGTGTGTATGAAATGAAAAAACTATTAGTAGAAATGGATGAATTTCCTTTATCTTGTTATTGTCCCCATGGCCGACCTGTTTCTATAGAGTGGAGTTGGACTAAAATTGAAAAAGATTTTGGTAGGATTGTTTAATGAAATTACCTATTGTTTTTGTGGTGGGTCCAACAGCTTCAGGTAAGTCAGACCTTGCTTTGCGCCTAGCTCAAGAATTTAATGGTGCCATTATAAATTGCGATAGTATTCAAATGTATAAAGAGTTAAATATAGGTTCGGCAAAGCCTTCTCAAAATGATTTTTTAAAAGTCCCACATTTTTTATTTAATATAGCAAATTATCCAACACAAATTACTGCAGGTGAGTATTTACGGTTTTTTGAAAAAACCATATTGGAACTAAAAAATATAGACATTAAATTTTTAATTGTTGTTGGTGGAACTGGTTTTTATTTTCAAGCCCTTGAAAAAGGAATGTTGGATGCCGGAGTGGTTGATCCTAAAATTTTAGAAGAGATAAAAAAACAAGGAGCAACTCGCGAAGGTGCTCTTGCATTATATAATGAATTAATCAGTGCTGATCCTGAATGTGCTACATGGATACATCAAAATGATAAATATCGAATCGAAAGGTCCCTTGGAATTTGGCGCACTGAAAAGAAAAAAGTTTCTGATTTAAAAAAACAAGAGGCGCATTCAGGTTTAAAATCCCAGGGGTATTCAATACTCAAGGTTGGGGTCAGCGTAGACAAAGCTATTCTTGAGGAGCGGATCAAAAATCGCATTGAAGTGATGATTGCCTCAGGTTTTGAAAAGGAAGTTAGAGATTTATTAGATCAAGGTGTTGACCCACATTGGCCTCCTTTTCAGAGCGTAGGTTACCGAGAAATGATTCAGTATATACAATCAAAAGATTTGAAACTTGATCAGTTAAAGTTAGATATTTTAATTTCTACACGACAGCTTGCAAAAAAGCAAAGAACATGGTTTCAAAGGGATAAAGAAATTATTTGGGTGGACTCATTAAACTATGAAGTTGTGCAAAAAACAGTTCAACAATTTTTAGCCAGAGAGTAAGTATGAATCAAAACCAAGACACACAAAATTTTAAAAAGCATTTTATAATAAATGTGAATAATTATTTTTCATATGTCACTAATGTACTTGGATTACGAGGTATTACTTCTGTGCATGCAAGTATGGAGTCTGGGAGTATTGCTGTTGCAAAGGGAGTTCGAGACACGTTGTCAACGATTTCGTGGGAGCTTGGATATGATAAAACTAAAACCTATGATTTTATTTTTTTATTAGAAGGTAAAAATTGGGCAGCGCTTCAACCAGAAAATAAGGAACTGTTTTTAAAAATGAGAGCGGCCTTGAAGTTAAATAAAAAATTAATGACTCCTGGTGTGGTAGCCCCTCAGTGGGACGACGAAACTTTAAAAAAATTTATTGGGTCGACAGATTCCTTAACAGAATACATCTTACTAACCAATGACCAAGAATTGCTTAACCAGGTAAATAAAATTAAATTAAATATTGCAGATAAAAATATTTTAATTATTCCGAGTCTAGAGTTAATGCAAAAAAATATATATTGGAAACGTTTTGCTTGGGAACGCTTAAAAACAATAACTGCTAATGATTAAATTAAGATACAGCTGCGGCTAGTACTTTAAAAGTAAAAATCAAAATTGTTATTATCACTAAAGTATTTACGAAAATATTATTATTTGTGTTATTCATTTAAAATATCCTTCAATGGTTATTTAGAAAATTATACAGTCTAACTTGTTCATCGGTGGCAAAATAAAATAACTAAAGGACTTTCGAATAATTTTTTAAAAAAGTTAAAAAAATATCCTTAAGTCCAGACGAACAAAAAATAAATGTTCATGATTATGCTGATATAATCGCGAAAACTAGCCTGTAAAATCGAGTTATAAAAATTGTAAGCAATAAAATTATTTTATGTCTTGTTTTTTTTTAAAATTTCTTCTTCTTTATACGGCAGGCCATTTTGGAGGCTTGTTTCTCATTAAATTTAATGCCAGTGTTTAAAACTAAAATTTTTGACCGTAAAGAGTTTTTTAAAAGGAGTAAATAATATGAAAAAGATTTTCTGTTTAATTTCAATTGTTTTTTTTGCAAGTAACTTGTGGGCTCAAAAAATGGGTGCAACTCTTGGCTTAAGCCAGCTAAGTGTTGAAGCACCGAATGGAATGACAAGTGCTTCTGAAGGGGGTTATCAACTAGGAACTTTGTTTTATGGCTCATTAACAGAGTCCATTGGAAGTCGAGTTGGAGTTCTTTATGCTGATCGAAGTTTTTCGCTTTCAACATCAGGTCCTTCTGAATCTAAAACAACTGTGAAAATGAGTTACTTGCAAGTACCACTTTCTTTAACTTTTAATTTTACTGAGCAATTTGGAATTTTCGCCGGTGGTCAATTGAATTTAAACGCAGGTAAAAGTTGCAGCGTAAGCCCTTCAGCACCTTGTACTGTCAAAGGAGTTAATGCTGCAGATGTGGCTTTAACACTAGGAGCTGTTGTCACATTTATGGATTCCTTTGGGGCTGAAATTTATATGGATAAACCACTTAGTAAAATTACTGATAATGCGACTAATCCATCAATTATTGGGATAAATTTATTATACCTCATTGAGTAATTTGCAAATTTGTCTCAACAAATAAGTAAGTATTTTAAAGTTAAAATAATAGAAGTAGCTTTGAACTGTAAACAAATAAATAAAGGGGAGTGAACATGGGGTTTATTAAAATATTAATGGTGGCATTATTAAGTAGTGCGGTTGTTGCAAAAGCAGATATCTGTAACGATCCACTTAGACAAAGTGATCTATGTCATGAAATGCGACATATGAGGAGTCAAATCTTAGGACTGGGAGCTCAGAGGGATTTAATGCAAATTAATTATCCTTTAATGGCAAAAATTTCTTCGGAAATTCAAGGGGTGACAGGTCGAGTTTTAGAAAAGCTAAAAGTTGAAGATCCGAATCACGTGGGTGGAATAATTGGAATTCAGTTTCTTGCGACAGAAATGGCAACTACTGCTGCCGAAAATAATTCAGATACATTTATTACTGCTAATAAAATTCAAGCTCAATGTATGAATTGTCATAACAAAGAAAATCCATCAAGTGGCAAAAAATGGAATGAAGTCTTTAAAAAAGATTGGTCACAATTTTACAATACTTGTAATGAGTTTGATCGTAATCCTTACCGATGTAAAAGTATGTATGGAATGTTGAGTGCTTATTCTTCATTGTTTACGGCATCACAGTTGGGTCGAGAAGACTTTGATCTGGTAAAATTAAATGCAAAAGAAATTTCACGTATTGCTCAGGATTTAAAAGTAAAACAAATGTTTCATGGCAGTGAGATTATTATGGCCAGAGTAGAAGCTGAAGCTGGCGCAGTTGCAGAACTTGCTGAACAAAAAGATGCAACAGCTTTTCAACGGGCAGTTGGAATCACACAAGCCTGTATGCAATGTCATGCTGATAGAGCAAATGTTAGTAATAAAGTATTTTCATGGAAGCATTTGTAGTTTTTAAGAAACACTTTAATTTTTTTTCTTTAAGATTAAAAAAAATTAATTCGTGATATTAAAAAAAATTCTTGCCAATTAGTATGATGTTTATCAGTATTAATTCAAAATAAGAATTAGTTAGTAATTTTAATGTTTAAGATTAGGAATACTCTAACTCGACAAAAGGATTATTAACAAACAACAAAAATAGGTTCGATGATTGAACCATAAATAAAGGGAGTAACTATGAAAAATTCTTTAATTCTTGCTGCTGTATTAGTATCAGGCGTTGCATTTGCAACTGGAACTAAACACGACACTAAAGCTGCTGCAGTTCCTGCTGCTTGCGCAAAATTAGCTGGCGAAGCTCAAGCTAAATGTGTTGCTGATGAAGCTGCAAAAACTGGAACAACAACTACTGCTACAACAGCTACAACTGCACCTGCTACTGATAAAAAAGCTACTCACTAATTTTTAAATTTAGTAAATAGTTATAAAATAAAAAAAGAGCTAGACTATTCTAGCTCTTTTTTTTGCTTCAAGAGATTTAAAAATTAATATTTATAATTATATTTTATTATGAAAACACAAACGTAAGTTTGGATTTTCATAATACGGGGTGATTCAAAAATCACCCCAAACAACAGGAAAATAACTGCTTCTGGTTATGTCTGATATAATCGCGAAGCGATCAGACTTAATCAT
>SXGU01175014.1_pt1 | contig 30474 bp, 28 predicted proteins | sample 3174531 | NCBI WGS metagenome assembly SXGU01 (sample SAMN11356863, study PRJNA531348) | freshwater metagenome | isolation source: freshwater sample F1-140 | place: China: Fuxian Lake, Yuxi | collected 2017-12-25 | reverse complement strand
GTTTTGACTCGGAGGGCTGACGCCCTGCCGCTCGCCGAATCTCTCATGAATCCCCGCGCGTCGTGCTGACTGGCGCGTCGTGCTGACTCGAAACGGCCAACGAAGAAATCTCGCCGGCTCGGCCACGCCACAAATGTCTTGACCGATTTTTCCTGCGCGGCGTATTGTCCGCGCGTTCGTGGAACGAACTCTCGACAGCGAAAGGAATCGCTCATGTCCGACCAGAATCTCTCCGCTCATGCTCCGCACGAGCCGGTTCCGTTTATCTCGCTGATCGCTCAGCATCAGACGCTTGCTCACGAAGTCACCGCCGCCGTTGGCCGTGTGCTCGCCGAGCAGAAATTCATTCTCGGCGAGGAAGTCAGCGGACTCGAAGCCGAGATCGCGAAGTATTGCGATTCACGCTCAGCGATCGGCTGCGCATCGGGGACTGATGCCCTGATTCTGGCGTTGATGGCACTCGGTGTCGGCCCCGGTGACGAGGTCATCACCAGCCCGTTCACGTTCTTCGCGACCGCCAGTTCGATCTGCAGACTCGGTGCGAAGCCGGTGTTTGTGGACATCGACCCGGTGACGTTCAACATTGATCCCGAAGCAGTCGAGGCCGCGATCACACCACACACGAAAGCGATCATGCCGGTCCATCTCTTTGGCCTATGTGCCGACATGGAGCGGCTGTGGCGGATCGCGGTGAGCCACGGTGTTTCGATCGTCGAAGACGCCTGCCAAGCGATCGGAGCCGAGTATCGCGGCCGCCGTGCAGGAGTGCTCGGCACGATCGGCTGTTTCAGTTTCTTTCCGACCAAGAATCTCGGTGGCGCGGGTGACGGTGGCATGTTGACCACCGATGACGCAGACCTCAGCAAGCAACTGCGCTGCCTGCGAGTCCACGGCGACACTGGCAACTACCATCACACCGAGATCGGACTCAATAGCCGGCTCGACGCGCTGCAAGCCGCGATCCTGCGGATCAAGCTCAAGCACCTCGACCAGTGGACCGAAGCTCGTCGCCGAAACGCGCAGACGTACCGCGAGTTGTTTGCCGCTTACAGCCTCAACGACGAAATCGCACTGCCGGTGGAACCTCGCGAGTACAAGCACGTTTACAACCAATTCACCGTTCGCATTCCCGGTGGCCGGCGTGACGGCGTGCAGCAACGACTGCGAGCCAACCACGTCGGCGCGATGGTTTACTATCCGATCCCGCTGCATGTGCAGCCCTGCTTTGAGCATCTCGGCCACCGCGTCGGCGAGTTTCCGCAGGCGGAAGCCGCGTCGCGCGAAGTTTTGTCGCTGCCTGTGTACCCAGAGTTGCCGGCTCATCACCCAGAGCTTGTCGTGCGACAACTCAAAGCGGCCTTCGGACAGATACGCTCGCAAGTCGAAACTCGCCGGGCGGCGTGACCATTCGACCTCGCTCCAACCGTAGTTCGGACGCCTACGTCCGAACAAACAACAGACCGGACGTGGGCGTCCGGTCTACGAAGACACGCTCAATTCCATTCGGGATGATCGGTCGCGGTGGGCAGCAGTTGGTGAGCCTTCTGGAACGTCCGCATCAGCGTGTCCCAGACTTCGTAGGGGTCTTTGTGAAAGACGAACTCCGGCGAGGCTTCATACAGCAGCCAGTCGCCGCGATTGATTTCCCCTTCCAACTGCTTCGGTGACCAACCTGCGCAACCGGAGAAGACTCGGAAGCGAGCTTCTTCGTCTCCTTCCGAGACCGCTCGCACAACCGACTCGAAGACATCTTGCGTGAAACCCACGAAGACTCCTTCGAGCGGCGGCGACTCGGAGAAATCGAGATCGTCCGCATTGTGCAGGATGAAGAGGTTTCCCGGCTCGACCGGCCCCCCCATGAAGACCACTTCGCCGGTCTCTGGCAACTCGAAGTGCTCGGACAGCACTTGTGAGACGGTCACCGAGGAAGGCCGATTGACGACCAGCCCCATCGCTCCGTGCTGGTTGTGCTCCAGCAGCAATACGACCGTCTTAAAGAAGTTGGCGTCACGCAAATGTTTGGCCGAGATCAAAAACTGGCCACGAAAAGATTCAGGCATGATGTGCTTTGAAACCTGTCACGAGTCACGAATTCCTGCGGCAGTATAGGCACGACTCCCAGTGCCGCCCAGCGGCGACTTTTGATACGCTGCCGCGCCTCGCGACCAGTGCGCGTCGAGAATCAATGTCCGCAGGAGGCCGACATGGCGATCAAGCAACTGACCGAAGAGCAAATCCGAGAATGGTCCCTCGAACAGAAGGATCGCTGGTGGCTGGAGAATGTTTATCGCGGTGACATGCCACAGCTCACCTTCCGAGCAGGCCTGACCGGCTTCATCCTCGGCGGATTTCTTTCGGCGACGAATCTCTACATCGGAGCGAGAACAGGTTGGTCGCTGGGGGTCGGCATCACTTCGGTCATCATGGCGTTTGCCTTCTTCAAGGTTCTCCAACAATTCGGCGCGCGTGAATTCACGCTCCTCGAAAACAACGCCATGCAGTCGATCGCGACGTCGGCCGGCTACATGACGATGCCGCTGACGTCATCGCTGGTGGCGTACATGATCGCTAACCAAGTTCTGCTGCCGTGGTGGCAGATCATTGCGTGGAATTCGGCGATCTCGATTCTCGGAGTCCTGTTTGCGTTCCCGATGAAGCGGCGATTTATCAACGACGAACAGCATCCGTTTCCCGAAGGGCAGGCCGCCGGAGTCGTGATGGACATGTTGCATTCGTCGGATGCCGCCGTCGGAATGTTCAAAGCCAAAGTGCTGGCCTACTCTGCGGGTCTGGCGGCATTCATCAAGTTCATTCAAGGAGAAAAACTGCAAGAGTTGCTGCAAGTCAAAATCCTGCGAGCCAAGGCGGTGATTTGGCACTTGCCGGAGGATTTGTTCGACTTCCTCGAACGCTGGAAGTTGAAGGTTCCGACGATGAATGGGATCGACACACGGCAACTTGGAATCTCGCCGGGGTTAGACGTGATGATGATGGGGGCCGGCGGCTTGATGGGGATTCGAGCCGCTTCGTCGATGATGCTGGGAGCCTGCATCAATCACTTGGTGCTGGCTCCCTGGATGCTCAGCCTGGGTGAGATCAAGCCGAATGCCAAGGGGCTGATCAACGACAAGCAGATTCTGTTGTGGTCGCTGTGGCCAGGAGTCGCGGCGATGGTGGTCATCTCGTTTGTGGCCTTGTTCTCGAAGCCGGAAGTTTTCACGAACCTCTTCCATCGCGGAAAAAAGTCTCAGCCGAGTGACGATGTGTTGAAAGACATCGAGTTCCCGCTGTGGATTTCCGTCGTCGGCATTCCGCTGATGAGCTGTGTGACAGCGGGACTGGCGACGGCATTCTTTGGGATTCCCTTTTGGGTGTCGCTGGTCGGCCTGCCGCTGACGTATGTCTTGTCGTTGGTGGCCGCCAGTTCGACGGCACTGACCAGCACGACTCCCGTCGGAGCCACCAGCAAGATTACGCAACTGTTTTACGGCATGGTCCAGCCGAGAGACATCAAGGCCAACCTCGCGACCGCCGGCATCACGGCCGAGGTCGTCGGCAACTCGTCCAACCTGCTGATGGACATCAAGCCCGGCTACATGCTGGGAGCCAAGCCGCGACAGCAGGCCGTCGGCCACATCATCGGCATCTTCAGCGGAGCGATCGCCAGCACGTTCTTGTTCTTCGCGCTCTTCACAAAGGACGTCGATCCAAACGACGTCGAGACGATCAAGAACATTCAGTCGTCGGAATTCAAAATGCCCGCAGCCACCGTTTGGATCGGCGTGGCGAAACTGCTGACCGAGGGGCTGCATAACCTCTCCCCGTCGATCATCAAGGCGGTCATCGTGGCTGCCTTGGCAGGATTGATTCTGGAAATCCTCCGCATCACCTCGAAGAACAAACTACCGCTGTCGCCGATGGCGATCGGGTTGGCGTTTGTGTTGGACTTCAAGTCCGCGTTCTGCATGTTCGCCGGAGCGTTTCTGTTCTGGCTGCTCGGAGTCGGTCGCATCAAGGAAGAAAACGCTCACGGAAACCTGTGGGTCGAAAACCACGAACCGATCTGCGCCGGCCTCATCGCGGGGGGAAGCCTGATGGGGATTCTCGAAATCTTGGTAGGAGTGTTTGTGCTGTGATCCACATTCCGGGAGCGACGCTATCCGCCCAGGATGTCGGGCAAGGCTCGCCGATTTTGTTTGTGCATGGCTTTCCGCTCGACCACACGATGTGGCGAGAACAGGTCGCTGACTTGTCGCGCGATTATCGCTGCGTCGTGCCTGACCTGCGCGGGTTCGGGCAGAGCACTGTGACCGAGGGCAAGGTCACGATGGAGCAATTCGCCGACGACCTCGCCGCATTGCTGGATGCGTTGCAGATCACGGAGCCGGTCGTGCTGTGTGGCTTGTCGATGGGAGGCTACATCGCGTGGCAGTTCGTGCGTCGGCATGCGTCCCGATTGAAGGCGCTCATTCTGTGCGACACGCGAGCCGTTCCCGATTCCTCCGAGGCTGCGGCGAGTCGGCTCAAGCTTGCGGACGACGTTGTTCCTTTGGGGCCAGAGATCGTCGTGAAAGCGATGCTGCCGAAGTTGATCGCTCCAGGATTCAAGGTGCGTGAGCCATCGTGGATCGAAGAGATTCGGCAAGTGATGCTCGCGACAAACTCGCACGGCATCGCCGCCGCCTCGCGCGGGATGGCGGAACGAGCGGACGCTCGGCCGTGGTTACCGACGATCGAGTGCCCGTCTCTGGTGCTCGTCGGCGAACAGGATGTGATTTCGACTCCCACCGAGATGTCCGAGATCGCTTCCGCCTTGCCGCACGCGACGTTCCGAGTGATTCCGGATTCAGGGCATCTTGCGCCGCTGGAAAATCCACTGCCGGTGAACGAGGCGATTCGAGCGTTCCTTGCAACAACTTGAAATGACAACTGCCACACGAGAAGGCCGTACGATGAGCGACGAAAAATCCTCCGTCGAAGAAATCCGCCAGCGGTTCGATGCCGAAGTCGCCGTCTACTCGAATCTCGAAACCGGGCAGGTGGCGACGGTCGATGCGACGCTGTCCATGAGCCTCGTGGCAGAAGCCGCAGCGGTAACGACTCCGCATGCGAAAGAGTTGCTCGATGTTGGATGCGGCGGCGGGAACTACACCCTGAAGCTGTTGCAGAGTCTCCCGAATCTGAACGTCACGCTGGTCGATCTGAGCCAACAGATGCTCGATTGCGCCGTCAGCCGCATTCGTCCGCAAACATCGGGGACCGTGACCGCAATCCATTCCGACATGCGCGAACTGCAACTCGGTGAGCAGCGATTCGACGTGATCGTCGCCGCCGCCACGCTGCACCATTTGCGAACGGACGACGAGTGGCGCTCCGTCTTCCAAAAGTTTCACGCTGCCCTGAAGCCGAGCGGTTCCATTTGGATTTTCGACCTGATCGAAAGCCCGATTCCGAAAATTCAAGCGATCCATTGGCGTCGTTATGGCGAGTACCTGACCTCCGTCGGCGGTGAGGCGTATCGGGACGAATTGTTCACACGCATCATCCGCGAGGACACGCCCCGCTCGATCGTGTTTCAGTTGGACTTGCTCCGCGAGGTTGGCTTTCGCGAAGTCGAAATCCTCCACAAGAATTCGTGCTACGCCGCGTTTGGAGCAGTCAAAGGCTGAAGTCGCGGCTGAAGACAACAGCATTGTGAGGCATCGTGAAACGGACTCGAATTCTCGATCACCGTTCAAGATCATTGGATTTGTCGTGCTCGGAAACATCGAAACCGCGCTCTTCGGGAGAAAGCACCTTGAATCAACACCTGACCACAAAACTGCTCGCAGCACTGACGTTGTCTTTCGTGTTCCTGCCGGCCGCACACCCCGCAGACGCTGACTCGCCGAAAGTTGGCATCGAAAAGCGAACGGCGTGGACCACGTCACGCATCACTGGGTCGCCTGAAGTGCCGTTTCCTTATGTGACCGAACGTGTGTTTCCGGAACTCAAATTCAACAATTGCCTCGATCTCACCAAAGCACCGGGCAGCAACCGGCTATTCGTTGTTGAGCAGGCCGGCAAGATCTTTTCATTTCCGAACAAGCCCGACGTCAAAAAGGCCGACCTGGTGGTTGACCTCGCGAAAGAGATTTCGGGAGTCCAGGCCGTCTACGCGATCGAGTTTCATCCTGACTTTCAGAAAAATCGGTACTGTTATGTGTGCTACATCAAGGGGGAGAACCTCGATGATGGCTCGCACATCGCGCGGTTTCGCGTGTCGGACACCGACCCGCCGACGATCGATGCGGCCAGCGAAACGACGATCATCACTTGGCTCTCCGGCGGCCATAACGGCTGCTGTTTGAAGTTTGGACTCGACGGCTGCTTGTACATTTCCACGGGCGACGGCTCCGGGCCGAACCCGCCGGACTCGCGGCGCGCCGGCCAGGACGTCAGCAACTTGCTGTCGTGCATCCTGCGGATCGACGTCGATCACGCTGACGACGGAAAGAACTACCGAATTCCGGCCGACAATCCGTTCGTCGATTTGAAAGGGGCGCGGGGCGAGATTTGGGCATACGGATTTCGCAACCCGTGGAGGATGAGCTTCGATCGCAAGACCGGTGATCTGTGGGTCGGCGATGTCGGCTGGGAATTGTGGGAGATGCTGGATCGCGTCGAGCGCGGCGGCAACTACGGCTGGAGCGTCATGGAAGGCCGGCAGTCAACGAACCCGGAATGGCCTCGCGGACCGACACCGATCTTGCCGCCGACGATCGATGTGCCGCACTCCGAGTCCTCGTCCATCACCGACGGGCTGACGTATTACGGCTCGCGGCTCAAGCAGCTTCACGGACATCACCTCTACGGCGACTACGACACCGGCAAGATTTGGGGATTTCGATACGCCGATGGAAAAGTTGTCGATCACCGCGAACTTGCCGACACCACGCACCGCATCGTCGGATTCGGCGACGACAACGACGGCGAGTTTTATCTGCTCGACCACACCGCCGGGTCGATTCACCGCATGATCCCGAACCCGCAGCCCGATCAGAGCGCCACGTTCCCGCGCAAGCTCAGCGAGACCGGGCTGTTCGCATCGGTCACCGCTCAGTCACCGGCTCCGGGTGTCATCCCCTACTCGATCAACGCGGAACCGTGGGCCGACCATGCCGTGGCCGAGCGTGTGGTCGCCATTCCCGGCGAACTTTCGATTCCCAACTTCTTCCCGATCAAAGCCGTCGGCGCGTCAGCGACATTTCCGAAAGACACCGTGTTCGCCAAGACTCTGTCGCTGGACATGCAACAAGGCCAGCCGGCCAGCCGTCGCCGAATCGAAACACAAGTCCTGCACTTCGACGGCATCGACTGGCAGACCTACAGCTATCAATGGAACGACGAGCAATCCGATGCGGTGCTGCTTGCCGCCGCCGGTGCGGAACGGACGTTCGACATCGTCGACGCCAACGCTCCCGGTGGAAAACGCCAACAAACGTGGCGGTTCTCCGGCCGAGCCGAATGTCAGCGCTGCCACAACAAGTGGTCTGGTTCGGCGCTGGGCTTCATCCCGGCTCAGTTGAACAAAGACCACGGCTACGGTGACACGGTCGCTTCGCAACTCGACACATTGGCGCACATCAAACTCATCGAACCTGCCCCGCCGACCGACAAGCGGCCGCGACTCGCCAACCCGCACGATTCGTTCGCTGACCTGGACGGCAAAGCCCGCGCGTATTTGCACGCGAATTGCTCGGCCTGTCACCGCCAACATGCCGGCGGTGCGGTCCTGTCGATGATGCACTACGACTTGCCGTTGGAGAAAACCAACATGATCGGCGTGCGACCGACGCAAGGCACGTTCGGCATCCATGGCGCGCAAGTCGTCGCGCCAGGCGATCCGTTCCGCTCGGTGCTGCTGTATCGCATGTCAAAACTCGGTGGCGGCCGCATGCCGCACATCGGCTCGACCGAAATCGACCGCACCGGCGTCGCTCTGATCGACCACTGGATTCGGCAGATTTCCACGGAGACCGCCAAAGACATGACCGGTAACGAAGCAGCTGCCAAGCTCCGGCAAGACGAGTTGGCTACCCTTGAACGGCTACGTGCTGCGAAGAGTGCGAACAACCAAGCCGAACTTGTGCGCCGCCTCCTGTCGTCAACAAGCGGTGCATTACTGCTGTTGCAAGACGTCGACGACCGCACGCTACCGAAACCGGCGATCGCTCTCGCGATCGATCAAGCCACGCAGCACAGCGACGTCAGTATCCGCGATCTGTTCGAGCGATTCCTTCCGCCGGACCAACGCATCAAACGACTCGGCAGCGTCGTTCAGCCGCAACAGATTCTCGCGCTCTCCGGCGATCAGGAGCGAGGTAAGCGAGTCTTCTTCGAAACCTCCGGCGTCTCCTGCAAGAACTGTCACCGCATCCAAAAAGAAGGGAAGGAAGTCGGCCCCGAATTAACGCTGATCGGCAAAAAACTCACGCGAGCCCAACTTCTGGAGAGCATCCTCGAACCTTCGAAGCTGATCGAACCCAAGTACGTCACCCATCTCGTGGAGATCGACGACGGCCGCACGATCACGGGCCTCCTGCTGAGCAAGGATGACAACGAAGTCGTTCTCAAAGATGCTCAAGACAAAGTGACCCGCATTCCCGTGAAACAGATCGAGCAACTCGTCCCGCAGCGGCAGTCCCTGATGCCCGACCTGCTGTTCCGAGACATGACCGCCCAGCAAGTCGCCGACCTGCTGGCGTATCTCGGTTCGTTGAAGTAATGCTGCGCGGTGATCCGCAAACGTAGGGTGGGTCGAGTCATCGAGACTCACCACAAACGCTTCATCGACCTCGCCAACCAGACAACCGTCGATTGGTGGGTTTCAATGACTCGACGCCACCCTCGGCGAGACGAATTCACGAGATCCTGCCAGCACCGGTCAGTCTTCGATGGCCAGCTTCATCTCGTCCGAATACGCCTGCATGAGCGTGCCCAATTATGGATTCGAGAGGGACTTCGGCGTGGGGAGCACTCCCATCCGCAGACTCGTCGGGTGTGCGGCGGAGCGGAAGACTCGGTGAGTCGCCTTCTTGAAATCTTCTGGCTTCGCGAAGTAAATGTTGTCGATGAACGTCTGCGGGTTGCGATCAACCAGCGGGAACCAGGTGCTCTGGATTTGCACCATCAGCCGGTGTCCCTTCTGGAAACGATGCAGTACATCGAGCAGTTCAAAGCGGACTCGCGTCGGTTCGCCCGGTTTGAACGGTTCGGGTTTGGCGTAGTCGTTGCGGAATCGGCCACGGATGACCTCGCTACGGATCAGCATTTGGTATCCGGCCAGCGGCGTCCCTTCGGGAGCATCCGGGCGGACGTCGATCAATTTGACGACCCAATCGGCGTCGGTGCCGGTGGTCGAGACCCACAGATCGGCTTCGATCGGGCCAGCGACGACGGTGTCCTCAATGAAAACGTCGGTCTGATACGTTAGCACGTCCGGCCGACGCGAGGCGAAACGTTGGTCATCGACCATGTATTCGATCGTCATCTTGGGAGTGATAATCTCGCAGTACGGGACCGGCTTGTTGGGGTCGCTGACGAACTCGTCGAAGCTCGCGTCCGTCGCTGCCTTGTCGGGCGGAGCGAACTGCAAGCTGCCGCCGTCTCGTAAGAACAACTGCTTCGGCTGAGCCTGCTTCGGTGGCCAATGGTCGAAGGTTCGCCAGACGTTGGAGCCGGTCTCGAAGACGGTCGCCTCGGCGGGCGCGGGGCGGTCTTTGTCCTTCAAATATTTCTCGAAGAACGGCAACTCAATGTGCTCGCGGTAGAACGCGCTGGTCTTCGAGCCGAACGTCACGTTGCCGAGCTTGTCCCCATCCACGCTGGCCCAGCCGCCGTGATGCCACGGGCCGACGACCAGCACGTTCTTGACCTTCGGGTTCTGCGCTTCGACAGACTGATACGTTTTGAACGAGCCGTAAAGATCCTCGGCGTCGTACCAGCCGGTGACGGTCATCACCGCCGGAGCGACGTTTTTCAAATGCGGGATCAGAGCACGCTTCTGCCAGAACTCGTCGCGGTTCGGGTGCAGCATCATGTCCTTCCAGAACGGGATCGTCCCCTTGAGGTACAGCTTGTCGATGTTCTCGACCGAGCCGGCCTCCAGAAACATCTTGTAGCCGTCGGGGGTCGGGTAGACGTAGGGCTTCGCCGGCTCGGTGGTCGGCTTTGGACGCTCGCGGTCGTTGCCCGTCAACCACTTAAACGCATGAGCCAAGAAAAACGACCCGTGATGTAGGAAGTCGTCGAAGTACCAATCGCCCACCGGAGCCTGCGGCGAAACCGCTTTCAGCGCCGGATGCGCATCGATCATCCCAGCCGCCGCGTAGAAGCCGGGGTACGAGATCCCCGCCATGCCGACTCGCCCGTTGTGATTTGGAATGTTCTTCAGGAGCCATTCGATCGTGTCGAACGTGTCCGAGCTTTCGTCGACGTCAGTCGGCTTCGATTTCTTCGGGATGTGTGGCGTGACTTGCGTGAATTCTCCCTCGGAGGCGAATCGGCCGCGCACGTCCTGATTGACGAAGATGTAGCCCGCCTTCACGAAATGTTCGCTGGGGCCGACCTTCGCCGGGTACTTGTCCTCGCCATACGGCCCGACGTTGTACGGCGTCCGCTTCATCATGATCGGGTACGTCTTCGTCGTGTCGCGCGGCACGAAGACCGACGTGAACAGCTTCACGCCGTCTCGCATGGGAATCATGTGCTCGGACTTGATGTAGTGCAGCCGAAGGTAGCTCTCCGGTTGCTGCAATTCTTGAGCGACGGCGCGAGGCGTGACTTCCGCAGCGAACATCCACAACGACACGACTAATGCGGCGCGAACGAGGTTTCTCATGGACGAAGTTCCTTCTGGTGTCTTGAGGATTCGGCTAAAGGGAGGGCGAGGCTTCCGCCGAGCCAGGTCGGGGATCACGCGTGATTCACACACCGGCTCGGCGGGAGCCTCGCCCTCCCGTTTCAGCCGATGTAGTCGATGCGGAAACTCTTGTTGGTGATGAACAGGACGGTGACGTCGCCATCGGCGCTGGCTCCGTGTTCCATCGCTTCTCCTTCGGGGAACCAGACGAACGTGCCGGGGCCGAACGAACCCTTGTGAGTCACCAGCGTCCCTTCGAGCACATACATGCCATGCCCGCACGGGTGCGTGTGCAGCGGGTTGATGATCCCGGCCGGATAGCGGACCAAGCGAATCTCGGCACCGGTTTCGGGATCGGTGTGCAGATTCTTGCGGAACAAAGCGCGGCCGATCTTCTCGTTGAACCGTTCTTCCCACGGCTGCTCGTGTGTGTTGATCGCGAAGAAAGTTTCGGAGGACATTGATTGTTCCTTGTCACTTCGTTTCAGGGGAAGGCTTCGGCAGCGCCAGTGCGAGTGCGGTCGTGGACCAGCCGGCGGCGGCGATCGAGATGAATTGGTCCTTGCCGTGCGGATAGCCGGACTCGAAGTAGGTTTGAATCGGTTTGCTGCGCGTGGTCACATGCCACGAGCCGTCGGCGTGCTGGGTCGAGATCAGATAGCTCAACCCTTTTTGGTACGCGGCGTCCTCGGTGGCGAGCCCACCGGCCTGATGCAGTGCGACCAGTGCGGAGCCGGTCGCGTAGGCGTCGCTCGACATTTCGGCCAGTTGAGCCCAGCCGCCGTCGTCGCGCTGGGTCCGCAGCAGGTCGGCGGTCGCGCGGCGAATCTCGTCGATCGAGGCACCTGCGACTTTCAGTGCTCGCAGACGGAAGACTCGGTCTTCGGTGTCTTGTGGTTCGGTCTTGAGCAGCCACTCGCGGACTTGCTCGGAACGTGCCGCCGCGCGGTCTCGCAGCGCGTCGGTGCCGAACGCTTTCAAACTTTGCAGCGAGACGAAGTTGGTCGTGAAAGGACTGTGCTCGGTGGGTGGGCGATGCGAGACCGGCTCCCAATGGTCGCGGTCTTTTTGGAAGAGCAGAAAATATTCGGCGACGGCGGCTGTCGTCTCGTCCGGTTTCCAGCCGCCAAGCTCCAGCGTCCAGAGGGCATAGCCGGCCATGTCGGCGGCTCCCCCTTGTCCTTTGCCTTCGAGGTAGCGGGTCATGTTCTTGGCGAGGAAATCGGCAGTCAGCTTGAGCTGGGCCTGGATGTGCTCTTCGTCGATCTCGAATCCGCGCGAACGAGCGGTCGTCAACGCCAGGATCGGCAGTCCTTGGTTGTGGCAGGTAAAACACTGCTTGCGCTCGGCCATCGAACCCTTGGCTCCCTTTTCCAACAGCGGCAGCGATTTCGCGACGGCCGCCCGGATCGTCGCCTGACTGAGTTCATCGCCGGCTTTGACCCAGGCTTCGTTGAAGGCGGCGTGCTTCATGCTTTTGCCTTGCTCGACGAAGTGGCTGTAGACGACGTGCAGCGTGCCGTCCTTCCCTTGCGTGATCGCCGGGTAATGGAACTGCCCCTGCGTTTGGTTTTCGAGATGCCGCGTCTTCGGCCAGGTGCGACCCTCATCGAACGACAACGACACGGCCAGACTTCGACGGCCAGAAGTCGTGTCGTTGTAGACCAGCGCCCAAGTTCCATTCGCCAGCCGCAGTCCGTCGAGTCCCGATCCCGGGTTCGGCAAATCGCTCGCGCCGACATGTCCCCACAACTCGCCGTCATCTTTCGATTCACAGACGCGGACGCGCTTCGAGTAACCGTTCTCACGCATATAGGCGACGAGCGTCCCGTCGTTGCGACGCAGCACGGCCGGCTGAATGTTTCCGAAACCGAACAGCGGTTGGCTGGCTCGCCACGTTTGGCCACGATCGTCGCTGATGGCCATGATCGAAATCGAAAACGTGTCGCTGTAGAGCGGCAGCAGCATCCGTCCGCTCGGCAGTTGTGTCGGCTTGCAGCGCGGTTGCCAGCCGAGTCGTTGAAACAGCTTGTCGCCGACCTTCACCCGAGCTTGATCGATCTCTTGCTTCTGCTTGTCGGTCAGTGGCTGCTTGAGCCGCTTCAATTCCTCATCGAGCCGTTGCCGACCTTGCTCACCAAAGTCGTCCGGCTTGAGCAGGATCAAGCCCTCGCGATCCCACTTGGGCGATCCCGGCCGAGCGAACTGCGACGAGACTTTGAAGTTCGTCAGACACGATTCCCACGAGTTCGCGAGGATCGTCGGATAGAACAGCCACAACCGCTGCTGATCGTCGAGGAACAACGCCGTGTTGCAATCCGGAAAGCCCGGCGTGTCGGCGAGCACAAACGGCTCGGTCCACTTCGACTCTCCTTTCGGCAGCCATGCTCCGTAGACCGCGACATCGTCCGCTCGGCGTTCGCCGGAGCCGCGATACCACGAAACAAACAAGTCACCGTTCGGGCACTCGACAATCCCCGGAGCGTGATTGTGCTGAGCGTTCAGCGGAAAGATCAGCTCACTCGTGATCCGAGGCGACTCGGCAGCAGCAGGGTCGGCACACAACAGCAATGACAGCAGCCAGATCATGGACGGTCCTCCGCGAAGGTGCGGCAGTGTAAACGTCGCCGCTCGCTTCAACAGCCGACCGGGGATACGGAGCAACCATTGGGTGCGACAAATGGTCCTGGCAGATTCAAAACGGCAGAGAAAGGGTACGACGAATTGAGGGAGACGACGAATCTGGTCACCGACAAATTCGTCGTACCCTTCCTCCCAGTGTTGCGTTGCTGGCAGACGTGGGACTGGCGACGACGGGTTAACGAGTGCCCCTCAATTTCAAAAAGTCTCTTGACGATTCAGGCGCTTATTGTATTATTGAGTTAATACAAGATTGAGAGCCGAATGCGGCTCGTTCGCACCGAGACAACGCCGTGCAAATTCACATTTCTCCCAACGATGGCGTGGCGATCTATCAGCAGATCGTGAATCAGATCAAGTATCTGGTCGCGTCCGGTCGGCTGTCGGCGGGTGAAGAACTGCCGCCGATTCGTGGGTTGGCCGAGCAACTGCTGATCAACCCGAATACGGTCGCGCGGGCGTATCGCGAGCTGGAGATGGCCGGCATCGTCGAGAAGCGGCGCACAGCGGGGACTTACGTTTCCGATCAAGGCTCGCCGCTGGCTCGGCGCGAGCGGCTGAAGATTCTGACGGATCGCATCGACCAGTTGCTGGCTGAGGCGATGCAACTGGGTGTCTCCTTGGAAGAGGTCAACAAACTCGTTCAGCAACGACATGCGGCGATGCAAGCCAATCGCACTGAAGTATAGAGAAATGAGGAATGATCATGCCCGAACCGTTTCCCTCGGCGGCTCCACCGATTGTTGAGGTTCATCGTGTCACTCGGCAGTTCGGCAACAAGACGGCACTGAATGATCTCTCGCTGAGCGTGCCGCGCGGCGGCGTGTTCGGTCTGATCGGCGGCAACGGTGCGGGCAAGACGACGCTCATCAAGCACCTCTTGGGGATGCTCAAAGCTCAATCGGGGACGGTGCGAGTCTTCGGTCTCGACCCAGTTGAGAATCCGGTCGGTACGCTGGGTCGCATCGGCTATCTGTCCGAGGAGCGCGACCTTCCCAACTGGATGCGGGTCGGCGAGCTGATGCGGTACACGCAGGCGTTCTTTCCGAACTGGGACGACAAGTATGCCGAGGAATTGCGCGAGGCGTTCGATCTCGATGGCAACGCGAAGGTGAAGAACCTGTCGCGCGGCCAACGAGCGCGAGCGGGACTGCTGATCGCGCTGGCTCATCGTCCGGAGTTGCTCGTCTTGGATGAGCCGTCGTCGGGCCTCGATCCGGTCGTGCGCCGCGACATTCTGGGAGCGATCATCCGCACGATCGCCGACGAAGGGCGAACGGTTTTTTTCTCGTCGCATCTGCTGGACGAGGTCGAACGAGTCGCGGACCGCGTGGCGATCATTCATCAGGGGCGGATCATGCTGACCGCGTCGATGGACGAGATCAAAGAATCGCACCGCCGCGTGACTCTGCGATTCGGCCAGCCGACCGATCGGCCACCGTCGTTGGTCGGGACGTTGTCGTTCGAGGGACAAGGTTCTGAGTGGAGCTACATCTGCAGCGGCGAAAGCAGCCAACTCCGTCGAGCGGCCGAAGCGATCGGAGCGACGGTCGTCGGCGACGACGCGCTGACGCTCGACGAGATTTTTGTGTCACGGATTTCGAGTTAGCAGCCCACAACATTTGGAGTGCGGCAACCTGAGTTGCCGCTTTTCAAAGCGGTTTGATCTTGCGGTCATCGTGAATTCCTCCTGAGCACTGCGTTTTGAAAAGCGACGACTTAGGTCGTCGCACTCCAAAGGGGCCATCATGCGATCCATTCCCGTGGCGATGACGTGGGAGATGCTGTCTCACGGACGCTGGGTTTTGCCTGCGTCGTTCCTGGGAGCCAATGTGTTGCCCGTCTTGATACTCGGTGCGTTGCGTTTGCATGGAGTGGCTGAGTTAGAAGATCCCAGCACGATCATCATGCACTTCATGTTTGTGCAAATCATCACGTTTTGCCTGGCAGCGGGAGTGATCGCGGCACAAGGAGCACCCGCGCGCTTGTTCGCTTGGCCGATTCGGACGGCAACGCTGGTGGCGTGTCAGTTGTGCTCGTCGATGTTTCTGGTGGGACTCGAAACTTTCGTCAGCGAAGCGGCATTGAATGCGTTGTTCGATTTGAACTGGCCGCTCTGGGGACCAGCGTTGTTTGCGGCAACGGCGGTCGGTGCAATTCAAGCCACGCTGTGGCTGACGGAGAAATCGCCCGCGTGGTTGCCTTGGGCGTTCGCACTCGTGGCGGGGTTGCTCGGATTCTGGTTGAAGTCGCGCTACGGCGAGGCATTCTCACAGCCGAATCGGTATTGGACTGAGGTCACGCCGACGGAGATTCTCACGATGCTGTCCGTCTCCGCGCTGTCGTTATACGTCGGTGTGGTCGGAGTCGCTCAGCAACGTCGCGGCGACGCGCTGCCGGCATTCGGAGTGGCTGCGTGGTTCGAGCGGACGTTCGATGCGGCTCCGGATGTCGGCCAACCGTTTCGGACTCCGGCACAAGCTCAGTTCTGGTACGAGTGGCGGCAAAAGGGCTGGCCGATGCCGGCCGCAGTCATTTTTGGGATGGTCGTGGGTTGTGGCATTTGGGCGATCTCAATTCGAGATGGAAAGGAATTGCTGCACGCCTTCTTTGCGGGTGGCGGACTGTTGTCGGTGTTGGCGATGGTCGGCGGGGTGATTGTGGGGAACACCGGGCAAAGCGATTCCAATTTTGGAATCGGACATTTTCTGGCGACTCGTCCGATGACCTCGGTGGAGATGTCGCGCACGATTTTGAAGGTCGCAGCCAAGAGCGTACTCGTCACCTGGAGCATTTGGGCTGCGACGTTCGCAGTCGTCTGGATGATTCTGTTGGCGTTCAAGGCCATCCCGCCGGAAGTCCCTGCGGAGTGGCGACAAATCGGCTTGTGGTACGTCCCAGCGACGCTGCTCGGTCCGTGGATCGTGGTTGGACTGATCGGCTCGGTGGGGCTGACGGGGAGTTCAAGCCTCGCGATGAAATTGTTCGCCGCTTTTTTTCTGCTGATCATCTCTCGGCCGTTGCTGGAGCATCACTTCCTTTCGTATCAAGCTCGGCAGCAAGTCGACCGAGCAATCCCCATGTGCTTGGGCGCGGTCTTCGTGTTGGTCACTGCTTGGGCCTTCGTCGCCGCGCGGCGACGCAACCTGATTGAGGCGCGAACCGTCTGGACGATCATCGGCGTGTGGACCATGCTGAGCGGGTTCATCGTGCTGGAATCGTGGCGGCATACCGAGTTCCCTGTGGCCGCCAGCGTCCTGGGAGTCGGTCTCCTGGCAACCGTGTTCGCTCCACTGGCAACCGCACCGCTCGCACTGACGTGGAATCGGAATCGCTAGCCGTCAGGCAAACGCGCGGCGAAGCAAGTCCAAGCTTTTCGGGATCGCGATGGCCGGGGCTTCCTTGCCTTCCATCTCCAGTGAAATGTAGCCGCGGTAGTTGGCTCGGCGGAGGATCTCGGCGACGCGGGCGTAGTCGATGTCGAGCGCGTACCACTCGCCGCCGCCGAAGTAGGTTTTGGCTTGCACGAGGACCGCGTGCGGCGCGAGCGTTTCCATTTGCTCGTACATGTTTTCGAGGAAGTTGCCGGTGTCGAGCGTCGCCCTCAACCAAGGCGACTTGAGCGTGTTGAGGACTCGGATCACGCCGGACGCTTCGCGGCCGAGGCCCCAATGGTTTTCGAGACCCATGACGACGCCGCACGCTTCGGCTTTGGGCAACAGCTTTTCGAAGCTGGCGTTGACCCACTCGAAGCCTTGATCGTCGGTGAAGCCGGGAAGTCGCGGCTCGATCCCTTTGTTGGCCATCAGCTCGTCAAAGTTCTTGCTGGTCCCCCAGCGGCCCGTGTTGACGCGAATCGTTGGGATGCCGAGTTCGTAGGCCATCTCCAGACAGCGCTCGGTATGCTCGATGTTCTTCTGCCGTTTGTCGGCGTCTGGCGTGACGAATCCCTGGTGCGTCGAGAAGCCCATCAGGTCCAAACCAAGCGAGAAAGCACGTTGCTTGATTCGCCGCAGCAGCGATTTGTCGACGGAACCGCCGCTGGCTTTCGCGGACTCTTCCATGTGGACGTGCAGAATCTCGACGCCGTCGAAGCCCATGTCGGCCGCTTGTTCGAGACACTTCTCGATCGGCACCGGCTCGCCGCGAAAGTGCCAGAAGGAATAGGTCGAGACACCGATGCGGTTCCGCACTCGCGGCGATGTCGGTTCCGCGCTTGCTGGAAAAGCCAGCATGCTCAGGCCGGCCGTCGCAGCCAATGTGGTCAGGAGTTCGCGTCGAGTCTGTATCATGAGTTCGTCCCTCGGTGAAATCGGTTGGCCGCCAATCTAACGGTTGCCGTGTGGTCCGACACGCCTCCGTCAGGAGATCGTAGGGTGTGGTCGAGTCATCGAGACCCACCATCAACGCCGATTTTTGATGGGTCTCGATGACTCGACCCATCCTACGAATTCAAGATCGCTGTTTGTCCGAAGGCTCGTTTCTGTTATTCCGCCGCCCCCAAAATTCGTGTTCCGTGGCCACAAGGACATTTCCAGAGGAGTCGGCGATGAGCCGTTCAATCGAGTTCAGATCATCGTCGCGATTCGTCACGGAGGAAGTGGCGAATCAATGGACTCACGGAGCTGGCTTCGTGCTCAGCGTGCCGGCGGGGTGGTGGCTGGTTCGTTCGACGCTCGACAAGCACAACGATTTGCTGACGCTGGGCTGTGTGATCTATGCGGTGACGTTGTCGTTGCTGTATGCCGCCTCGACGCTGTCACACAGCGTGCATCGCGGAGTTTGGCGGCATCGGTTTCGGACGGCCGATCAAATCTGCATCTTCCTGCTGATCGCGGGGAACTTCACCCCTTACGCGATGACATTTCTCACGGAAGGCTGGCGAGCAGCGGTGTTGCCGGCGATGTGGGTGTTCGCCGTGGCGGGGATCGTGGCGAAGTTGTTCCTCACGAAGCTGCACGCGGTGGCTCCGTCGTTTTATTTGCTGATGGGCTGGGTGCCGATTCTGCTGCTGCCGGAGTTCTTTCGGCATCTCGGCAGCGGGGGGGTCGCGTGGATTGTGGCCGGAGGTGTCGCGTACTCGGCCGGCATCTGGTTCTTCCTGAATGATGAGCGGCCGTTTCATCACGCCGTCTGGCACCTCTTCACGATGCTCGGCAGCGCGTGCCATTATGTGGTGGCTCTGAACTACATCGTGCCGCGCGGGTAGGTCAGCCTTTCCAGGCTGACCCGATAAACGGTTGAGGCCGCCTTGCCAATTCGGGTCAGGCTGGAATGCCTGACCGACATCACCAGCGGCTGTGAGTGCTCGCTTGCAAAAGCTGAAAGTTTTGAAAGCCGAGAATGGCGAACATGATCATCAGGAAACGATCGCCATCGCCGCGCTGAGCGAACTCGAACGCACACCAGGCGACCATGCCGGCGCAAACGGCGATCGAAAGCTTGAGCGCCAGTTCCCACGAATCGAACGCTCGGAATCGGCCGATGACGAGGTGTGCGATCCGACCACCGTCCAGCGGCCAGACCGGAATCAGATTGAGAAGGCTCCAAGACCAATTGGCCCAGAGCAGTACGTCCAGCAAGGTCAGCACATAGTCGTGTGAGCTTGCGATCTGCAACGGAAACTGTCGGATCAGCAACCTCAGCACACCCCACAGCAGAAACCCCGCCGCTGGGCCGGCCGCGGCAATGATGATGTTCCCCATCCGCGACGGATTCACGTTGCAGGTCGCGTAGCCGCCGAAGAATTGCAGCACGATTTCGGAGCGGCCGCCGTAATGCCGGATCGCGAAGGCGTGTCCGAGTTCGTGAATCAGAATCGAAATGAAGACGGCGAGAACTCCAACCAGCTTGTGATCGAGCCGATCCGAGACGTTCCAAATGACGATCGCCGACGTCAGCCAAAACATCGGATGCACGCGGACGGGAAAGCCGAAGCAGCGGAAGCGCAAGTCGTAGTCGGTCGGCGCGATTTGCTGGCCAAACATGGTGGTATCCGAGGTCTGAGTCGCTGAACGGCGAGACTGTAGTCATCTCACAGAGCAGGGCAAAGCCGCGCGATGGACGTCGATTGTCGCGGCGAATGGGCACCTCTAAACTCGCCGCTCGTTTGAGTTGGTCGGATTTTGACCGGCTGGTGGTTTCGTTCCTCGCATTCACAAGCAACGCATCATGGCTCGCATCAACGACAATTATCTGAAGCTCAAGGCGGGATACCTCTTCCCGGAAATCGGTCGCCGCGTGGCGAAGTTCGCGGCGGAGAATCCCTCGGCCAACATCATTCGGCTGGGGATCGGTGACGTCACCGAACCGCTGATCCCAGCGGTCGTCCAGGCGTTTCATCAGGCCGTCGATGAGATGGCGAAGCGAGACACCTTCAAAGGCTACGGGCCAGAGCAGGGCTACGAATTCCTGCGGAAGGCGATCGCGCAGAACGACTATCAGGCTCGCGGAGCGGATGTGTCGGCGGACGAGATCTTCGTCTCGGACGGCTCGAAGTGCGACACGGGAAACATCCTCGACATCTTCGGCGACGACAATGTCATCGCCGTGACCGATCCGGTCTACCCGGTCTACGTCGATACGAATGTCATGGCGGGACACACCGGCCCGGCTGACGACGCGGGGCGCTACGGCGGGCTGGTCTACATCCCTATGACCGCCGCGAACGGGTTCACTCCCGCGCTGCCGGATCGGAAGGTCGATCTGATTTATCTCTGCTTCCCGAACAACCCGACGGGGACGGTCATCAGCAAAGAGGCGCTGACCAAGTGGGTCGAGTACGCGAAGGCCAATGACGCGATCATCCTCTACGACGCGGCCTACGAGTCGTACATCACCGATCCGACGGTGCCGCACTCGATCTTCGAGATTCCCGGCGCGAAGGATGTCGCTCTGGAGTTCCGCAGCTTCAGCAAGACCGCTGGCTTCACCGGAACGCGCTGCGCGTTCACGGTCGTTCCGAAGGCGCTGAAGGGAAAGACCTCGTCCGGCGAGAGCATCGACATTCACCCGCTGTGGAATCGTCGGCAGAGCACGAAGTTCAACGGCGTGTCGTACCCAATCCAAAAAGCCGCCGCCGCGATTTACTCGCCCGAAGGCAAGCAACAGATTCGCGAGATGATCGCGTTCTACCTGACAAACGCGCGGCTGATCCGCGAGGGCTTGCAGCGAGCAAACATCGAAGTCCACGGCGGAGTGAACGCTCCGTACGTCTGGCTAAAGACTCCGCGCAACCTGTCAAGTTGGGACTTCTTCGACCTGTTGTTGTCGAAGGCGCACCTCGTCGGCACACCCGGCAGCGGCTTCGGAGCGGCGGGCGAAGGCTACTTCCGCTTGTCCGCCTTCAACAGCCGCGAGAAGGTCGAAGAGGCGGTGGCTCGGTTCCAAAAGGTGGTGGGGTAGCCGATGCCCATAAAAGTGCGTGACTTGCTGCGGCTCCTGCACGATGATGGCTGGCAAGTCGAACGAACACGAGGCAGCCATCGACAACTGGTGCATTCGGCGAAAACTGGAACGGTGACGGTCTCAGGTCATCCGACCGACGACGTGCATCCCAAAACACTGAAGAGTGTGTTGAAACAGGCCCAACTGGAAGAGGACAAGACATGACCGAATACACCGTGCTCTATGAACGCGGTCCGAACAATTGGTCCGCGTATGTCCCGGACCTTCCAGGCTGCATCGCAACGGGGAAGACCCGCGAAGAGTTGGAAACGTTGATTCGAGAGGCGATCGAGTTTCACATTGAGGGGATGCGTCAGCATGGCGAGTTCATCCCCGTACCCAGCATCGAAGCGGGAACGGTCGGTGTTGGAGCGTGACATGACCAGCGGTTTGTTTCGAGGCCATCTCGCCGGACGAGGTGCCGTATGTGGTTCTACTACGTCTTCGGAAACGTCATCGGCGGGCTGTTGGCAGTCCTGGTGCTGAGCGTTCTGGTTTTGTTGGTGGTCTGCTGGTGTTGTGGGGTGAGTCTCGATTCACTGCTCGATTGGGGAGAACAGTCCGCGACGCTGACCTGTTACCACTGCGGTCAGCAAACGTCCTCCAGCGGCAAGACGTGTGAGCACTGCGGCGGCGAGTTGCAATGACGAATGGACATTAATGATGGGCATCAGTTTTGTCGGATTGATCATCGTCGCCGTGGTTGGCTTGGCATTGATCTTCGGATTGGTCAAAGGGTTGTCGGCGATGCTCGGCCTGTTCAAATCGGTGCAGAGTGGGCACGCGACGCTCGCGTGTCCAAAATGTGGCCAGCAGACGTCTCACGCCAACGGGCGCTGCGATGCGTGCGGTGCCGAGTTGTGATCTGTGTAGGACGGGCACTCTTGCCCGTCCTTTCCTGCGATGGGCAAGAGTGCCCATCCTACAAACGCGAACGTGCCTCATGCCTAGTTTGACTGTCGAAAACTATCTCAAAGCCATTTGGCAGATCGGTGCCTCGACAAATTCGTCGTCGGTCTCAACGGGAAAGCTCGCGCAGAGTTTGAATGTCTCGCCCGGCACTGTTACCAGCATGCAGAAGGCGTTGGCCGAGGCGGGGCTGGCCAGCTATCGGCCGTATGAAGGGGTCAGTTTGACTGAGGCGGGCCGCACGCTCGCGCTGCGAATGCTGCGGCGGCATCGGTTGATTGAGCTGTTCCTCGTGCAGACGCTCGGCCTGACGTGGGATCAAGTCCACGAAGAGGCGGAGAACATGGAGCACGCGGTCAGCGATTTTCTGATCGACCGCATCGATGATTTCCTCGGCAACCCGGCGTGCGATCCGCACGGCGATCCGATCCCGACGGCGGACGGCAACCTCCGAAGCAACGGCGAGGAAAGCCGGCCGCTCAACGGCGTTTCGGTTGGATCAAAGGTGCGATTGGTGCGAGTGCTCAATCAAGACGCCGACTTTTTGCGATACCTCACCGAATCGGATTTGTCGATCGGCGCGACCGCTCTGGTGGAACAGGTCAACGAGGCCGCCGGACTCGTGTCGCTGCGTCGCGGAGACCGATCGGTGGCGATGGGCCGCGCGGCGGCCGAGCAGTTGCTCGTCGTTGTTCAATGACGAATGACGGCGAGCATTGCGATTGATTTGCTCGCCGATATGCTCTCCCGCCAGTTCGACCGCGTCAGCCAAGCGGATTTGAACGGTTCTCGCCTCCCCGCGAACTCGTGACTTGGTTGTGTTTCAGGATGTCCCCCGAATGTCTGCCGATCCCTCCCTCGCCCCTACCGATTCCGTTGTGACTTCTGGCTCTTTCGCGTCGACGACTTCGACCGCCGATGAGTCAACCCCACGAGTCACGCTCAGCCCAACGGGGACCGAAGAATTCAAAGCGGTCGGTTCGATCGCTCCCGCCAAGCTGGAAGAGAACCGCGAGCGGGCGCGAGACATCGACGCCGAAGCCGAACGGGAATCGCGGCCGATGCGCGAAGCTCCGATTCCGCGCCAACAACCTTCCGTCGAAGTTCCGCTCGAACAAGAGCTCGACGCGGCACTCGAAGCGGAGATCAACGCGGCGATGGGTGGTGGTGCGACCTCGGCCGAAGGAGCACTCGGCACGGTGACGACGGCGGTCGCGGAAGCTCCGGCCGAAGACTCGCTGCATCAAGGGAAACGCCTCAAGGGGAAGATCGCACTACTGCACGGTGAGGACATGTTTCTGGACCTCGGCTTCCGTTCGCAGGGAATCCTGCCGCTCAAGCAATACGAGGGAAAAGAAATCCCGGCCGTCGGTACCGAGATCGACGTCATCGTTCACAAGGTCAGCCCGGAAGAGGGACTGATTCATGTCAGCTTGCCGAGCGGTCGTCAAAAGGTCTCCGGCAACTGGGACGCCGTGCAAGCGGGACTCGTCGTCGACTGCATGGTCACAAAATCGAACAAGGGAGGACTGGAAGTCACCGTCGGATCGCTGCGAGGATTCCTCCCATCAGGGCAAGTCGATCTGCGGTTCATCGAGAATCTCGACTCGTTCATCGGCCAAAAGCTGACGGTCAAAATCATCGAAGCGAACAAGGCGAAGCGAAACCTGATCGTCAGCCGCCGAGCATTGCTGCTCGAAGAACGCGCGCAGGCCGAAGAGCGAATTCTCAGCACGCTGGAAGTCGGCCAGACGCTCGACGGCACTGTGAAGTCGGTCAAAGACTACGGCGCATTCGTGGACTTGGGCGGCATTGACGGCTTCGTTCACATAGGCCAGATGAGCTGGCAGCACATCAAGCATCCCAGCGAAGTGCTCGCCGAAGGTCAGGCGGTGAAGGTCAAAGTCGTCACGATCAGCGACGACAAAAAGAAGATCGGCCTCAGCATCAAGCAAACGAGCCACAGCCCGTGGGACTTGGCAGCCTCGAAATACTTCCAAGGCCAAACGGTCAGCGGCAAGGTGACGCGAACAACCGATTTCGGAGCGTTCGTGGAACTCGAACCGGGCGTTGAGGGCATGATCCACATCAGCGAACTGGACTACAAACGAGTCATCCGCGTCACGGACGTGGTCTCTGCCGGCCAAACGATCGAGTCCCAAGTTCAAACCGTTGATCCGGTCAAGCACCGCATCAGCCTGTCGCTGAAAGCGCTCAAGGCTAAGCCCGAACCGGCCGCACCTCCGCCAGAGGAAGCTCCGGAAGAACCCGCTGCTCCGCCGCCAAAACGGAAGACCCCGCTCAAGGGCGGCCGCGAACGAGACGAACCACGCTCCGGTGGACTGTTCGGAAATCCGTCTGATTTCAAGTAGTCGCCGTTCGTCTGGAGTCCTCCAATGGAACGACAACGTTGGACCTTGGTTACCCTGTTGGTCGTCGCGACAACGGCCTTCGTCTTCGCTCAGTCGTCGGACAAGTTTCGCGATGCTCGGCATCGCATGGTCAAGGAGTGCATCGAGCGGGAAGGGGTCAAAGACCCACGCGTGCTCGATGCGATGCGGACGGTCCCTCGGCACGAGTTCGTGAAGCCAGCACAACTGAAGGATGCCTATCACGACACGGCATTACCGATCGGCAACCAGCAGACGATCTCGCCGCCGTTCGTCGTCGCGTACATGACTGAGACGATCGAGCCGAAAGCCACCGATCGGGTACTCGAAATCGGCACCGGCAGCGGCTATCAGGCGGCGGTGCTCAGCGGATTGGTCAAAGAGGTCTACACGATCGAGATCGTCGAACCGCTCGGCAAAGAAGCGGCTCGGAAGCTCAAGAAGCTGGAATACAACAACGTCTTCTGCAAAGTGGGCGACGGATATCTCGGTTGGCCGGAGCACGCGCCGTTCGACAAGATCATCGTCACCTGCTCGCCGGAAAACGTTCCAGTGCCGCTGGTCGAGCAACTCAAGGACGGCGGCAAGCTGCTCATCCCGCTCGGCGAACGCTACCAGCAGGCGTTTCATCTCTTTGAGAAGAAGGACGGCAAGCTCGAACAGAAGAAACTGATCCCGACGCTGTTCGTGCCGATGACCGGTAAGTCGGAAGACCTGCGGCAAGCTCAGCCCGATCCGCTGCATCCGCGATTGCTCAACGCCAGCTTCGAGATCGACGAGAACAAAGACGGCCTGCCCGACAGTTGGCACTACCAGCGACTGACGGAGTTGCTGACCGAGACACCACCTGACGGCAAAGTTTTCTTGCGGATGGAAAACGACGATCCTGGCCGGCTGGCTCAAGCTCTGCAAGGGATGGCGATCGACGGCCGCAAGATCGGCTCGGTCTCGATCGCGTTGCAGGTGCGGGTCGAGAAAATCCGACCCGGCAGTGAGTCGTATCAAAAGCCGATGTTCGTGATTCACTTCTACGACCAGAACCGCAAGGAAATCGAATCGCTCGTGATCGGCCCGTGGCTGCGTGACACCGAATGGGACACCGTCGGCGGCGTCATACCCGTCCCGAAAGAAGCCCGCGAAGCGATCATCCGCATCGGACTCAACGGAGCGACCGGCCGGCTGGACATCGACGACATCAAATTCCGGCCCAAGCCCCGGTGATGAAAGAGTGGCGAGTGATGAGTAGCGAGTTACGAGTTGACGGAGCGTTGTTGTTCGATGTCTCCATGCGAACGCAGATCGAAGTCACCGGCCGCGACCGAGTGAAGTTCCTGCACAGCTTCTGCACCAACGACATCAAAAAGTTGCAACCGGGACAGGGGTGCGAGGCGTTCGTCACGAACGTGAACGGCAAAGTCCTCGGCCACATCTTTGTCTTCGCCGAGCGGGATTCGCTGTGGCTCGAATCGGTACACAGCGCAGCCATGGAGCTGCTACCGCACTTCGAGAAGTACGTTATCACCGAAGACGTCAACTTTACGGATCGCTCAGCCGAGTTCTTCGAATGTTTGTTGGTTGGCGAACCATCAACGGCATTGCTCGAACGGCTTGGACTCTCCGTAACGACGTTAGCCCGCAACGAACATCTTGCACACGGAAGCGTTTTGTTGCCGGCTCGCTCCGTGCGACGAGTCGATTGGTTTGGCTCGCCCACTTGGCTGATTTCAATTCCGATAGATCAAGAGGATAAGGCGATTCAGACGCTGACATATGCCGGCGCAAAAGTGCTTAGTGTCGGGGACTTTTCTGAGACATTTCATTCATTACGCATCGCCGCCGGTTTTCCGCTCTACGGCCGCGACATCACCGAGGACAATCTTGCTCAGGAAGCTGGCCGCACGTCACAGGCGATCTCGTTCACGAAGGGCTGCTATCTCGGCCAAGAACCAATTGCCCGAATCGACGCGATGGGGCACGTCAACAGGCAACTGTGTCGTCTCGAACTTTCGTCGGAAACGTTCCTCGCGGACGACACATATGTTTTCGATAAGCCGCCCCCAGATGCCAAAGTCATCGGCACGATTACATCCGCCGCTCGGGATCGTCTCCTAGGTGCTGACAGATTCTTGGCAATGGCCTATCTTCGCAGCAGCTTCGCAAAACCCGGTAGCCAAGTGTTTGTCGATGGCCACGGCGCAAGCGTCCTTTGAGAATGTCATGAAGCGACGACGAAAGATTCAACCAGTCCTAACGATCAGCCGGATCGGCGAAGAGCCGAGCGACACGGCCTTTTGGCGGACACAAACACCACAGGCACGAGTGGCCGCCTTGGAAGAAATTCGCCGCGAGTATCACGGATGGAAGCATGGAGCTGAGCCAAGACTTCAAAGAGTTTATCGCATCGTTGAACGCTAGCCGCGTGCGATACTTGGTCGTTGGCGGGTACGCGGTGGCAATGCACGGCCATCCTCGCTACACGAAAGACCTTGACGTTTGGGTGGACTGCACGGCAGCCAATGCGAAGCGCGTGGTGCGAGCGTTTGCCGACTTCGGTTTTGAATCGCTGGGGGTCAAAGCGGCCGACTTCGAGCAACCAGATCGCATGCTTCAAATGGGGTTTCCACCGAACCGGATCGATGTTCTGACATCGTTGGCTGGAGTCGATTTCGCGACCTGCTTCAAGCGCAAAGTGATCGTCGAGTTTGATGGAGTCCCGGTGAATTTCATCGACGTCGAGAGTCTGAAGGCCAATAAGCGTGCGGCTGGTCGACTGCAGGATTTGGCGGACGTCGAGAAGCTCGAATCGTGACGCTCGCGAGGTTCATTAGCTTGCGATAGCTTGTCCGCCTCGCGCTTCGAAGTGATGCGCGCCGCTCGCTTCCCGTCTTGAGGAGTCTCCTGCCATGACCCACTCGCCGAATCCGTTGACTTCGTCGTTCGATCGTCGTGACTTCTTGCAGGCGAGCGCCGCGCTCGGAGCCGTTTTGTGGGCGTCGGGTGTGACGAGGGTTTCCGCCGACGATGCCGAGACTCGCAAGTTGAACGTCGGCGTGATGGGGTTGAGCCGTGGACTCGGACACGTCGATGCGCTGCTCAAGATGGAGAAGGACAAGAATGTCGAGATCGCGTATCTCTGCGAGGTCGATGCAAACCGATTGGAGCGTGGGCAGAAGATTGTCACCGACAAGATCGGCCGGACTCCGCAAGGTGTGACCGATTTCCGCAAGATGCTCGAAGATCCGACGCTCGATGCGGTCTTCATCGCGACCTGCAATCACTGGCACGCTCCGGCAGCGATCTTGGCGATGTCGGCAGGTAAGCACGTCTACGTCGAGAAGCCCGGCAGCCACAACGCGGCGGAGAGCGAGATGATCGTTGCGGCGGCTCGCAAAAATAAGCGGGTCGTGCAGATGGGCAACCAGCGTCGCAGTTGGCCGGTCGTGCAAGAGGGGATCGAGAAGCTCAAGGCGGGAGCGATCGGCAAAGTGATGATGGCTCGTTGTGTCTACAACAGCCTGCGCGGTCCGATCGGCAAGGGAGTCGTGCAGGCTCCGCCGCCGCATCTCGATTATGACTTGTGGCAAGGCCCGGCTCCCGATCGGCCGTACAAGTCCAACTTGATTCCGTACAACTGGCACTGGCATTGGCACTGGGGCGGCGGCGAGATGGCCAACAACGGCATCCACGGCCTCGATGTCGCCCGCTGGGGCTTGGGAGTCGACTGCCCATCAACCGTCTCGTTCGTCGGCGGACGATACGCTCACGATGACGACCAAGAGACGCCCGACACCGGCGTCGCGATGTTCGACTTCGGCGACAAAGCCATCTCCTGGGACGTCAGCAGTTGTCATCCTCGGCGCGGTGAGAATCTGCCGTTCGTCACGTTCTACGGCAGCGAGGGAACGCTGCAACTGGAACCAGGAATGCGCATCCTCGATCTGCAAGGCAAAGAGGTCGAGAAGAAGACGAACGACGTCGGCAACGGCGACGTGATTCACATGGGCAACTTCCTCGACGCGATCCGCACCGGCAAAACGCCGAACTCAGAGATCGCCATCGGTCAGGCGAGCACGCTGCTGTGCCATCTCGCCAACATCGCCTACCGCACCGGCCACACGCTGCATCTCGATCCGCAGACGAAGAAGATCAAGGACGATGCCGACGCAATGAAGCTCTGGGGCCGCGAGTACCGCAAAGGCTGGGAACCGAAAGTGTAGCGTGGCGAAGCCGGAACTCAGTGCAAAGTGAAGAGTGCAAACTGCAAAGTGAAGAATGCGGACGACGTGAAAGCAGTCTGTTCGACATTTTTCACTTTGCACTCTTCACTCGGCACTTTGCACTCAATCGGTCGGCACACAACGCGGTTTGAAAACTACCCCTTCGGCTTCATCGCCAGCAAGCGCAACTGCTTGTCGTGATGCGCCGTCGCGAGCTGAATCCCGTCCGGGTGCAGCGCGAGGTCGCGGATCGCGTTGCCGATGTTGAACGTGTGGAATTCGTTCTTCTCGCCTGGCTTCCAGAAGAAGAGGTGTCCGCCGCCACCTCCGCCGACTCCGCCGATCAGGAAGTTCTCCGGGTGCAGAACCGCTCCGAAAGCTTTGCCGTTCAGGCCCGACTTGCAGAGATGGGCGATCGTCTCTTTACCGGTCTCCCAGTCGATCATGCAGAAGGCGGGATTGCCGACACCGGCGAAGGCGTTCGAGACGTTCGTGATGCCGCCGGCGACGAACGACTTGCCGTCCTTCGCGAAATGCAACGAGTACGGCCCGCCGTAGTCGGCCATGAAGCCGGGGTCGTATTTGTGGAGCGTCGGGACTTTGAACGATCGCAGAGCCTTGCCGGTCTCGACTTCCCAGTCGATGAAATTCGCAATCAGGTCGCCGGAGATCAGGTTCTTGCCTCCCGGATGAAACGCGACGTTGTAGACGTGCCGCTCGTGACCGGTCATCTCGCGGACGAGGCTGCCGTCATCGACCTTCCAGAGTTTCACTTTCAAGTCGTTCCCGCAGGACGCGACGAATTGTCCGTCCGGGCTGACATCGATCGCTCGAATCCAGCCGGCATGCGCTTCGACTTTGCGGATCGGAGCCGGCTTCTCGGCAGCCGTCGGCCACCAGACGAGCCGGCCGTCGTGTCCGCCGGTCAGGACCGTCTCCCCTTTGTTCGCGAACGCGATCGCACGCACCCATGAATCGTGGCCCCCTTCGAGGTCGGTCTTCGCGCCGCTGGTCATGTCCCAGCGGACGACCTTCGAGTGCTGCAAGCCGACGAACACGAATCGGCCGCTCGGATCGAAGCGGCACGAGACCAGCGAGGCTTCGTTGGCGAACGACTTCACGACATGCGTTTGAACGGGATCGGCAGGCATGATCGGTCTCCGGCGGGAAGGTTGGCGGGCGTTGACCGGTCGTAGGGTGGGTCGAGCATCGCGAGACCCACCGATCATTCTGGTGGGTCTCGATGACTCGACCCACCCTACGTTCGGACGTTGGCGGGGCATTGCGACACACGATAAGCTCGCGCGGCCGAGTTGGGGAGGAGCAACGTCGTGATCGTCGGACTGGGTACGGACATCGTCGAGGTCGAGCGGATCGAAAAGATGATCGAGCGGCACGGGGACTCGTTCGTGAACCGCATCTTCACCCCCGGCGAGATCGCCTACTGCCAGCAACGCAAGTTCTCCGCCGAGCCGTTCGCCGGCCGCTGGGCCGCGAAAGAAGCGGTGATGAAAGCGCTCGGCACCGGCTTCATCCAAGGGACGCACTTTCAAGAGATCGAAGTCGTCACCGAGGAATCCGGCCGCCCGCGTGTTGTGCTGCACGGCTCAACCGCCAATCTCGCGAAAGAACTTGGCATCGGCGAGATTCTCGTCACGATGTCCCACTGTCGCGAGTACGCGACGGCCACGGCGATTGGGATTTCATGAGGGGATTCACCACAGAGACACAGAGGGCACAGAGAGGGGACGACCATGAGTTTTACCTCTGTGCCCTCTGTGTCTCTGTGTTGAAATCAGGTTCCTCAGCAGAATCTGTGAGTGATTTGATTTTCAGGGAGGTTTCCAAGTTGGTGGAGGAGTGCGAGTTCGGCGACTCGCGAGGTGCGGAAGCCGTGGGATTTTCTCGACACCAGTTTGGCTTGGTTGTTCAAGCCTTCGACGGCACCGCTGGAGACTTGTCCTTTGGC
>SXGU01197920.1_pt1 | contig 30499 bp, 34 predicted proteins | sample 3174531 | NCBI WGS metagenome assembly SXGU01 (sample SAMN11356863, study PRJNA531348) | freshwater metagenome | isolation source: freshwater sample F1-140 | place: China: Fuxian Lake, Yuxi | collected 2017-12-25 | reverse complement strand
GTGTAGATGGTGGTGTAGATGGATTTGATAATGATGGTGATGTAGATGGATTTGATAATGATGGTGATGTAGATGAAGAATCAAATTGCTCATCATTTAGACCTAACATAAGCATGATCAGGATAACTATTAAGAATATAGCTATTAAAGCTAATTTCATATTAAAATATATTATATTTTTTTTATAAATAAATTATTACTAGTCAACCTCCTCAACGGTTGGCCTGCTAGGTTTTTTTTCAGCACCATCCGTTATGTCTGATTCATTCATTTTTCCCATCATGTCCGTGAACTGAGACATATCAGCTGGCATCCCGGGCATTCCTGGCATATCCGCAGGCATTCCTGGCATTCCTGGCATTCCTGGCATCCCTGGCATCCCTGGCATTCCTGGCATTCCTGGCATCCCGGATGTACCATATATCTTCTGTGCCAATCCATTAAAATGCTGTTCTAACTCTTTTTGTTTGTGTTCAAATTCTTCAGTAGATGCAGTTACATTGGCATCAAGCCAAGTCTGTGTATCCTTTATAACTTTTTTACATGCCTCAAGATCACTTTCACCGAGCTTGTCCGCGATCTCCTTGTTATCGAGTTGATTCCTCCAGTTATAAGTATAACTTTCGAGAGAATTTTTTGCCTCGACACGTTTAAAATTATTTTCATCTTCCTCCTTGAGTTGTTCCGCCTTCTTAACCATCTCCTCTATTTGTTCTTTGGAAAGACGTCCCCTGTCATTTGTAATTGTGATATTTTTAGATTTGCTCGAAGACTTCTCACAGGCTGCGACTACCAAAATACCATTTGTATCTATCTCATATGTTACCTCTATTTGTGGAACTCCGCGTGGCATTGGTGGAAAATCTGTTAATTCAAATTGTCCTAATAAATTGCAATCCTTCGTGAACTTACGCTCTCCTTCAAATACCCTGATAGTTGCTCCTGGTTGATTATCAGAATAAGTCGAAAAAACCTGAGTCTTTTTCGCTGGAACTGGTGTGTTTCTGGAGATCATCGGTGTTAAAATATTTCCGGCTGTCTCAATTCCAATAGTAAGAGGTGTAACATCCACTAATAAAATTTCATTAAGTTTTTCCGATTTATCTCCCATGAGTACCGCAGCTTGAACGGCTGCACCATATGCTACGGCCTCATCTGGATTTATAGATCTGCATAGTTCCTTATTATTGAAAAAGTCAGATAATAATTTTTGAACTTTTGGGACTCTCGTGGAACCTCCAACAAGAACGATGTCATGCACTTGCGATTTATCCATTTTAGCATCTCCCAGAACTTTTTCAACTGGATCTAAACAATTTCTAAATAGATCCCCACATAATTCTTCAAATCGTGCTCTGGTCATTGTCATTTCGAAATCTTGTCCTTCGTAAAGTGATTCAACCTCAATTTTGGTTGAGGTAGCATTTGATAGAACACGTTTTGCCTTTTCGCAAGCTGTTCGTAATCTTCGCAATGCCCTATCATTACCAGAAATATCCTTATTGTTCTTCATTTTAAAATGATCAATGCAAAGGTTAACCATGCGATTATCAAAATCCTCACCTCCAAGATGTGTATCACCTGCGGTAGCCTTTACTTCAAACATGCCATTGTCAATTGTCAACAGTGATACATCAAACGTACCACCTCCTAAATCAAAAATCAATACATTCTTTTCTCCATCATTTTTATCTAGACCATATGCAAGAGCTGCTGCCGTTGGCTCGTTCACTATGCGCAAAACTTCAAGTCCAGCAATTACGCCAGCATCCTTGGTGGATTGGCGTTGTGCATCATTAAAATAGGCAGGGACTGTGACAACAGCTTTTTTAACTTCATGTCCTAGAAAATTTTCTGCAGTTTTCTTCATATTTTCAAGAATCATCGCTGAAATTTGTTCTGGCCTATACGTTGTACCATCCTCCAACTTGATAAGTGGCTTGTTATTTTCATCAGGCACAACATTAAATGAATAGTGTTTCATATCTGCCTGAACAATTTGATCCGTAAATCCACGACCAATTAATCTCTTGGCATCATAAATCGTATTTCCAGGATTTAAGGCTGCTTGGCTTTTCGCTGGCTGTCCCACGAGTCGTTCTGTACCAGAAAATGCTACGTATGATGGGGTTGTTCTTTCGCCCTGATCATTCGCGATAATCTCTACCTTTCCATTCATCCATACGGCCACACACGAATATGTAGTACCCAAGTCAATACCAATGGCGACATTATTAACATTTGTTGACATCTTTAAATATGTTTTTATTATATTGGCTATATCCTTAAAATATTTAAAATTCAATTTTTTTTACATTATAATAAGATATTATAATAAGATATTATAATAAGATATTATAATAAGATATTATAATAGGATATATCGAATTGATTCTATAGATTTTTCTGGATCCCCAATAAATGGATTAAATTCCATGAGATCAAGATGAATCAGCTTATTTTGCTTAATAGAGTACGAAATAATATCTTTAATAGATTCCGGATTTAATCCATTCCCAGCCATTACCCCAGTTGAATCCATATAAATAGGATCAAGGGCATCAACATCGAAACTTATCAATAAATATTTTGAATTATCTATAAATTTCCGTAGGTTATCGTCATCTTTAATAGAATAACCAATATTTTCCTCTCCTATTAATTCTTTTTCTGCTGGATCTAAGTCACGTATACCAAAATAGTATAATTGATTGGATTTAAATTTACATGGATTATTTCTCCATTTGGGTGTATCATTTCTCTTAATATGATGATAACCCAGGGTCATTCCATGAATATTCCCAGTCAGTGATGTGACATGGTCATTAATATCCGCATGGGCATCAATCCATAATATGGATAGTTCGTCTTTGTAAAGCTGAATAAATGCATCTACACTGGAAATGCTAAGACTATGGTCCCCTCCTATAAGGAGCATCTTAGCCTTATTGGCCTTATTATCCATTAAATATTCGCTCAAATTTTGATAATTGTTTCTCAGATCATCGGAAGAATTATATGAGTCAATATCATTAAATTTTTCATATTCAAAAGTAATATTAGGTTGTATATTTAGCTTATCGCATATATATCTCCCCCCAAATTCAACCCCATATTTCTTCTGTCCTTGCCCACATTCCGCGACGATAATTATATCGAATTTACTAATTAAAGACATTCTATAAAATATATAAATATAATATCTAAAATCAAACTAACGTATCATATATAATTTCTAAAATAAAATGTGTCCCATTATAATATATGGAGTATAATTTTAGACAAAGTTATATAGATACTGCAAATAATAGGATTGTATATGGTACTAAAAAAATAAAAGTAGACAATAATTTTACTTATGTTACATATAATGACCTCAAGTCAGAGCTACAGTTTATACGTGACATAAAGTTTGGAAATGAAAAATTCTCCGGTATGACGGCTGGACAAGATATAGAAAAACATGTCATGTTTCGAGCAGATGGCTTCGACGACTTTGTCATTATCAGAAGATTTAATGGAAATGAATATGTGTTTGATAGAATAGATTTTATGAATGTTGAATATAGACTATAAAAAATAATAAAATAATAAAAACCATAATTTTAACTTGGATCATATTTCTGGAGTTTTGTCACAACCCACTCATAGTATTGCCTTGCACGTTATAGGATTATAGCCTCCCCAGGAAATCGTGGAGCGAATGACATAGGCTGCAGGAGGATCTGGAAGTTCCATGATGTGAGGTACATTTTGTTGTATTTTTTGTCCTTGTATATGCTTATTCGATTTTCTAGGATGGGAACGATACTTTATTTTCTTTTGTTCCTGATGTCCTGCAGCATCAGCCTTCGCGGAGGCAAAAACATTGCTGATGCATGAGAGATTTTTAGGAAGTTTTTCAAGTTCCGTGTAAATATTTGAAATCTCCTCAATAAAACTATAAAAATCATCTCGGTGCTGTCCTTCCAAATCGGAGAGATTTTTCTTTTCAAAAGAAGTTCCATCAAAAATATTATAACTCCATAATCTCCAATCCCTTGCTTCGGGAATTTCGTAAGAGCCAGTACAAGTTTTAATAATACGCCCAACGAGTGTACGAAAAACCTTGAACAAAACGATAAAACGATTTTTACAGTCACCGATAGTAAATTCATTCTCAGCATAAGTTAGATGGTAATTGATATTAAATTTATCCTTCCCAGCCTTTCCATAGTACGATTCAATTGTGTATCTCTTAAATTCTGCATCATTGAACTTTGAGCAAATCTCGAGGAATGAGCAAATAATATCAATGATATTAACATTATCAATATGCTTACCCTGTTCATCAAAAATTGGAACTGACAAAAGTCCCTCAATGACTGCCTTTGAAAAAACTGAATCTTTCTCGCGAACCTCCTCAATCTTTAAAATAAGATCGCAGGCCATGGAAACTGCTATATAAAATACAGACGCATCATTAATCTTTTTTTGTGTAATTTCCTCAGTATATGCATCAATAAACTTTATAAGTTTTGAGCGAAGATCCTTTCCCCAATCATCAATTTCAGCCGGGGCGCAGGTGGAATTTTTTAAATGTTGCATTTCGTGAATAATAATCTATATATTATTAGAATATGTCTATTATGTTGTTATTTTCAATTTTTTCAAATAGTCTCAGCCTCAACCTATTTATCCAATAAGGCCTTCAATATATCATTTTGGATATTTTTATCAGATTTCATTACCTTTGATAGTCTATGTTTTAATACATAGTTTTCTAATAAAAGCTTTAATTTTTCATTCTGTAGTTTCAATTTATCAATTTTATCTGATTTCTCCGGTTGATGAACCTCTCCTCCCTTTTGCACATTATCATTATCCATTTTATTTACAACAGTATTGATATTTCCAATATTATTTTCCCTCGAAACATGGTCCTTATATGAATAATAATATTGCATCACTTTATCTGCATCGATATTCATTAACTCTGAAATCTTTGATGGCGTTTTTCCTGCAGCAATATTTTCATATATAATTTTTTTTACTCTCATTTCCAATGCATTTTCACTGCGGTTGAATCCTCCGGCTAATTCAGTATAACTCTTTCCATCTGCTACTAACTTTAATAATTTTGATTCCTCTTCCCTAGTCCATCTATTGTTCATTATAATAGTTATAATATAGCTATATAAAATAAAAATTGATAAATAATATATTTAAATTTATAAAACTTTTTATATAGTATATAATGAATACGTCGGGGTTTCTAAAAATATATGTGGGATGTATGTTTGCTGGAAAAAGTTCAGAAATCATAGCAGAATGCAGGCGTAGGCTTGCCATTAATCAAAAAATTCTTGGAATTAATTATTCAGGTGATTCGCGCTATTCTGATGGAAATTATATTATTAATCATAATAAAGATAGAATTCATTCACTCAAAGTACAAAAATTAAGCGATGTGCCAATTGAGGAAATAATGTACACTGATTTTATTTTCATTGACGAGGGTCAATTTTTTACTGATCTTGTTGAAAATGTATTGAGATGGGTGAATGAATATAAAAAATATGTTTATGTTTTTGGTTTGGATGGAGATTTTAAAAGAGAACCATTTGGGGATATTCTTAAGATGATACCCCAATGTGATGAAATAGTAAAATTAAAGGCATTTTGTGCAATATGTAAGGATGGAACAGAAGGTTTATTCACACACAGGCTAACGGGAGGTGATAAACAAATATTAATTGGTAGTGATAATTATATTTCACTCTGTAGGTATCATTATAATGAATCAAACAATAGTGATTATGTCTAATTATAGTGTTTATATCTAATTATAGTGTTTATATCTAATTATAGTGTTTATATCTAATTATAGTGTTATCTTGTTCTTCTTCCATAATAGCGAAGCGCTGGTGGCACATAAATATCTTCCCTTTGCTCTGTGTTTCTCATGTAATTTGGTTTATAATCATCCTGATTCTTATATACATCATAACCAAAATGCTCCTTTGGTATTTTTAGATTTAAATGATTACATATCGCAACGTATAATTTCTCAGATGTCTTATCATTTCGTAAAAGTACCCCATATGCCTTTCTCGCAATTTCCAATATATTTTTTTTAACTTGTGGCTGCTCCATATTTTTGCTTGCTATTTCATTTAATTGAGATTCTAGGAGTGACAATTCCTCTCTTGTCTTTTCTATTTCAGTTTTTATAATTTCATTTTCACTATCTGATTCAAGTCTTCTATTTAATACGATGAGTACATTCTTTCTGCGTTCACATGCTTCCCGTATTTTTTTAAATTCTGTATCACATGCTGTATTTTTATCAGTTAATACGGCGTATCTTAGAGAATTTGTTAATAGGGCTTGCAATGACATATGTCCATCAATATTTGAGTATAGGCCGGATATTTGCCTACTGATGAGAATGCCAAGATTTCCACTCAATACTCGCCCATTATTCTTTAATTCTAATATATTTGTATTTGAATATAGGTCATTTACTATTTTTATAGCTATCTCATCAAGATCTTTATCTGTTAAAAAATAAGAGTTTTGTTTTTGTGTCATTATATATGTATAGTCTGGGGTTTATTTATTATATGTAAATAAATTATAATTCAATTTTTTAGCATATTTTGTCCATAATTTATCGCGTTTTTACTGTTGTTTTATTAAGTTAGGTATTTTTATCAAATATTTATATATAACAATTAAAGTATGAGTGAACTTAATAATCCAAATAATAAAAAGAAACTTGAACTAAATTTAAAAATAGAAAAGGAAAAAACAAAGCAACTAGAGTTACTTAGAGATATTAAAAATATAGAAAAAACTATCGTAATCAAAGAATTATATTTGAAAAGAAATAAGGCTATATATATGCCAAGACTTTTTAATCAAGAAGAACCATCTGGATCAGATTCTGGATCAGATTCTGGATCAGAAACTTATAGTGATTCAAATGATGATATTGGAAATAATGAAGAACATGGAGGGAAACACATTGATTTTATCAAAGATTGTATAGGTATTAAATGCAAAAAGAAATTATCATCTCAAATATCATTATCATCTTCATTATCATCCTCATTATCATCCTCATTATCATCTTCATTATCATCTATAGATTCAGATTATGATTATGATAGGGAAATAAATATAATATAAAATTAAATTTATTTGATTTTATTATATCAGTTTATACTATAATGAATGCACTAGTTTATGCTGAAATAGAAAATAATCTAACATCTACTAATTATCCAAATTATAACTATTTATTAAAGGGAACCGGCGCGGCCTCTGGAAATGCCCTTAATGATATTCTTAGTAAAACCACAATAAAGAAAGCTTGTTGTGCGGTAAGCTCATCAGATGATGGTCAATATCAAGTTGAGGTCCCTATTTTCGATGAAAAGGGAAACACTAAAAATTATATAGTGCAAATAGATAAAAAAATGTGTGATGATCTAAATATTTATCCAGGATTAGTATGCGAAAAATTTAGAACCTTATATTGTGAAAATTCTAATTATTTATACAGAGCAGATAATTCTTCAAATGATCAGTGGGATTCGTATTCTCCATTTTGTAGTTCATATGAATTAATTGCGAATAAAAGTGATGCAGATGCTAATGCTAATGCTAATGCAAATGCAAATTCTAATGTATCTGGTTTTATCAATAATCAGGCACAGCTGGCACAGCCAACACAACCCCAGACACAGACACAGCCACAGCCCCAGGATCAGACACAGCCCCAAACGAATGATTTTATAAAAAATAATAAAAATTACATAATTGGTGGCATATTAACTTGCTGTTGCATCATCATCATGTTGGTTGTTATGATGGTTGTCATGAAAAAATAATTTTTCCTATCTATTACTATGGCAGAGCTTTACAATATAAAAAATATAAAAATTTTTTTAATCTTACTGATGGCAATCATATTGATATACTTATTTAATAAAAAAGAAAATTACCATAACAATTATAGATATTATCCACATCATTATCCATATTATTATCCGAACTATTATTCATACTATTATCCATCTTATTATCCACCCCACCATTCACATTACTATCAACAAGTATGGGGTATACCAACAAGACATAGGAGAAATAGTGCATATGGATACTATTTATATTAGATTTATATAAACTATTCCATTATTCCATTGGTAGCTTTTTAGGAAAGCAAAACGCATCCCCGGTTAATCCGTATTCAACACACATCCCATCACATCCTTTTATACATTTCTCTAATCCAATTTCTCCGTCAAGAGTGCGATCACCGATGTACATTACAACATCGTTGAATAAGTTACTATCCAATGGATCAGATCCCTGCCTTATTCCAGTTTTTGGCAATATGGAGCTTTGTGATTTTTTTTCATTCTCTAATATGATATATCCTTCATGCTTGTTACATAGAATAATAAATACGAAGACAAATATTGTAACAAGTAAAGTTAGTAATATTATTTTCATTGTTTATAATATCTAGTTATATAAAAAATGACGGATTTAGAAAACATTTCGAGTATATTTAATATTTTTTATAACATGTATTTAAACGGCTCCAGATTTGAATACTTAATCGATTTATATATTAAAAAAAATTTGCATTTTATATTTGGCGAGACCATACCATATCAAATAATAGATGATAATTTAAATAGTACATTGCCAGGCTATATATATAAGGAATTAAAATTCAATAATAAATTATTTGGCCGTATATACATTTATTTCGATGAAAACAATAAATTTGAACTAGATGCATTGAATCTATTTATATCGTATTTATCATTATTCCATTATAACAATTCTTGCTCAAGGCCAACTGACATAATAAAGTGTAATTTATTTATGGCTGTCCTAAATATGATGAGCGAAGGAATCATTATTATGAATGAGAGCCTGAATATTGTTTTTTTAAATAAAGTTGGAAATATTATTTTGGATAAAATACATGACCATGAAAATTATATTAATAGGCATATATATGATATATTTTCTCAATTAGAGGATCATGTTAAGGAATTTGAGATTTATAAAAATAAAAGAATAAATTACAAAATAAATAGGAATAACACAGACTTTAATATCATGCTAACTATGAATACGATTATACATAATAATATTAGTTATAATATGATGTCACTGTGTCCACAATTGTGTGATATTAAAACGTGTGATAATATCGGATTTTTAAGTCATGAATTACGCAACCCATTGCAGACTATATCATTTGCTTCCGAGCTCATTAAGATTAAAAAGGAGGAAAAATATTTAAGTATTATAGATAAATCAGTATGTGACATGATCAAAATTATAAATGATGTTTTAGACATTGATCGTATAGACTCAAATCAAGTGCAATTAAGTATTTCGGATGTACAGATAGATGATATATTAAATGATATAGATTTTTCAGTTCCAAAGAGCAAGTGTATATTATTTGAAATAAGAAAACATGATTTGCCTGCGCGGATGTACACGGATCCAACTCGCTTAAAACAAATCCTAGTTAATATCATAGATAATTCAATAAAATACTCAAAACCAGGTCGCGTTAATAATATTATTCTAAAAGTAATGCATAATGTTAATACTAATTCAGTTGATTTCTATATATCGGATACTGGAACTGGTATCAAGGAGGAAGATATATCTGAATTAATGGAATTAAAACCATCTATATCACTAAATAAAAATAACAGTAATGGTATTGGGTTATATTTATGTAATAAGTTGGCTATTTTATTAGGAGGAAATATAAAAATTAATAGTGATTACATGAACTTTACTGAAATTATATTTTCTCATCCATTAAACCTAACTTATAATGATAATATAATAGAAAAAAAGGTAGAAAAGTTTAGAATATTCAATAAAATTTTAATTGTTGATACTGATAAAATCCTATTGAATCTCTTCAAGGACATATTAATGAACTTGAGATATAAATATAATATTAGCGATAATTTACTTATTGATTTATGTAACAATGCTAATATGGTTTGCGATATGGTAAAGCTTAATAATTATGATATTATTTTTATGGATTTATATATGTATGATATAAATGGCACAACTATCGCCAAACTATTAAGAAAACAGATATATAATAATAAAATAATTGGAATGACAATAAATGCAGGGGACATATTTTGCAATGATTCTTTAACAACATCCCTTAATGAATCTAATATGACTGAAGAAAAAGTGAAAATTATACAATTATATGATGATATTATTCTAAAACCATTTAATGAGAATGATATTCTTGAAAGAATCAAATATTAAAAGAATATTATATTGGATGATATTTTTTTTTTATTTTGATTTTCAATATCAGAAATTATATTATTAATTTTGCTAAAATCTAGGGGTTTGATTAACACACCATCCATCCCAATTTCTTTAAATTTCTTAATTGCCATTGGACTGCTATCTCCAGTATATGCAAAAATTCTTGATTTTGTTTTCAAAACATCCTTTAAGCAGTCCGCCAACTCTACTCCATCAATATCTTTAATGTGGTAGTCTAAGAAAATTATATCAAATTTATTCTTTATACATTCAGAGATACATTTAACTCCCTCGTTTAAACTTAATACATTGTGTCCCAATAATGATAGGTATTCCTTAAATAAACCCGCAGAAATTTCATCATCATCAACAATTAATATGCCTAGACCCCTATTTCTATTTAAATAGCAGTTATCAACACTATATTTAAAAGTCATTATTATAGATATATTATATACTATATATATAAAAAAATGAAATATAATATATTTGATAACTAAACCACTTATAGACGTGTATATATAATGCCTGTTAATAAAGCTAATAAGGGATGTGTTGGAATCCTTTCTGGGGGGGTTCTCAAGGTAGCCACGATCTATGTATTCAAAAGTGATTCGAGTGAACCCGATGCTATTGCGCGCGAATTATCTAATTATTATGGAGATTGCTTTGAAATGAAATATGTTGTGGTTGAGAATGCCGATGATACTTATGAAAAAGTTCTTGAAGCGCTTGATCAAAATCAACGTGTTGCACAAACTCCTATTTTCAAGATGCCTATTACGGATGCTGCGGGTGTACTGAAGGAAGTTGTTGATGCGAAGGCGTGTAAACATTTTTCCCTAAAAAAAACTAAAAAGGATAATAGTTCCAAGGAAAAATCTAGAAAAAAAGAATCAAAGGATGTTAAGAATGTAGAAACAGAAACTGAGGAGGATTCAGAGGGGGAAAAACCAAAGAAAAAGAAGGAACATAAAAAATCAAAGAAACATGAATCAGAATCAGAAGCATCTGAACATTCAGAACATTCAGAACATTCAGAGCATTCTGAACATTCAGATCAGTCAGATCAGTCAGATTCTGAGGATGAGAAAAAGAAATTAAAGAAAAAATCACATAAAAATGAAAAGTCTGATAGGAAGACAAAGACAAAGTAATTTCTTTATTTTATAGATTTATTATATTTTTTTAATAAGTCAGAATACATTTGCTTATATTTTTTATATTTATTCCTGTAATTAATTTTACCCCCATTTTGAACCCAGTTATCTTTTCGCAGCACCTCTGCAATAAATTCAAGTATTTTATCTAGACTCCTTTTTCCCTCATACCGATAATATAAGTTATTTATTTTAATAAATACTGATGGAAATGAACTAATTTTTAAATTTAAAGTTGCTTGAATATCTCTTGCTTCAAGGGAATTAGCGATCTCCAATTCCTCACATTCATAACTATTTGTAAACCTATCCTTTATTTGACCCCATACCTTTGAAAACTTTTTACAGTGTACACAGTCTTTCATATAAAAATAATACAGATTCACATTATTCTGTTCATTAGATTTATTCTGTTCATTAGATTTATTCTGTTCATTAGATTTATTCTGTTCATTAGATTTATTCTGTTCATTAGATTTATTTTGTTCATTTGATTTATTCTGTTCATTTGATTTATTCTGTTCATTAGATTTATTCTGTTCATTAGATTTCATAAAACTTATCAGGTCCTCCTCAGTTCTATTCCCATCATACTTATAATATACGCCCTGAGCTTTGCAGAAGATTGATGGAAAGCCATCAATTGATATGCCTAATTGCTCCCTTATATTTTTCGCATGATCTGAATTATTAATATTTTCACTCTCACATGCAACAAAATCATAGACGTTTTTATATTTTGCGCTCATTGATTCCCACACCGGTTTAAATATAGTACATGGATGACAACCATTCATATAAAATAATATAAATTTTGATTCCATAATATTGATTTATAATATTGATTTATAATATTTATTTATATGTGATTTATTTTGATAGGCATTTCTTATAATATTTTATGATGAATCCATGATAAATTGTCGTTCATAACTATCTAAAATGTATGCAATTTATATACAGCTCTGAGGTGCGAATTAAAATTAAATAAATATTTATTATAGTATTTTATAGATATGTTAAACTTATTTTATGCTTATGCATATAGTATATTCACATGGTTTATGGGATTCTTGGGATTTATAGGATTATTTGGACTTTATTATTGGCATAAAAATAAATATGATGATGTGGTCGTTGAACTATTTACAGTCGTTCATGATGATCTAAAATGTATTAAGTATCAATATCGGGGGAAAAAATATTTATACCTAACCTATGACATGTGTGATGATATAAATAGAATTCAAAAGGAAATTCATCCAATAAATTCAGAAAATGATAAGCAGCCTGTTCCTAATTATAAAGATATTATGGCTACAATAAAATTAGGAACAGAATCATGTTATCTGAGTATAGATGCTAAAAAAATGATATATTCATTTATAGGTCCACCAAATACATATTATTTTGCGTTTGATACAAAATTTTATGAAAAAATGACAAAGTTCATGAATTATTTATTTTTAACGAATGAGGGAGCAATCACGTACGGAAGATTAAGCTCACTATTGCATCCAGATGTATATTTTAATATTAAAAATAGAATTCGTGAATTTTATTTATATAGTGGATTGAGTCAAGATGAAATAAAGCAACTAATAAAATGGAATTTTTAGTTGGGGTTGCTGATTATATATATATATATATATCGTAAACTTTTTTCTTACTACAATGTATAAAAAATGTCAAAATTACTACCCCACCCAGATCCAAATGGTATCCATTTATCAAAATATGGATACAGTACTTCGAAAACACAAGCACAACGAAGAGCATCATTAAAAAAATCAAGCAAGAAAAATGGTGCATTGCCTGTGCTTAGGAGACTCAATTTAATTAGGAATCTAACATCAACCGTAACCAGCAAAAAAACAAGGAAAGCTCACGAAATTATGTCTAAGGATGTTGAGTTTATGAAAAAAATATATAAGGATGAAAAGAAATTATCACGATCCAAATAGGCACTACGAATCACATTTTTTGAATATATTATCTATAGAACAACATATATAATAATATTAGAATTATAATGAACATTAGAATATTCATTAATGTTAATTTTGAACATGTGTAATGGCAGATGTCTCTGGTCGGCCTCATATTAAATTCTTCTATATTTTGATGCATTTATATATAATATATTTTATATATAAATATTTTATGGACAAGTTTAAGCTATAGGAATGGCACTCAATATCACGTATATTTATTATATTGATAAGTATAAATTAAAACTATGAGTTTTTAATAAATATATAACATTTATTTTTGTGAAAAGTGAAACATTCTAATTCACACTTATTTATTTCTTTATATTAATATAATATATAATGGGAACTGGTCTGGGATTTGATTATTATAAAAAAAATGAACAAGAAGATATTAGAGTTATAATCTATCAATTAGATGATATATTTATATATATATCTAGAATTGGAAATAATGAAATAAAGATAAAACAACTTACAAGAAAAGACCTTATTAAAGAACTATCTGAAAATGAATTTAAAAATGGGGCTTTAAATGATGAATTTAGTAGTATTATTTATTCACTTAATGAACCAGAACAAAAATCACCTAATAAAAATGAACTAAGTATAATAAATACATTTAAACAAAATAAAATTGAATCTTTTGGAACTGTACAAAAATGTAACTGTGCAAATAAAATAAATAATACAGAAAACATAAATAAATATTATTTAGTGCTTATAATACTGTTGCTTCTAATTATTATGTATATTGTGCGTAATAAAAATAATTAAATAATAAAAATATTTTTTTCTATTAATTTCATAAAAAAATTTAATATTAGTATGAGTAAGCATAACCGCCAAAATAAACTCTAAAAATATGATATTTTTTGATTAAAATATGATTTTTATTATTCTACTTAGATTTTTCTTTATTTTTTAATGATGGCTTTCTTATTACTTTTTTATAATTCTGCGACTTGATTTGGCGGTTATGCAAATACAAGTTAGAGCGTTTCATTTTTATTTATTTTTATAATTATTTTACCTTTGGTACATTTCATTAAAAATGAAACGTTCTGATTGCAATTTACCCATATAATAAATATTATAAAATGTAGCCTTATATTATATGAATAATAACATACTTGATGCACTTATTTTTAGTGAAACCATGAACAATATACCAGTAAATAATATAATGTATAATAGACTATTAGAAAAGGCAAATATAAGTGATACGGGTACTATAGGGCAACAAAATAAATTAAAGGATTTGTTATCAATGACAACAATAAAGAGAGCGTACTGTATGGGGCAAAATAGTAAGAATGATGTTGACACTGGGACATATGATCCGGATAAAAAAGCGTATCGAATAAATGTGAAAATACCGTTTAGTGCTGGATATGTTCCGAATGATATTGAAAAAAAATTTAATTTTAGAACTGTTCAGGTATATGTTCCAGAGTTCCTGGCCAATAAAATAAGCAATGGGGGTGTAATTAACGAGTCTTTTTCATGTGATACGTTTTATGGTGCATACTGTGAGAACATGAAATATTTATTTAATTTGGAAACAGGACAAACATCTACATCAGATCCATTAAATTTTGGAAAATATGCGGAATGCTCATGTTACTCGGATGTTCCTGGACAAATGGATAATAGTAATATAGGAAATGTCGGAGGAGGTATACCACCAAAGTGCTGGATACCTGGATGCAGTGAAGATTTTATACAAACTACCTATATAGATCCTGTTTCAAAAAAAAATAACTGTGATGTTACGATATGTAGCAATATTACAAAAATAAATGGTATTACGGGAAGTGATTATGGTTCAGTTGCCTTTACAAACAAGATAAATCAGGAATGTGGGAGGCAATTGGATAATGCATCGCTACCGACAACCCCAGCATCTCTTACAACACCTGCAACCCCAGCATCTCCTGTAACACCTACAACCCCAACAACCCCAACAACTCCGACAATCCCAGCAACCTTAACAACTCCGAAAACCCCATTAACCCCAGCAACACCAACAACCCCATTGACCCCCCCAACTCCGACAACCCCAGCAACCTTAACAACTCCGAAAACCCCAGCAACCCCAGCAACCTTAACAACCCCAGCAACCCCAGCAACCCCAGCAACCCCAGCAACCCCAGCAACCTCAGCAACACCAGCAACTCCAGCAGCAACGGCCTCGACAGCTCCAGCAACTCCAGGACAGGCTTCGGGACAAACCTTAACAGATCTAATAAATAAAAATAAGATGTATATTTTTGGAGGTATTGCGTTATGCTGCTGCCTTATTATTTTAGCTTTCCTATTGATTGCCTTCAATAAAAAAACTAAAAAAACTAAATAATTATATAAAATATTAAAATATATAACTATTATATACTTTATATATTTTTAATGGGAACAGCAACTTCTAAAGCAATAATATCACAGAGCATAAATAATTTACAAATATCTCGAAGCGACTTAGATTTATTAAATGAGCAAATGAGTACGTTTATATCAAAGAATATTATCGATAATGCATCAACATGCTCACCATCATCCACACAAACCGCTGGCATGACTATAGGAAATATAGTGGCGAAAGGAAAGGATTCAACAGTTAATATTGGTGATGGATCTAGTCAAAAAACAAACATAACGCTTGAATGCCTACAACAATCTCTACAGCAATCAAATATTAATAATAATATTGCAACGACGATGATGACACAATTAACGAATAATATTAGTGCTGACACTATGACAAAATTAGTGAATGATGCTGAATCTGGAGCAAAAACTGGTTTTTTGAATCCTCTAGCATTTTCTGATTCAACAAGTGCAGTCAATACAAACGTCAATAATATACAGCTGAATTATATGAACAAAAAGTTACAAAATGTTATAAAGAACACTGTTGAAAATGTTACAAAGAATAGGAATGCATCAGAATGTGGTACAAAGATTAGCCAGAATCTCAGTAGAAAAATTGGTGATATTTTGGCATTGGATGGAGGTGCGGTTAATATACAGTTTACAACAAGCCAAGTCGCTGAAAGTATTGCAACCTGTCAACAGTTCAACAGCCAGGTAGCTGATGTTACTAGCCAGGTGGCAAATACTCTAGGGGTTAAGATTGATGAAACGCAGGCACAAAAGACGTCTACTCAATCAGATGCAAAAGTAGCATCCAAGGCTGAAACGTCTGGTTTAGAAGACCTCGTATCTGCTCTTTTTTCTGGATTAATTGGCACTTATGCATTGAGCGTTTGTGCTATATGTTGTTGCGTACTATTAGTGTGTGTTGTTATATATTTTTTTAATAAAGGGGGGCAAACGGACCCACAAAGTGACCAGGATCCACCTGCATATACGGAAGAGGAAACTATGAAAGGCATATCAACAGAAAACAAACCGCCTGCATATACGGAAGAGCCAGTGATAAGCAAACCAGTAGGAAAAAAGTACAAAAATAACAGTTTGTTCAACATAAACACCAATAATTTTAATCGCTTAGTCGACAAGTTTAAACTAAATAAGCCAGAATAAACTCCCAAAATATCATATTTTTCTAGTTAAAATATGATTTTTATTATGTTATTTGATTATTTTTTATATTCTGCGACTTAGATTTTTCTTTATTTTCTGATTATATTTTTCTGATTACTTTTTTATAATTCTGCGACTTAATTTGGCGGTTATGCGTGAGTTGTTTTTAGAATCTCCGGATAATATAAAATATAAATTATAATTAGTTATACTTTTTCCTTTTTTAATAAATTTAATAGAAATCCGGAGGATCTTATAACAACTTTCCCAAATAGTAAATAGTAAATAGTAAATAGTAAATAGTAAAAAGTAAATAGTAAATAGTAAATAGTAAATAGTAAATAGTAAATAGTAAATAGTAAATAGTAAATAGTAAATAGTAAATAGTAAATAGTAAATAGTGAATAGTAAATAGTAAATAGTAAATAGTAAATATAAAAATAAATAGTAAATAGTAAATAGTAAATATAAAAATAAATAGTAAATAGTAAATCTTATAAAAAATATCTCTTAGTTTCTAGTGTTTTTTACTTTTTGCCAATCTCCTTCCTGGGATTCAGTATGATGAAGGGGTCTATTTTGTCTTTGCCGAAGCTGTTGAGTGTATTGGGATGGAGTCTCAGCTGGTAGGGAATGTGCTGATTTTTCAGTCCTACCAACAGAAAAATTCTTCTGATGTCTTGCATCCCCCTGTTTTCCTTCATATCTTCCTTCATATCCTCCTTCATATCTTCCTTCATATCCTCCTTCATATCTTCCTTCATATCCTCCTTCATGTCTTCCTTCATATCTTCCTTCATGTCTTCCTTCATGTCTTCCTTCATGTCTTCCTTCATATCTGCTTGTTTGGCCTCGTTGGTTGAATTGTCTTTCCTGCCTTTCCTGTCTCTCCTTTGGTTCCTCAACTGAATACTTCACTCTAGTTGCCTTTACGAATGTATCCCAGTTGCTCGATACCGTATCAAGATATTTTAAAAACTCATTCGATTTAGTTTGAAGAGTTTGATAGGAGGATGCCTCATCAAGTGAATCCTTATATCTTTGTACACTCCCAACATCACGATTGACAATAAAACGGAGCCTTCCGGATAGCACTCGAACTAGTTGCCCGAACTGAGCATAATTATAAGTTAGGTTTCTATTTACTCCACTTGGAATTGAACGATACAATGATCCAGAATTTCTATTTCCATTGAGATTGGCTCCATATACCTGTCGGTCCACATTTCCTTGAAAATTCATAAGAAACATCTCATTATATTTATCGAATATGCTTGTACACATTTGTTTTAATTGTGGGTATAATTCCTGCTGATATTCATTCTGTGGCCCCAATAGTCGACTTGCCATTAATTTAAAACCAATAACAATTTGTGATGCGGATCCCTTCGATACTTTATATGTATCATTAAATGATTTCTGAAGAGTTTCCAGAGACACATCGTTGAAATTAATTGGTGTTTGAAGATCATCATTTGTTGAAGCATTGTTTGTTTGTTCAGCCATTTTAATATACTATATATATTGCTTTATTTCCTTAAATAAAATATGGTGTAATTATGACGTCTCATTTTAAATCTTCAAGGATATAAAAATATATTCGCATTAATTATTATATAAAATATTGCATGACTAATAGAACCAAACAAACAGTTATCGAGATATCGGCTGACTATATCTATCTTGTCATAATCGGGAGAAAAGACAATCTTAGGGATTTTTCAAAAAAAATAGAAAAATACTGTAATGACAGTACAAAAAAATTTATAGTTACGAGACTGGATATACCAATTTTATTTAGATATGATAAAATAAAAAGATATTATCAAAATATCGACCTGATAGACACAGGCACTGAATCAGCACAATCATATGCATTCGCCCAGGAACAATTTATTTTTCCTAGACAAAATAAAAAATTTAAGGAAAATGACTCATCATCAAACCATATGCTAATGATGGTTGATGACAATATACTACGATTCCCAAAAATAGATCTTGTTGATGAAGATCCAGAAAAAATGATACATGACTGGATTAGGAAAAATTATGGCTCCATACCAGAGGAAATAAAGAAAACAATCAGACCCCTATCTTTAGTGGGATATGATAATGATATATTGGTATATACAGCAAAAATTTAATAATAGTATTAATTAAATTTGTGGGATATGATAATGATATGATAATGGTGGGATATGATAATGATATTTTAGTAATATACAGCAAAAATTTAATAATAGTATTAATTAAATTTGTGGGATATGATAATGATATGATAATGGATATGATATGATAATGGATATGATATGATAATGGTACTTAACCGCCAAAATAAACTTCAAAAATATGATATTTTTTAGTTAAAATTATGATTTTTATTATTCTATTTGCTTACTTTTTATATTCTGCGACTTAGATGTTTTTCTTATTACTTTTTTATAATTATGCGACTTGATTTGGCGGTTATGGCCGCCGCCTACGAGCTGTGAATGATATATTGGTATATCAACAAAAATTTAATATTATACTATATTATAATATGAAACATTTTAATAAATTTAAACAATTTAATAAAATAGATAAATATAAAACAGATAAAATAGATAAATATGATTATGCGATTTATCACAAAAAATGTCCGGATGGTTTTACTGGGTTTTTTTTATTACATCAAGCACGGTTAATGAAGGACAATGCACAGGTTATGCCAGACGTTCCCAGTGCACAGCTTCCTCCAGATAATATTCATGGAAATGTTATTATTGTTGACGTAGCGTACAAATTTGATGTTCTTGAAAAAATAATACAACGGGCAAAAAAAGTATTGTTTATTGATCACCATATTACGATAAGGGATGATACTATAAAATTAGAAAAAATGTATCCTAATAAATTTAAAACTATTTATAATGAAAAAAAAAGTGGAGCGACATTGATGTGGGAATTCTTATATCCTGGAAAACCACATCCAAAATTTATAGATCTAATTGAGGATAATGATACTGGAACATGGAAAATGCACAGAGTCAAGGATTTTATGACTGGGTTTAATGTAAAATATAATCTTAAACTCAATAATGAAAATATTATGAAATATAAGTCACTCTTTAAAAAATCAACCGTTTCGAATCTAATGAAAATAGGAAGAACCTACAACGAGTATAGACAATTTCTAGTGGATGAAAATAGCACGAGAATCTCGATATTGCGCTTTCCATCTACTAAGATATACAGCACATCAACCAATGTTTTTTCAAGACCAGGACAATATAAAGCAGCCGTATATTGTGGATCATCATGTCCGAATCCTTCGGAATTAGCAAAAAAAATATTAGAAAATACAGGATGTGATATATTTATATCATGGGTCCTTAATCTGGATAGAAATGAATACGTATTGACCCTGCGTAGTGAGAAGATTGATGTCGGGGAAATTGCTAAATTATTTGATGGGGGAGGACATACTTATGCCGCAGCCTGTTCCTTTAAATCTAGCAAGTACAATATTTCTGATCTATTTGGAGAGTCATTGCCTAGAACATAAATTGCCTAGAACATAAATTATTTATGCATATGATTTGAATAGATTGGCAAGCTCACGTCGCACGGCACTTGCATTATTTAAACTGACCGAGGCAGATGGTAATCCGATCGAGGTTTCCGATCCCGTTCCCGCAGGAACAACACCGCTCGCGGCAGCATTTGCATTTTCCAAATTATTACGAGCATCTGTACAAAGTCTATATTTTGTTAAATTATTTCCAAATAAAACATAAAGAACAACCAATACTACAACAATTACGATTGCCCAGAGAATCATTTTTTTATTTTTTTGCATGGACTGAGCAAGAGTTTTCTTATCTTCAGGCTTATCCATTGAACTATTAAAGTCAGACATTTATATAATATGATTATAAATTATATTTTTTTATAATAAAATATAAAAAACACGTTTTTAATAATTCTATATTTATTTTATTTATTATACATATATATTATAATATATGATTAAATGCAGCCAAGGAGTTGGATTAATATATACCTTGCTTTATATACTGGCTTTGGTTATGGTTGGGCTAGTAATACAGGGAGGTGTATCACAAAATATAAAAATTAGCTGGACATTATATTCATTTGCAATATTTGTTGGCCTAGTAAATATAGCATTATTGCTTCGAGTGAAATGTAGCAGCGAATCTCGAAGAAAAATGTTTCGATATACATTACCAATATTAACAGCTATAATGACGATACTTAACATGGTCGCAATGTTAATATCAAAGCCAAGTGTACAGGTTGCGCAATTATATTTTTCTCACACAGTAAATATTTTATTGTTGATAGTATCTGTAATAGCGGGAATTAGCGTTTGTAATTCAATTTGTTATAGTGAAAATAAACCTGCAAGCAATAGATATCAAAGTAGAAGTGGAAGTGAAAATAAAGATGAAGGTGATAATGAAGAATGGAATAATTAATATGAGCGTGTGAGCAGACAATTGTAATCATTATAGGTCCATAACTTTAGCATCATAATCATGAACTATAATAAATATAAAAAATTTATTATAATAAATCTAATTTTTATTTATTTTATTTATATATACTATAACATATGAATATTTGCAACAAAGCAATTGGATCTGCTCATATCGTAATATACATTGTACTTTTTGTTCTTATTGGAATCGTACTAAGCGAAGGCACATCAGGTAATAAAAAAATCAGCTGGATATTATATGCATGTGCGATAGTTCTGGGCTTAATAAATATAATATTATCATTTTTTTTGAAATGCAGGAATACTGCATAACCGCCAAAATAAACTCTAAAAATATGATATTTTTTGATTAAAATATGATTTTTATTATTCTACTTGATTACTTTTTATATTCTGCGACTTAGATTTTTTCTTTATTTTTTAATGATGGTTTTCTGATTACTTTTTTATAATTCTGCGACTTGATTTGGCGGTTATGTGCCAGCGAAATATTTCGATATCTGATACCAATATCAATAGCAATATTTGGTATAGCTGCGATGATAACAGCAAAGCCTAATTCAACAGGAACATACCTAGCTTTCTCGCATGGCATAAATGTTACGGCGGTATTAATATCTATCATGATGTATGCATGTGTTTCAAAATGTTCAAAAAAAGGCAGTCAAAATATAGTGAGTGAAGGTGACACGGGTGAAGGTGACACGGGTGAAGGTGATTGAGTCATAACCGCCAAAAATAAACTTCTAAAAATATGATTTTTTAGCTAAAAATATTATTATTATTTTTCTTTATTTTTTGATAATGTTTTTCTTAATCTGGTGGTTATATTTTTTAACATCTTATGCAAAAATAATTAATTTTTATTAAAAAAATTGAACATATATAGCAATGCACGACACTATTAAACATATAATAAAAATGAACAATGGGACATACGGAATAATATTTTGTAGGTTTGCCTATGGAAAATTATACTTATATCTAAAAAAGAACACGATGGACTATCATGAGGACTTTATTATATCTGATAAAAATATGATAGATGAACTAAAAAAAATATCGGCTTTGTACAAATCAATAAATCACGAAATAAATCACGTGACCTTCATATTAAGTAGAAATAAATATAATGATTTATTCGAGAATTATATGAGAGGAAAGAATGTAGAAAAAATAGATTTCAATAAATTTAATTCGATCCCATTCACCAAAACCCTAAAACATAGGCGCTTAAAAACTAATGATTTAACAAAGTCGCTCGGAACAATTCGCAGTAATTATATCATGCGGAGATTGTTACAGGAATAATTTATATGAGATAAATTATATGAGATAATTTATATGAGATAAATTATATGAGATAATTTATATGAGATAAATTATATGAGCATGTTTATATAATTTTTAATATATTTATTTCTAGCATTGTTTCTGATATTTTTTATGTCTATATCACTCAATTTAAATTTTTTATTTGTTCTTATTATTCTTTTATCAGCGTCATATGATATAAGGCGTGATATAAATGGTTTATTAATAATATTTGTCATAACGATATCTGTTTTTAAATCAATCTCTTTTTGCAATTCCATGTGTAATATATTTAGATCCATTTTTAATATCTTTAATCCATAAAAATTATAGTAGTTTGATGGATTGAATACGAGATCAACTGATTCTGACTGCTCTTTGATCCTATTAAATATACGCTCGTGATATTTTTTAAAATCAGGGGAGTTTTCCTTTGTTATTCTTGTAAAATGGAATCCACTCTTTTTGCATAAGTTATCCGATATTAATTCCTCTAGATTTTTTTCATATTCGCTCGAATCATTGCCTATTGAAACAAACACTCCCTCGATCTTATTGATTAATTTTATTCCGTTCGTTCCTAGAACCACATCACCGAAAAATACAAATCTCTCTATCTCTATCTGTGACATATTCGAATAAAGCCAATTACGTAGGGTATGTATATACAATAAATTCTTGTTCATAAATGGTGAGCTGAGACCCCGTATATCTTGGGTTTTTAATAATTCTGTATTATTCTGATTAAATATGAGTTCCCCAAGTCTTATTGATCTATAATTTTCATGCACATCCTTATAAAATACGAACGTTACTTGCTTCTCTACAAAAGAAATCAAATCTAGTTCCTTTATTCTATTGTCATATGTCATGTCATCCTTTATAAAAAAAAATAAATTCTCATACATCTTCTTAGTTAAATTTAGTGTTTTAATATAATATATGCCATTCAGCCGTAATTCATCAACTTTTAATTTATTATTATCATTATTCATGTCACCATCAAGAACAATATAATTGATGTATTTTTTTGATTTTAAGTATATCAGGAATATTTGCTCCCTGTCAGTAATATCCATATAACCATAACTATGTAATGGAATGCTATCAGATGTAGTGTATTTTTTTAAATTGTTTAGGTATTCGCTTTTATATATTTCGTTTAATTTCTTAATAGGCTGCATATAATCATAATCATCAATCAAATCGGGGTCTGATCCAAATTCCATCCTAGGTTCAATATCCTTCAGAATATGATAATATTTTTGTAAATTAATATGAATTTCATTTGTTTGATATACATTTTTTATATTTATAATATCAGTTTCTATATTTGCTTCTGGTCTGCTCATGAAATTGCGCATAATTTGCGTTAGGACTCTATTTGGTCCATTTAATAAGGGTTTTGTTATCAGGTTTGGATAGCTACTCAGGAGAGATTTATATGAATCATACCATATTAAATAAATATCGTCCTTGTGTAGGTCTGCTAACACGATATTCACTGGGGATACCTGATAATATATATATCTTACATTATTAATGTTGATTATGTTTGATCTATTATAAAAATAATCTCCATTTATTTTGTTCCAATGTCTTGAATGAAATCTATTGAATATATACTCTGACTCTGTTAAGCTGATCATCGAGTGACTTAAATCAAATAACATCGAGTCGAAATCATCGATTATTGGCTCTAATACCAAGAGCTCCGTAGAAATATATTGATCTGATTCAAAATACGCTGCGGGAGTCCTCAAAGTAAATAAAAAATCCGGATTCTGTAAGATAACAAAATTTGGATTTATTATGATTATTTTTTTATAGTTTGTAAAATTTAGCGCATAATATTTTAAATATGAATTATTATTTATTTTGTGATCAACCATTCTTACAATCTGAAAAAATAATTGCAGTATTTCTATATATTCATCTGCGATATCATTCGAAACAATACAAATTCTATCGGCGATTGACCCCGTTTTTATCATAGTATATCCAAGCACTAATAATTGTGCAAAATTAAATAAATTATCATTATGTAATGATGTAATATACGCATACATATTTCTTCCGAATATATCTATAGTTCTTTCCGGTTTATCATACATCAATATATTATTATATCTTATTTTATTATTTTTTTATTTCATTAATGGGACAAATATTTTTTTTAACAATGTATTCATATATGTACTTAATATGATCTCCAGCAAATCCATATGAAGTTGTATCACCATCTTTTTTTTCCACGACAGAGGTTCCAAGAGTTTTTTTAATGGATTTAACAAAATCATTTCTATCATTTTTATTTTTAATGTAATTATCAAGACCAAAAATGTATGTTCGCGAAGTTTTTACTTCCTTCATATATTTTAAAGTTAATTTACGATCAATCTGTTTCAATATATCTTCCTCGCTGCTAATACTATTTAAATCATCACTATTAAGGTTGTCCTCATCAGTTGGCTTGTTGTCATCATCCTCAAAATCATCATTATGAGAGCTGTCCTTATCGATTGGCTTGTTGTCATCATCCTCAAAGTCCTCCATTTTTAACTATAAATATCCTTTCTCAATATGTTTTTAAATTATATTTTTCAATTTTTAATTATATAATATATGTTTCTGTAAATTTTACATATCTTGTCTGATGTATTGGATTATCTTTACTAAAATTAATATTTTTTAAATCATCTGTCCAAGATGAACCATCATCATCATCAATATTATCAAATGTGTAGATTCCAGAATTATTATCATCTGACGTGTTGGCACTGTTTTGGATATAGTCATCAAAGCTATCAATGTTGTCTATCTTGAAATGCTTATTTTTTAATGAGCATTCTAGGAACAATTTTAAGTCTTGATTTGAGTCAATATCAAGGCTTCCATTATTGCTTATATCAATGAATTCGAGGTGTGTGAAATTTCTCGGGATTTTCTCAAGCTCATTACACGATAGGTCAATCCATTTTATTGTTTCCGTAAGATCCGGGAATGTTCTAAAATTATTATTATAGAAATCCATTTTCCTTACATTATCTGGGAATTTGCAATTAATCCTTGAAATTTTATTACCATATGCTATTATCTCGATTAGACTTTTTGGAAGACTATTAATTTCTGTTAAGTAATTTTTTGATATGCTCAAGAACTCAATTGAGTCGATCAACTCATCGATATTCTGGATATCATTGCCCAGAACATCCAATTCTCGTAAATATACTATGTTCTTCATAAAATCCAGGTTCTTAAATTTATTCTCCTTTAATGATAACTTATCTATCTCCATTGAAGGGGGAAATATAATGTTGGATAAATTGTTTTTATCAAGTATCAATGCCTTAATATTTTTATTTATATTAGTAATTTTATGTATTTTATTATGAGTTAGATCAACGTGTGTGATTGAGTCCGGAAAATTTCCGCAATCAACGTGTGCCAACTGCGATTCCGTAATAATTAGGCGCTTCAGGCTTGGGGGAAGGGTATTAATTGCCTCGAGGTTTGTCTTGGAAATTATTAACTCGGTCATGAGAGTCAGGTCAACCATATTCATTGGAATTCTAGCACATGGGAAGTGAGTGTCCTTAAATTCGCCAATATCATTCTTATTTTCTCTATATGTATCTATTAATTGTGATATAGAACTTATATCATTGCATCCAAATAGCATTTCTGTTATTTGAAAATAATCTTTTAATTTTTCAGGGTTGGAGTAGTCATTATTCATTTTTTTAATAATATTGAAATGTTCACTTGCTTATTAAATATTTATTCATTTTTTTTATATTGTTATATAATATGCTGTCAAATATTATAAAAATATTGAGTTCTCAAAATGGAAAAAATAACATTAAATATTATGGAACTACGAAAACTTGCGACCCAGATGACACTAAATATAATGTGACTGCTGCAGTCAAAACAATCAAGGCAAGAAAAGCAGACAATGATATAAATGATAATAAATTCATAAATTCTGTTTTATATAATAATAATAAAATAAACTTGGAGTACAATATTTTAAAGAAAAACAATTACAAAAATATAGAAAGTAAAATAAATATATTAATAAGAACAAGCAATAGGCCACAATATTTTGATATATGTATTAATAGTGTACTAAATCAAAAATATGATAATTATCATATTTATATATGCTATGATAAACTAGAAAGTTTAAGTTATTTATCAAAGTATTCATATAATAGCAAAATAACTTATTTTAATGTATCTGTCACTAGCAAGGAAAAATATAGATTTAATTTATATAATAATATACTAATAAATAAAGTAAAAAATGATGAGTGGATAATGTTTTTAGATGATGATGATAAATTTACGCACGATTATGTCTTGAAAACTATAAATGAGAATATAGATTCAACTAATGACCTCCTTATATGGAAATTCATGAGACCCGATAAATTGATATATCCCATTAATATAAATAATGTAATTTGTGGAGCAATTGACACTACATGTTTTTGCTTTAATAAAATGCATATAAATAATTCAAAATGGGGTGATAAACAATGTGGTGATTTTTATTTTTTTAATCAACTTGTGACAAATCATAAATTCAATAAAAAATTTATAGACAATATTTTAACAAAGACAATATTCGAGGACAAGATTGCTAGTTTTGGTAAATAAATTTTGATAATATAATATATAATGAACAATATGTCATTAATAAAACATATAATTGATAATAAAAAATATATAAAAAAATCATTAAATTCAAATAATCAAAATAATTATAACAATCATAACAATCAGAACAATCATAACAATCAGAATAATCAGAACAATCAGAACAATCAGAACAATCAGAATAATCAGAACAATCAGAACAATCAGAACAATCAGAATAAAACATTAAATAATTTTCAAGTTCACATATTTTTGCTATGCTATAATGAGGAATTATTATTATCTCATACAATAGGTCACTATAGAAAATATATTCCAGACTGCCGCATAACGATATATGATAATGAGAGCACTGATAATTCAGTCACAATTGCGAAGAAATTAAATTGCAAAGTCACGAGTTTTAATACGAATAATGAAAATAATCCATTAATCAAGAGAGATATTTTTAATGAATGTTGGAAGGGAATCGATGGAAACAATTGGATAATAGTAGCTGATATGGATGAATGGCTATGTGTAACAAAGGAAGAATTATTTAATGAATACAAGAGAGGTGTATCAATATTATCTGTAAAAGGATATGATATGATTGGAAAGAGCATGAGAGAAAATTCGTCTGATATAAATCTGTATGATATAAATATTGGAGTTCCAAATATACACGAAGACAAAAACATATGTTTCTATAAGCCAAGTATAAAAAATATGAATTATACAAGTGGCCACCATAAATGTGCACCATTGGGAAATATAAAATATAGTAGTAAAACATACGTATTGAAACATATGAATATATTGGGATTAAAATATTTAATAAATAAAAACTTACAAAGATATAAGAGATCAACTAATGCTCGCAAGAAAAATATGTCAACCCATTATACAGAAGACATCAAAAAAATAACAGATAATTATAATGACAAGTTAAAAAACGCATTTTATATTATATTGTAGTATATAATGAATAATATATATTTAAAAAAACATATTCTCATTAGCAATTCAAAAATAATTACGAAACAGATAAATAATAACAATATGAGCAACTATATAAATAATAATAATACGAGCAACTATATAAATAAAAATATGAGTATAAGTGATGATAAGCTATATTTTCATTCCTCTCCCTCAATTTTAAATTCGGCGAATCTATTAAAATATAAAATTTTAGGCAATCCCATATATAAAAAATTAAGTATTAATATAATTTTTGGTTGTTATAATATTGACAGAGATTTAAAAAATATATTATCAGCTAATAAAATAAATAAAATAATTTTTGGAGGCTCTGATGTATATTATAAAATGAGAGATATATCTCAAGATGTATTGAAATATTTAAGAAGTATAAATAATGATAAAATACAATTATATTCCATTTCAAATTTCATTAATAGTGATTTAGATGACTTTAATTTAAAATATAGGCAATTATATTTATGTTTGGCCAGCCATAATAATTTTTATAATTTAAACAAAACAAAAACACATATATATATATATGATGGCGATGGAAATATTAATAGAATTAATGTATACAATATAAATTTAATTAATGATATATTAAAAAAAATTAAATTTAATTATTATAAATCATCTACCAATAAAGTAAAATATAATGAAATGAATAATTTATTAAATAGATGTTTTGTTGGTTTAAGATTAACTAAGCATGATGGGAATTCTAATATTGTACAAGAAATGGGATTAATTGGAATCAAATGCATTCACAATAGTTATTTTTATAATTCAATTCCATTTAATTCTATTACAGATATTGTTGCAAACATAAATATTGAATATGATAAATATACAGATGGATATATAGATAATGCAACACCATATATTTGTAAATTAAATTCAATAAATTGTACAGAGTTGGATATATTTGATAATAATGATTACAATGATGATATTGTAACAGTGATTTTATACACATGCAATGATACGGAAAAAAAATTTTGTGACTCGCTGAAAACCATTTTATTTCAACATATGATTAAAACAAAAATTATAATATCTACTGTATTTAATGATAACAGTATCAAATGTTATAATAAATATTTTAAAAATAATTATAGAAATATTCAATTAATAACAACTGATGTACGTATTGATAAATGCACCAAGAATATAGAAAATATACTAATAGGCAATGGATTAAAATATATAAATACAAGATGGCTTTTTATATTATCAACAAATGAAGTGTGCTATGCTTTTAAATGCTATAAGGAAATTAAGAAATTAAAAGAAAATAATAAAAAAATATGCATATCAAACTATGACATAATTAAATATGATAACAATTCAGAAAATATTATAAATTATATCATACATGAAATTAATAACAAAGAATCTTCATTGATTTCAATGATGCATATTGATATGTTAAATAAATATTTAAAAAATGGATTTGATCCATCAAAAAATATAATTGATAATAAAAATGATATCTTTAAAAGAATATTTGATGATAATATTGATATATTACATTATACAAATCCAACATATGTTTTCAAATGTGAAAGTGCATAACCACAATTGAAACTTTAATATTTGAGAATATGGAATAGGAACATATCAATATTAAAAAATAAATGTCATGTATTTCCTAAAAGCACTGTTTAATAGTTTCATGTTTTCTTTTTTTATATTTATATAAGCGCCATAGTAATGGTTCATAACCAATTTAAGTCGCAGAATTATAAAAATGTAATAAGGGAAACATCATAAAAAATAAGGAAAAAAATCTAAATAATAAAATCAAATTTTAACTACAAAATATGGCGGCCATAACCGGAAAAATACTTTGTGAAAATATGATATATTTTATTACCTTTATTGCCTTTATAGCATGTGCCCTATTTTTTCCTTTATTTTTTATTCTATTCTTTGATTTTGTTTATTCATTTATTTTTTGAATATTCTGCGCCCTATTTTTTCCGGTTATGCATTAAGAAAATTGAAATTTATATATATAT